>TARA_B110000014_G_scaffold264476_1_pt1 | contig 14728 bp, 13 predicted proteins | sample TARA_B110000014 | Tara Oceans TARA_B110000014 (sample SAMEA4396468) | marine metagenome | biome: Westerlies Biome; feature: [MES] marine water layer (ENVO:01000295) within the mesopelagic zone...; material: water (ENVO:00002006), including particulate matter (ENVO:01000060) such... | reverse complement strand
TCACAACTTATTAAGGCTGCAAAAGATCTGAATTATAACAAGCTAATCGTGGCTACTGATAAATCAATTTTCTATAAAATGCAAATGGCTGCTCCAGGCAAAGAATTAATAGAGGCTCCAACTGGAGGAGCAAGTTCTTCATGTAAAAGTTGTGCTCATTGCCCCTGGATGGCACTAAATTCATTAGAAAATCTTCATGAATGTGTCTTAAGTCTTCATAATGAAATTAATTTAGATGATGAATTGATAGATAAAGCTAAAAAGCCCTTAGATAGAATGCTTAACTTTAATGCATATGACAACACTTTCACACAAAGAAAAAGTCTATAAATCAGTAATAAATGCTTTAGAAGAGGATATTGGTTCTGGAGATATCACTGCCAAGATAATTCCAATTAATAAAACTTCTAAAGCTAATTTAATTATCAGAAATCCATCTATTTTATGCGGTATAGATTGGTTCAATGATAGCTTTACTCATTTAAATAAAGACATATCGATACTTTGGTGCAAACAAGAAGGTGAAAAATTAGAAGTTAATGATGTAGTTGCTCAGATAAACGGCCCGACGCGTGAAATATTGACAGGAGAAAGAACGGCTTTAAATTTTCTACAGTTCATGTCAGGTATAGCTTATAAAACTTCCATTTACAAAGAAATTATAAACAATACTTCTATATCTATTATGGACACTAGAAAAACTATCCCTAATTTAAGGTACGAACAAAAATATGCTGTTAAGTGCGGAGGTGGAAAAAATCATAGAATAGGTTTGTTTGATGCTGTACTAATTAAAGAGAATCATATTCAGGCAGCTGGATCAATTAAAGAAGCCATTAATACTTTTAAAATGAATAAAATCAATTCTATAGAAGTAGAAGTTCAAAATATTACTGAATTAAAAGAAGCAATTCACTTTCAAGCAGATATAGTAATGTTGGATAATTTCAGCATTGATGATATTAAAGAGGCAATTAAGATAAACAATAATAGAGTCTTATTGGAAGTCTCCGGAAACATAGATCTCAATAAAATTAATGAATTAATAACCTTAGACATAGATTATATCTCGACAGGTGATTTAACTAAAAATGTAGACGCTGCAGATTACTCTCTTCTCATTGAATAAAGAATTTATTATCAATTAAGATCATATTCAGAAAATTTCGGGTAAGTATTTTCTAAAAAATATTCTAGATGACCTTTGTCATAATTATTTAATATTTTTCCATCTTCATTTTTATACCAACTATTACAATTAGAAGAAAAAACTGTACCTAAAAGACCCTCTTGCAATCCTTTGTTATAAGAATTCATGGCTTGTTCTCTAGGAGTTATTATGCTCTTTTTTAACTTTACAACCTTCTTGATACACTTAATTGTATAGTTTACTTGGCATTCAATCATAAAAATTATTGAGTTATGTCCCAAATTAGTATTTGGACCATATAGCATAAAAAAATTAGGGAATTCAGCTATCATTACACCTCTATGTGCTTTTACACCCTGTTTCCAATATTCATTAAGAGAGATATTTTTATGATTAGTAACTTCTAAAGGCGTTAAAAATTTAGATGTCTGAAAGCCTGTTCCGTAAATTATGACATCTACTTCCTCTTCATTATTATTGACATCTATAACAGAATTTTCTGAAATTTCTTTAATAGGAACATCTATGACATGGACATTGTCTTTAACTAAAGTTTCATAATAGTCTTCTACGACAAGAAGTCTTTTACAGCCAATCTCATAGTCTGGAATTAGTTTTTTTAATAAGATCGGATCCTTAATAATAGAAGATAAGTATTCTCTTATCTTCTTTTTTACTACTTTGGTATACCAGGTTTGTTTTACGATGGCATAAAAATTACTACCTAGTTGTAACCAAATAAAGAACCGATAGATTCTTTGCACAAAAGGTAAATATTTAAAAATATTTTTTTGAAAAGAAGAATAAGCAAAATCATTTCTACTCATAGCCCAATGAGCTGATCGCTGATATACAGTCAATTTCTTAGCTTTTGTTCCAACATGAGGAATGAACTGGACTGCACTTCCTCCATTGCCTATAACTGCAATTCTTTTGTCTTCTAGTCCTAGGGAGTGATCCCAATGAGATGAATGAAAAGAGCGTCCTTTAAATTCACTCTGCCCCTTTATATATGGAATATGAGCTGAATTTAATTGACCTAACCCTGAAACGAGGAATCTAGCTTTATATTTTTGCTTAGTTGAAGACTCTAATACCCAAACTCCTTCATCATTATCAAAATTTGCAGATACTATTTCTGTATTAAATGTTATATTTTGACGGATTTCATATTTATCAGCACAAAAATTTAGATAATCATTTATTTCTTTAGAACCTGAATATTTCCTAGTCCAATCATCCTTAATCTCAAAAGAAAAAGAATATAGGTGAGAGGGTACATCACATGCCGCACCTGGATATGTATTATCATGCCAAGTACCTCCCAATGCAGGCGATTTTTCAAAAACTTCAAAAGAATTAATTCCAAATTTTTTTAACTGAATAGAAATACAGATTCCAGAAAAACCTGCCCCTAATATAGCTACTTCTATCAAAACTATGATCTTGTAAAAATAGGTTTACGCCTTTCAGTTGAGGCTGCAATGCCTTCTTTAAAGTCAGAAGTAGACTGTAATCTTTTTTGTTCAGCTAACTCCCAAGAGATTATTTTTTCTACGTCATCTGCTAAACCTTGTCTTATAGTACTCCTTATAGCCTCAACTGCTAAAGGCCCTGCTGAAGCTATTTCAGAAGCTAATTCGTATGCTTTGTTCATTAATTCTGCTTGAGGAACTAAAAAATCAGCTAAACCAATTTCTAATGCCTCTTCACCCTTGAGACGTTTACCTGTTAATAACATCATGGATGCATTTTGATTGCCTACTACTCTAGGTAAAGTGACTGTGGTTCCAAAGCCCTGATGAAACCCTAGTTGAGAGAAGTTTGAGCTAAACCTTGATTCAGGAGATGCTATCCTAAAATCAGCTACAAGGGATACTCCTAAGCCGCCGCCTATTGCTCCTCCTTGTACGGCTGCAATAATAGGTTTTTTATTCCTAAATAATTTTACAGCCTCTTTATAGAGTTTGTCTATTGGATCAATACCATCAACTAACTCTCTGTCTCCACTAAAGTTAGCTCCAGCACAAAAGTGCTTACCTTCTGAGCATAAAACAATCACCCTGCATTCATCAGACTTATCTAATTCATTAAATGCTTCAGCTATCTGCCCAATCAGACTAAAATCAAAAAAATTATTAGGAGCTCTGTGTATAGTAATGGTAGCTATAAACTCTGATACAGAAACCTTTATATCCTCAAAATTATTCATGTTTACTCCTTAAATGTATTAAAAAAAGATATTAGTCGTAGTTGCTGACCCGAAACTTCAATAGAACCAGTTGCAATAGCCACTGGTAAACTTCTTAAACCTACAACTACTTCTTTCCAAGTTTGCTCAACTGTTATTACTTGAATATCAGAACCCTCTAAAGCATAAGGCTGGACTTCTAATACTCCATTCCTAAGTATCAAAGTGAAAGATTTATTTGTATCTGTAAATTTAAATAATACACTCATATCATTACCAAGAGCATTCTCAGGAATAACATTAACCTTTAATGTTTCGAAAAGGATATCAATAGGATATTGAGTTAGTAAATCTTTAGAAGGTGTTGTTAGTAGTGTCGTTTCAGGAGGTTTAATAAGATCTTGAGCACTACTTAAATAATAATATCTAGCATTTGGATTGCTTTGAATCTCTGCTAATTTATTTAATGCAGATATTCTTATATCTACTGCTTCCGGATTATCTTGATACTCTAATAAATAATCAGTTAATTGAAGGACCCATTGATAATCTTCATTATCATAAGATTCCTTAATTTCTGATAGCACTCTTTCAACCCCCCCAGCTAATTGTAAAATTTTTATAGATTCTTCTTGTGGATCCAAGGGGTGTAGATTAGTTGGGTTTCCATCAAACCAGCCTAAGTAGCCACTAAAAACATTTCTAGAAGACCAACTAGGAGAACCATAAAATTCTTGTAAATAAATAGAATCTTTTAATTTTGGTGGAAGTTTAATCTGAGATGCAATTTGATCAGGCGTCATGCCTTTATTCATTAATCTAATAGTCTGATCATGTACATACTGAATACCATCTCTATACTCAGTAAGCGCTTCATATATTTTATGTTTACCTAGAATAGGTCTAGTATGGCTTGGGATGAGAAATTCTGGTTTAAGATATCTCATAATATCTAAACTAGCTACCCATCTTACTAAATCTCTATAAGGGGTACCTCTTATAGTGTATAAATTTGGAAAAGCTTTATAAAAATTGTCACCAGGTAATAGAACTTTTTTCTCGGGAAGCCAAACTAATAATTGATCATTTGTCTCTCCTGGAGCATGAATAAGTTCAATTTCTATACCTGAAATATTTATATTTAATTTCTCATCAAAGGTTATATTTGGAACTAGAAGTCCACTTTTTCTAGAGTCTCTTCCTATCTCTAAAAAAGGGCCAATTCCATTATTAGTAATGTCATTTAGAGGAAATCTATTACCAAACATTTTTGAAGACCTATCTGAAATAATGGGCCTGACGATTCCTAAAACTCTATTAATATAATCTTGGGTTGTTCTATGGGCGTAAATATCTGGAGAAGAGTTTCCAGCAAAAACTTTAGCCCCATAAATATGATCTCCGTGATTATGAGTATAGATAATTGCAACAACAGGATTAGAATTAATTTTATCAAATTCCTTTTTTACTTCAGTAGCTGTTTCTATAGTTCCTGTTGTGTCGACGATAATATTGCCGCCCTCTCCCTCGATTAAAATAGCATTTGCTAAGGCATATCCAATTGCGACATGTACTCCTTTTGCAACTTCTATTACTCCCTTCTTAAATTCTAAGGAATGGTCTTTTAGTTTTGTATTTTGTTCAATCAGATCAACAGAGGTTGGAGTTTCTTTCTGACAAGAAAATAAGATAATTAGTAAAAAAAATGAAAAAAGTTTTTTCATAGAAATAATTATAATGATTTAGTTAATCACTTAAAGCTTTCATCCATCTCTTGGATCTGTAGCGAATCATAAATAAAAGAGCTTTCAGAGAATAATCAGCAATTAGAGTTCCAAAGACCCACACAACTCCTAAGCCGCTTTTATAAAGAATATAAGCCAAAGGCACCCTTACAAGAACTAATCCGACTAAAGTTATGATTAGGGGAGATCTTGTATCTCCAGCACCTCTCAATGCTCCGCTCAGCGCAAATTCTAAAGCCATAAAAGGCTGTATCACTGCAAAGATAATTACAAATTTTACAGTGTAATTAATTACCTCTAGATCATCTATAAAAAAACTTGATAACTCTCTAGCATAAAAAGCAACTAATACACCTAATAAACCCATAGAAATAACAGTCATGCCTGCTGCTTCATAACCACTCTTCATAGCACCGGCAGGGTTTTTTGCACCTAATTGCTGTCCTGTCAAAGTAGCTCCTGCCATAGCAAAACCTCCTCCGACTGTAAATGAGACCATTAATAAGTTTACACCTATATTATATGCGGCTACAGGAGCTGTTCCGTACAAAGCTACTATCCAAAAGAAAGAAAGAAGACCTAATTGAAAGACTATGGCCTCCATAGCAGCTGGATAAGCTACGTGAATTATTCTATTAATTCTAGCTTTTGATAAAGAACCGGATTCTCCTACCTTTATTAATAAATAATTTCCTAACCAAAGAGCTACTGCTAGGATCGACGCTAAAGAAAAGGCAATACCTCCAGATAAGGCAGCTCCAACAGATCCAAGCTGAGGTAAGCCAAATCTTCCATTAACAAAACCTAAGAGAAGAAAAATATTTATAACATTTGCGAATACACTAATCAGTAGTGGCGTTTTAGCATCTCCTGCTGCCCTTTGAGCTGTTCCTATTACCATGGATATTGAAAAAGCAGGAGTAAATATTATCAATACATACAAATAATTTAATGCAAGCTTCTTAGTTTCTTGATCTAAGCCAAAGATATTAATAATTGCTTCACCGCTCATGAAAACTACTGTCATAGCAACGAATGCTAAAGCTACACATAATCCAATTGATGCTCTTGTGACCTGAGCGGCTTCTTCAAGATCCCTTGCTCCTACAGCTCTTGCAACTAATGCTGTTGTACCGGCCATGATTGCCATGATAATAGCTTGAAAAATCCAAAAGATTCTTTGCCCTGTTCCAACTGCTGCTACTGCTTCAGTTCCTATATGTCCTACCGCATAAATAGATACCAGCCCTACTAAACTGAATAGCAGATTATTTAAAATAGAAGGCCATGCTAAGCCCCATACAGTAAGAGTTTCCTGATGAGGTATTTCTTGAGGTTCATCTATTACAGATGAATTAATTTCTTTTTCTTGAGTCATGAATAAACGAAAAATGATATTAACACATAAAAACTAGACCTTTAGTGAATGAATAAATAAAATCTAATTCAATGGCTAAGCTTTATTTTTATTATTCATCTATGGACGCAGGTAAATCTACTGCACTTCTACAGGCAAACCATAATTATCTAGAAAGAGGCATGAATACAGTATTATTTACTGTTAGAAATGAAAAAAATGAAAAAAATAAAATTATTTCTAGAATTGGTTTATCTCTAGAATCAAATACTTTTTCCAAGAAAACAAAATTCATGGCAGAAATCACAAATATAAATTCCCAAGAGACTTTAGACTGTATTTTAATAGATGAAGCCCAATTTTTAACAAAACTACAAGTTAAAGATTTAGGAAATATCGTAGACAGAATGGATATACCTATATTGACTTATGGCTTAAGAACTGACTTTTTAGGAGAGCTTTTTGAAGGTAGTAAATATCTTTTAGCATGGGCAGATACTATTAAAGAAATAAAAACAATCTGTTTTTGTGGAGCTAAAGCAACTATGGTAGCTAGGATATCAAAATCTGGAGAGTTTGAATCAGATGGGAAGCAAATAGAGATTGGAGGAAACGAAAGATATGTCTCTTTATGCCGAAAACATTTCATAAGTAGAGTCTTAAGTTAATCTTAGATTACTCCCACTATGTATCCTGTCATGCAAGAAGCTAAAATAGCCCCTACTAGAGCTCGGCCACTAACTGCTATAAAATCATTTTTTCTTGTTGGTGCCATAACACCCAAGCCACTTAATAGAATGCCGACACTCCCTAAATTAGCAAAACCACATAGAGCATATAACATAATTAAATTAGATCTTTCAGACATCATATTTGGCTCAAGATTTGCTAAATTCATATAAGCAATGAATTCATTAAAGATTGTTTTAATGCCCAATAATTCTCCAGCTGTTTGAGCCTCGTCCCATGGTATGCCCATGCACCATGCAACTGGAGAAAAAAACCAGCCAGTTACTCTTTCTAAGGACAAAGGCAAACCGTTAAAATCTGGCATAGATAATAAAATAATATTTACTAAGGTTATCAAGGCTATGATCACTATTAATAATGCGATGATATTTAAAAAAATATTTAATCCATTTGAAGTACCTGTAGTAATAGCATCCATAGAACTAGAATATAGATTTGATTCAGAGGACCCAGGAAATTCTGTTTTTTTATCTTCCGGAATCATAATATTTGCATACATAATAGCTGCAGGTACTGAAATAATTGAAGCTATCAAAAAATGACCTATCAATGAGGATGGATCATAAATATTGTCTAAAAAAGTTACAAAAACAACCATAACTGACCCGGAAATAGTTGCCATTCCAACCGTCATTAATATCAATAATTCTCTCTTTGTCATAGAAGATAAGTAGGGCTTAATAAGTAACGGAGCCTCTACTTGACCAAAAATAATATTTGCAGTTGCGCCTAAGCCAGCAGGCCCACCTACATTCAAAGGCTTTTTAAACAAAACTGACAGTGCATTTATAAAAAAAGGAATAATTTTCCAGTGCCATAATAATGCAGAGAGAGCAGACACCACAATTACTAAGGATAAACCTGCAAATGCAAATATAAAAGTGTTAGCAGGCTCTATTATTTCAAAGGGTGCATTTGGAGCTCCATCGGCTAGATATCCAAAAACAAAAGAAACCCCCTGATCACTTGCATATTTCAGTGATAAGACACCTTCTGATAGATATTTAAAGAGTCCTGTGACAATTGGTACTTTAATCAAAAGCAAGGCCAGAATTAACTGTATAGAAACAGCACTGATAATATATCGTATTCTTATAGCTTTTAAATTATTTGAAAACATTATTCCAGCCAGTAATAAAGAAAAAAAACCAATAGTTTGCTGAATATAATCCATTTCAATAATGCGCTCTATGTCAATAAAATATCTAGAATGTTAATTTAAATAGATTTTAACTTAGTTGTTATAATTTTACTCTTATATATATGATTAAGATTTACGGCCTTGGCAATGCACTAATAGATGTTCAAATATCAATAAATGAAGAAGATCTAAAAAAAATAAATATTCCTAAGGATAGCATGAGACATATTTCAGCAAAAGAAAGAGACCAATTGTTGAATGAATACAGAGCTCATATACTAAATTTTGAAAGCGGCGGATCTATTGCTAATACTCTTTTTAGCGCTAATGAATATGGCTGCGAGACATATTTTGGATGTTCACTTGGTAATGATGACAATGGAAAAATGTTTTTAAACGGATTTACAGATACAAAACATACAAATGTTATTAATCAATCCTTAAGCCCTACAGGTATATGCTTAATCTTTATTACTCCAGATGGAAAACGAACTATGGCAGCAAATTTAGGAGCAAATAAAGATCTATCTTTAAGCTGTATTAAAGAAGAATATTTAAGAAGCTCTGATTGGTTAATTTTTGATTCATATTTACTATCAACAAAAAATGGTTTTGTTGTAGCAAAGAAAGCTATAGAAATTGCTCAATCAAGTAAACTCCAAATTTGTTTTGGATTAGGAGATATCAGCTTAATCAAGCTTAATAAACAAAAGATCAAATGGCTCCTTAGTCAAGAAATAGATTATATAGTTGGAAATAGAAATGAATTTGAAGAATTTATTAAATTTTTTCCAAATTCAAAAACAAGTAAATTAATTACATTAGACAGTAAAGGTGCAAGACTAAATAATATACATGTAAATGCTCCAAAAATTAAATCCATAAATTCAAACGGAGCTGGAGATGCTTTACTAGGAGTTTTTATAGCAAATCTTCAAAAGAATGGAGAAGAAAAATCATTAAAAGAAAGTGTAAAATATGCTTCTAGTTTATGCTTAACAATTGTATCTAGATTTAAAAAATAAGTCATAAAATGTCTAAATTTATAACTGTGGTTAATTATTCAAAGATTAGTGAATTTATTACTACTCTTGAGAAAGATAAAGAGATTTACTTGAATCTTAATGGAGTTTTTTTTTATTCAGAAGGAGTGAGATATTTATCACAAGAATCTACTTACAAATATTTCCTTTACATGTGTGAGGAAAATAACGTTCCTATTTATGTATGTATTAACTCTATTAGAAAAAGAAAAATACAGAATTTAAATCCATATATAAAAATAACAGGCCTTGCAATCTTAATGGAAGGAGTAATATCTTCAGATCAGAATATAGTATTTTAAGGAAATGAATAAAAAATTTGTTATTGAATTATCTTTACCAACTAAGCATAAAAAGATAGTGAATCAAGAAATCATAGATCTAGTGACAATGGTACTTATTTTTGATCAAAATATAGATATTATTATTGCTAGTGATCACTTTTTAGTGACAGCACTCTCTATATTTCCAGTTGATATTGCAAATCATGCCAAAGTTAGATTTATACATAGTGGATCGAGTAGAATAAAAAAAGAATTTTCTAAGAATATTCATAATTTTTCTTTTAAAAAAATAGATTTGGTGAAAAAAAAGGCTAATTTCTTTTTAAAGATTTAGGTAGGCATAATTGTCTTAACATTCATGTAGTTATGCAGTACTTTTGGTAATGAAATAGAGCCGTCTTCGTTTTGATTTAATTCTAAAAGAGATAATAAAGTTCTTCCTATGGCAAGACCTGATCCATTTAGTGTATTTATTAACTGAGGTTTTTTTGTTTCATTACTTCTCCATCTAGCTTTCATTCGCCTTGCCTGAAAATCTCGATAATTTGAGCATGAAGAGATCTCTCTATAAGTATTTTGTGAAGGAACCCAAACTTCTATGTCATAAGTTTTTGCAGAGGCAAATCCAAGATCCTTGCCACAAAGAGAAACTACTCGATAAGGCATTTCAAGAGCTTGAAGTATAGATTCTGCATCATTTGTAATATCTTCCAATGCCTTAGATGAATCTTGTGGTTCTACAGCTTTTACAAGCTCAACTTTTTCAAATTGATGCTGACGCATAATACCTTTTGTGTCTTTCCCATAACTCCCAGCTTCACTTCTAAAACAAGGCGTATGGCAAACATATTTAGTTGGCAAATCTTTGAAATCTAAAATTGTATCTCTAAATAAATTTGTCACTGGAACTTCAGCTGTCGGAGATAAATAAAAATTTTGATCCCCTTCTATTCTAAAGAGATCTTCTTCAAATTTTGGTAATTGACCAGTACCTTCAAGAGACTTACTCGAAACTATGTAAGGAACATAGACTTCAGTATAACCATGTAAATTTACATGAGTATCTAACATAAACTGAATAAGAGATCTTTGAAGTTTTGCAAATGAGTCTTTCATGACTACAAACCTTGATCCTGTAATCTGACTCGCAGATTCAAAATCTAATAGTCCATGCATTTCACCTAATTCAACATGATCTTTAATTAAGAAATTAAATTTCGGGATATTCCCCCATTCTCTAATTAATAAATTATCATTTTCATTATCACCTTCAGGGACATCTTGATCGGGTATATTTGGAATTTCTAAGAGAAATAAATTTAAATCATCTAATATTAAATCTAGAGCTGAACTTTGTTCCTTTATGTCTTCACTCAAATACGATGCAATTTCCTCTAATTCAGTTGTCCCTTCATTTTTGGACTTTAATAGACCTATCTGTTTTGAGATATTGTTAAGTTCTGCCTGTTGATTTTCAAATTTAACTTGTAATGAAGCTCTTTTAGCTTCAAGTTTATTCCAAGTTTCTATGTCTAAATGATAACCTCTTTTTTTTAATGACTGAGAACATTCATTTATTGAATTTTTTAAAAGCTTCTGGTCTATCATCTAATTAAAGTCTTTATGGTAAAGTTTTCTGGTGTCTAATTATATCTGTTCCAGGTGGAGGGTTGAACATAAACAACTCTTCATTTATAAAATCATTTCTTACATCTATAAAGGAGATAAAGACTTCTTGACCATAGTAATCATTAAATTTAATCTTTTTTATACTTTTATTTTGAAATGACATCGTTGCTGATTGAATCAAATTTTCTTTTTTTGAGGGTTCTATTGTGCAATTTATGAATAAATTAAATTGTACACATTCAGTAATGTTAAATATTTTTAATAAAGAAATATAATTCAAAGTGATCAAGCCTATAGGTGTCTGTTCTAATAGATCTTCTAATGGAATTATTTCAAGTTGCTCTAAAAGAGGATCGTATCTTGATAAATTTTTACCGTCAGAAATATACAACTCATTTAAAGGTTCTAAGTACTTTAATCTAAATTTATTATTTTTTGATCTATAAATAACCCCTTGAATGTCTCGAACTTCTCCATTATGGATTGTTTTTTGAGTGAAAGATGCTGTCATAAAGTCATTAGAAAGCGCTTCTTTAATTAGTTGATTATTTTGTGAGGTGTTCAGAGATATTAATTTTTCGCTACTAAATAAAGGAAGAGTTATAAAAATTAAAAAGAAAGAAAATAAAGGAAATCTCAACTTAAACTTCTGGTGGTTTAGGAACTAATACTTCTCTATTGCCACTAGAAGACATTGGACTAACTATGCCTGCTTGTTCCATAGTTTCAACTAATCTAGCAGCTCTATTATACCCAACTCTGAGTCTTCTCTGCACAGCAGAAATAGATGCCCTTCTTGATTCAGTTACAAAAGCAACTGCCTCATCATACAGTTCATCGTCTTCTCCATCTTCAGAAGATTCATTAGATTGAAGGCTTGGCATTCCATCAACCTGACCTTCTTCCTTTGTAACCTCATCTAGATAATCTGGCTTACCACGTTGCCTCCAATCACTAGCTACTCTCTCTACCTCTGAATCGCTTACGAAAGCACCATGAACTCTCTGAGGGATCGAGGTTCCTGGAGCTAAATAAAGCATATCTCCATTTCCTAAAAGTTGCTCTGCCCCACCCTGATCAAGTATAACTCTTGAATCCATTTTAGAAGCTACTTGGAATGCTGCTCTCGCAGAAATGTTAGCCTTTATTAGTCCCGTTATAACATCTACAGAAGGTCTTTGAGTAGCCAAAAGCATATGTATACCTGCAGCTCTTGCTTTTTGAGCTATTCTTGCTATTAATTGTTCTGCTACCTTACCTACCACCATCATTAAGTCTGCCAGTTCATCAACCGCTAATACTATATTTGGCAGGACAACTAAATCATCAGCTTCACTGTTATCTTCATCATCGTCTTTAGCTTTCCAGAGAGGATTTTTTAGAGGCGACCCTGCCTTAATAGAATCTTCTACCTTCTTGTTATAACCTTTCAAGTTTCTTACTCCTAATTCAGCCATTAACTTGTAGCGTCTTTCCATTTCATTAACACACCATCTCAAGCCACTTGAAGCCTCTTTCATATCAGTAATAACTGGGCACAGAAGATGAGGTATGTCATCATAAACAGACAACTCTAGCATTTTAGGATCTATTAAAATAAGCCTAACCTCTTCTGGTGATGATTTAAATAAAATACTTATAATCATGGCATTTAAAGCCACAGATTTTCCTGATCCTGTAGTTCCAGCTACCAACAAATGAGGCATGGAAGACAAATCAGCTACAATTGGTTTTCCACTAATATCTTTACCTAATGCAATGGTTGATGAACTAGAAGATTCATCGTATTCTGAGCTAGAAATAACCTCACTAAGTAAAACAGCCTGTCTATCCTCTCTAGGAACTTCAATACCAATAGTATCCCTTCCTTCAATAACTTCTACAATTCTGACACTTGTTTTAGATAAGGATCGTGCTAAATCTTTACTTACGTTAGTAACTTGATTAACTTTTAAACCACTAGGTAACCTTAATTCAAGTCTAATAACCACTGGGCCAGGCTGAATTGACTCAACAACAACATCATCAATTCCATACTCAGATAACTTACTTATGACAAGTTCTCCTAACCTTTGTAATGAATTTTCAGATGTTTCATCTGAATCTGTATTTTTTCTTTCGTCCAATAGGTTTAATTTAGGGGGAGATGAAACTTCTTTATTGGCAAAAAGTTCTTCTTGCTTTTCTTCCTGCACTCTTTTACTCGGCTCCCTCGACTTTAAAGATGGAATAATTTCAGCAGGCTTTAAAGATTCTTTTTTCTTTGCTTGATCTAATAAAGTCTTTTTTCTTTGTGCAGTATCCTTTTTTATTTCACGCTTTTCTTTTAAATTTTCAAGAAATAAAGAAATTCTTTCCCCTGAATTTCCACCGAAGGCTACAATAAAATTTTGTAAAATATAAATAATACTTATCCAAGATATATTTAGAGATAAAGTGAAGCCAAGCAACAAAACACAAAAGAAAAGTAAAGAACTGCCTGTAAAACTTAAAGGGTCCAAAGTTAAGATTGAGATGGACATGCCAACTATACCTCCGCTTTCATAGGGCAAATAATTAGTATCTGCGGTCAAGAAAAGAGATAAAAGAGTCGATCCTGAAATTAATACTAAAAACCATCCAAACATTTTTAAACTTATAACTATTGATTCAGCCTGAGTAAAAACTAAAAAATCTCTAGATAAGAAAAAATGTTTAAAAACAGGCCATAAAAGCCAATAAGGAACTAGAAAAGACATATAACCAATAGCATAGAGCAAGAAATCACTAATATAAGCTCCCCAAGTTCCTACAATATTTTTAATCTGTATTTTAGTTTCTATCTCACCAGGAGAGTAGCTATTTGATGACCAGCCTGGATCTTGATTTGAATAGGATATTAGGGCTATTAATATAAATAACCCAAAAAAAGCTTGGATGATTAACCATGATTCTAAAAATAATTGTTCCAAGCGTATTTTTGAGATACTTACTGCTTGATCTCCATTATTCTTAATTGCTTGAGATTTTTTTGCCATTTATATGAAAATTTCTAACATTGTATAGTGAAATTATTTCTTGTTCTAATATTCTTATAGAAGTTTAATTTAATGGATTAGTTATTTATTCTACATTAGAAGTTATAATTTGATTTCTATAAAGTTAAGTCAAATAAATATGGAAAATCTTCTTAAAAGAAAACTTATCATCTTGGGATCTGGACCAGCTGGATATAGTGCTGGAGTTTATGCTGCTAGGGCTGGATTGCAACCTTTGATAATTACTGGAATGGAACAAGGTGGACAATTAACCACAACAACTGATGTTGAAAATTGGCCTGGTGATAGCAATGGACTTCAAGGTCCTGAACTTATGGACAGGATGTTAAAACATGTTGAGTCCTTAGAAGTGGAGGTAATTTTTGATCATATTGAAAAAGCTAATATAAAATCAAAACCT
>TARA_B110000014_G_C20126754_1_pt1 | contig 14851 bp, 16 predicted proteins | sample TARA_B110000014 | Tara Oceans TARA_B110000014 (sample SAMEA4396468) | marine metagenome | biome: Westerlies Biome; feature: [MES] marine water layer (ENVO:01000295) within the mesopelagic zone...; material: water (ENVO:00002006), including particulate matter (ENVO:01000060) such... | reverse complement strand
GCACCTCCAGCCTCAACACCAATACCAGTGCCCAATAAAACCTATGACCAACTACTGCCGGTAACCCCGATTGCTGCCACAATGCCCTCATTGGTCCCTCAAGAAATCGAGTCAGCGAGCCCTCAAAAAAGAAACAAAGTTAAATATTTTCCTGTTCCAGCCCCTGAACCTACCCAAACATTAGTTGCTGAATTTCCACTCACCGTTATAGATAGAAATGGTGAAGACATCGTTTTCGCTCAACCACCTGAGAGGATAGTCGCCTATGATGCAGCAGCGGTCGAAACTATTTTTAAAATTGGACAGGGGCACAGAATAATAGGAACCCACAGCTGGGTCTCTTATCCAGCAGAAGTAGCAAATATCGAAAAGGTAGGAGATGCGTTCAATATGAACATTGAACGCATCGTGGCCCTAGAACCAGATTTGGTTTTCCTGTTCTATCCAACATTTAAAGAAGAATTAGAAAAAGCTGGCCTCAAAGTTCTTTTGCTTGAGTCTGTTGATGACAATCTGATGAAAATGGCTAATACTTTCCGAATATGGGGACAAATTACTGGTTCTCCTAACGAGGCTGAATCACTAGCGAAAAACTTTGAAAATAGAATTGGAAAAATAGAGTCTGTCCTAAGCTCTTACCATTCTGGACCCTCTGTATTTCAAGATGTGGGTGATTTATGGACTCCTGGGAGCAACACGCTAATGGGAAATGTATTCAACCTCTTGAAACTTCAAAATATAGCCAATGACGTCGACAACTACGGACAACTTAGTCCAGAAGTGATAATAGATAGGAATCCACAATTCATAATTAGTTCCAACCCAGAATTGATATACACAAATCCAGCTTTCCAAAATTTATTACCCGTAAAAAATAAGTCTGTCTTCAAAGCAAATGACGATTATCTTGGTATTTCAGGTCCAAGATTTATATTAGGTCTAGAAGACCTTGCGTTTGAGTTTTACCCAGGTTTGTTTAAATGAAACCACTAGAAAGTACAGGCGATAGGGATTTGCTATCAACCTATACCTATCCTTGGAAGAAAATATTGATTGGGATATTCATAACTGCGGCTTGTGCTCTATCCGCAGTGGCCATCGGTTCCGTGTACATACCTGCTTTGTCCATATTCTCGATTTTGTTTTCCAAATTATTTTTTTTCCAAGGGTCAGATCACCTGACCTCGTCATCACATACAATAATCTGGGACATACGATTCCCAAGAGTTGTACTAGCCTTACTAGTAGGGGCATCCCTAGGAATTTCGGGGGCTACCTACCAAGGTTTATTTAAAAATCCTTTAGCAGACCCCTATCTCATTGGAGTAGCATCTGGAGCCTCACTTGGGGCCACCTTGGTGTTTTTAACAGGACTGCCCTTTACATATGGATATTTCAGCCTTCTTCCTGTTGCCTCATTTTGTGGCGGACTTGCAGCTGTTTATATAGCCTACCTCATCTCACATAACTCTGGAGATACCCAACTATCCACTCTGCTATTAGCAGGTTTAGCTATCGGCGCATTTGCCACCGCAATTACCGGAATTCTTATGTTAAGAAGCGATCCAGACTTGAGACCATTGCTAAGCTGGCTTATGGGTGGATTTATTAGAGCTCAATGGAATCATTCAATATTAATGATTCCATACATGGCAGTGGGAACAATATTTATTTTAGGGTACAGCCGAATATTGAACACGATGCAACTTGAGGAATATTATTCAGAATCACTAGGGGTGGACGTGGAGAAGACCAAACGAGTTTTAATAATCTCAGCAACTTTGATGACTTCAGCTGCAGTTTCATTTAGTGGGTTGATAGGATTTGTGGGATTGATAGCACCTCATGTGATTCGCCTGTTATGGGGTACTGATTACAGAACGATTTTGCCACTTTCAGGAATCGCTGGGGCCGCTTTTCTAGTTCTTGCAGACTTAACAGCTCGGACCATTATAAGTCCAGTCGAATTACCGGTCGGCATCATAACTGCATTAGTGGGATCTCCTTTCTTTGTTTACCTGTTACTAAAGTCCAAAAGGACAATAGAAAATGGTTATTAAAATACAAGACGTTTCTTATAACTACGGCCATGAGGATGTCATAAAAAAAATTAATTTAGACTTTGTCCCGGGCCAATTGGTTTCTCTAGTTGGACCTAACGGAGCTGGCAAAACAACGCTTCTCAAGTTGATTTCTGGGGTGTTAGAACCAGCTTCCGGACAGATTCATATATACGACCAGTTGAGTGAGAATCTTAGTCATAAAGAAAGGGCCCTTTTAATATCATTGGTACCCCAAAACCCAAATTTACCGCTGGAAATGGGCATTACTGATTTCATAATGCTGGGGCGTAACCCTCACTTAAAATTACTGCAATGGGAATCAGCAGCAGATTTCAAGATTGCAAAAGAATCCATAAACCTTACTGAAATAGATCATCTTATTCAAAGAAAGTTAGGTGAAGTCTCAGGTGGAGAAAGGCAAAGAATAATGTTAGCTTTAGCCATGACGCAACACTCACCAATAATGCTCTTGGACGAGCCAACTTCGAACCTAGACATATCACACCAGACGAAAGTAATGAGCTTGATAAAAAAAATACACGATCAAAAGTCAAATGATGGTGCAACTATTTTAGCAATACACGATCTAAATATAGCGGCCCAATTCAGCGATCGAGTTATTCTTTTCTCTGAAGGTATTGTCGCAGTAGATGGAACCCCTGAAGAAGTGTTAACAAAAAATAACATTGAAGCCATCTATGGGTCGGAAGTAAGCATTATCCCCCACCCTGAACATGGATCACCACTAATTATCTCCTGACATATATTATTCCAAATTCCCTTGATTCTTATATCTCTTGGCCTTATCGGAGTAAAGGTTTGCCAACTCCTCCTGGAGATCAAAATGTTTTTGTTGAGCCTCTCCTCTAACCCTTCCAGGCATGCCAACAACAATAGATTTTTCCGGTATATCCATGTTTTCCAACAACATAGCACCTGAACCAACAACACTGTTTTCACCAATGATCACCCCATCATTAAGTATGGATCCATTTCCAATAAGGGATTGGTGTCCTATAAATTTAGCATGGCACATAACCCTATGCCCTACAGTTACATAGTCACCAATCTCTAAATCGGCATCCCCGTGAACTACAGAGTTATCTTGAATATTGGTGTATTTGCCAATTTTCACCTTCCCACTGTCTCCACGTATAACAGTACCAGGCCAGATACTAGAACCTTCACCTATTTCTACATCTCCCACTACATATGCTGCCTCACTCACAAAAGCAGTAGGATGAATTACTGGTGTTTTATCTTCAAGAGTTCTTATCAATGCGTCCTCCACTTTAAATAAACTGTTAGAATTAATCTTCTAATGGACTCCTCGCGACACAAAATTTTCTAAATCACATGTTACAAAAATCCAATCTGAAAATTATAAAGCCTTTCCATACGACTTTAGGTATAGCGCTGGTTACAGTTTCTTTGTTTATATCTTGTGATAATAACTCAAACACCACTACTTTTTCTGCAGCCACAGAAATACCCCTACCTACAGTAATTCAAATTGAAGAATCGCCTACTAAAATTCCGTCAGAACCTGCAAAAGCGACTCCAACCCCAGAAATTGAAGCTCTTTTTCTCTACAACAGAGGGCTCAATTTACTGAGAGCAGAGCAGTTCACTGAATCAGTTAACGCATTTTCTACGCTAATCAAGAGGATGCCTGATCTCGCCATAGCTTATAAATCTAGAGGTGCCGCTTATTATCACCTAGAACGATTTGAGTTAGCCAAAAAAGATCTACAAAAGGCGATGACTTTAGATATTGATTTGGGTGGCACTCATCTTTATCTGGGATTAATATACAGAGCTGAAGGTAATACACAAGATGCCAAAAGGGAGTTGCAATTAGCTGTGAACCTTATTCATCCTGTGAGAGAAACACAAGAATTGCGAATTGCCGAATCCGCATTAAAAGACTTGAACCAATAGTTATTTAATTAGAAGAATAAGGTCTCCATCTAATATCTGATCACCCTCAGACACCGCTATATCAACAACCGTACCATTAATATCCGCCTTAAGAGTCTGCTGCATCTTCATAGACTCCAAAACAATCATGTCTTGGCCAACTTTGACTTCTTGTCCGATTCTAACCAAAATCGTGATTACCGTACCAGGCATAGGACTTTTAAATTCTTGTCCATTTCCCATCATCGTTCCAGATTTAGATGTGTTCTCATCAGAAGGCTTTTCAGACTCGATTAAAGAGACGGTGTCTTGTAACTTGACCTCAAATTTTTGTCCATCCACTAAAACCACAGCAGGATCAGAAGAAGAGTCTTCTACCTCAACGAAATACCATTTACCTTCCACTCGAATTTTCATTTACTACACCACCAAAGAAATAAAAACACCTGCGATAACAGCAGATCCTATAACGCCTGCGACATTTGGCCCCATAGCATGAGGCAACAAAAAATTATTAGGATTTGCCTGTTGACCCATATGGTGCGAAATACGAGCTGCCATAGGCACTGCTGACACCCCAGCTGAACCGATAAGGGGGTTTATTTTTTCCTTCAAGAATAAATTCATGATCTTTGCGAATAGTATTCCTCCAATGGTACCGCATGAGAAAGCAACCAACCCGAGAAGTAATATGACGATGGTCTGCCAATCGAATACTCTATCTGCTGTAAGTTGAGTACCTACAGTAATCATAAGGAAAATAGTAGCAATATTCAAAATCTCGTTGGAAGCTGATTTGGTCAACCGTGGTACTGCTCCACTTTCTCTAAATAAGTTCCCTATCATGAACATTGCTATAAGAGGAGCCGATTTAGGAACTACCAATATGATTGCAATTAGAGCCACATTCGGGAAAATTAATTTTTCAAGCTTCGATACTTCCCTAAGTGGCCGCATAATTATTTGTCGCTCCTTCTCTGTGGTAAAAAGCTTCATCAAAGGAGGCTGAATAAAAGCAACCGCTGCCATGTAAGAGTAGGCGATAACTGCGGTTATACCTAATATATCAGGTGCCAGACGAGCTGATAGGAATATAGTGGTAGGGCCGTCCGCTCCACCAATAATTCCAATCGATGCCGCTTCTTCAATCCCAAAATCCATACCGAGAGACCCCGCGATTAGAGCTCCCCAAAAAGCTATGAATATACCAATTTGTGCCGCAGCCCCCAGAAGCAATGTTTTAGGATTGGCTATCACCGGACCAAAATCAGTCAGTGCTCCGATACCAAGAAAAATAATCGGAGGCAATATGTTCCAAAAAGACAACCCATAGTGAAAAAAGATGCCAAATATTCCAGCCTCTTGGTTCAAAGAATCGCTTGTAGGTGGTGTTATCAAACCTGTTAAAGGTAAATTTGCAGCAATTATACCTAGCCCAATTGGTAGCAGCTCATATGGTTCCCAATCTTTCTTTATCGCTAAATATATAAAAGATAGACCAACAGATATCATTACTACATCTCGCCAATCCATGTTGGCCAACCCTGTAGTCTTTATAAAATCAATAAGCTGTTCTATCACCTGAGCGCACCATAACCTAATCTGGAAAAATATTTATGTTTCAGAATCTGCTTCCTGAGCACGCCGCTTAACGGTATGATATGCGACTGCGAGTGCAGCAGCTTTTGCCATTCTAGCAATTTCTTCTTTCTGTTCAGAAGTTGGAGGTATAAATGGAGGATCTATTTTGTTTGCAACGTATTTCGTTATTAGTATTGATGCTATCAATACTAATAACAATGAAACTGCAGTGCCCATCCCGATAACTGTAAGATAAGCGCCTTGGGTTAAGATCGAAGAGTCGATGAAAATTACACCATATATGCTAGGATTTTAGGACGTGAAAATTCTACACCATTATTACCTATTTGTCGGAATCTAAAAATTATATAGGTTAGTTACCATAAAAAGTCATGATAGAAAACATAATTAAGGCTGCTATTTTAAATAGGCATATTTATCCAGAATTTCGAAACCGACCAGAACTCGTAATTCAATCTCTAGGAACGGTAGCCATTACAGCTTTTTCAAGTGCAATATACCTGCATTACAAAGGCACGGTGATTAATCCTGAAAGCGATTTTGCCCGGCTGCAAATGATGGCAGTGGCATTCTCAACCATTTTTGTAGGAATGATGATGTGGTCATTCATCAACAACACTTTATGTGGCCTCCTAGGAGGTGAAGCGGAGTTTAGAGATACAATTCGGAGTACCGGAATAGCTTACGGGCCTGGAATTGGACTAATATTCGCGACAATTCCTTTAATCGGAGACTACATCCTCTTAGTGTCTCTGCTGTGGTTACTAGCGACTGTCACCAACGCGGTAAAAGTGACTCACAATATAAGTCTGGCAAAAGCTGTCATACCTTCTGGTATTGGATGGTTCATGTCATGGATATTACTTCCATGGCTGATGATAATAGGACCTTATTTCACAAATCCCATGGTTGACTAAAATTAAGTCACAAATTTTTCAACCACATCCCACTGAAAAGATAGTAACTTTTTAGTGTTTTGAAATAGTGCAGTTTCCACGCTCATTACATCCATATCTTTCAACTCAGCAATTTTTTCCGTAATAGGCCTAAGATAACGGGGTTCCGTCCAATTATCTCTGTTTTTCTTAAAAGGTTGCGGCGCTGAATCTGTTTCTATAACTATATTCTCCATCGGGATTTTCGAAACTACTTCTTGCAGATGAGGTAATCGAAAGATAGGTCTTGCTATAGATATATAAAATCCCATATCTATGACTTCTTTGGCTTCTTCCAAGCTACCTTGGAAATAATGCATTACACCCCCGACCTCATAGCCTTTTTCTTCTCTCAAAACTCTAAAACAATCCTTATGAGCCTCTCTACTGTGAAAAACAATGGGCAATTTCAGATTTCTCGCAATATTTATCTGTTCCCTAAACGCTGGAAATTGCCAGGCCCTATCAGGCATCCCTTCCATGTAGTCCAATCCAATTTCACTCATAACTATCACTTTTTCTTCCCCTGCCGCCAAATCAGCTAACGCTTTGTAATCCTCCTGGACCAATGGTTCAGTAATGTCCATGGGATGGACGCCCACTCCAGAAAAAAAAGGACTAAACATACGTGATAGAGCCACGGAGCGGATTGAGGAAGCAACAGTAGTTCCAGCACATATTACAAAGCCAACACCGACCTCTTGGCTTCGCTCCAAAATCGCAGCGATTTCATTATCGGTGAAAGAATCTAAATGTACGTGAGTATCGATTAGCATATGGAAATATTAATAATGGATTTCATACCGGGCCGGCGTTGATTATACTACTTGAATGACTAATGACTAAACAATCAGGCAATGAATTTGGTTAATACTTCTCACATACAAATCTTCCTTGGATCATTATTTGCCTACATAGCTATATTCATTGCTTGCTCAGAACAAACATCTCAATCTCTACTAACTCCTGAGTCCTTGATAAATCCGCCAACTATAGAAAAAATTAATGGCCCCCAAATCGCTATACCAGAAATAGTTCCAAGCCCTCCTCCAACACTCACACCTTTGGCAAGTAAAGAGCCCATTACCCCAGTCTCACCAAATAATCCAAAGGTAGACACCATCTCGGAATTAATTGCCCAAGTTGCTGACGAACCTGATATATCGTCGTCAGGGAAAAAGGGCGGGAGCCTTAAATTAGCATCGAAAGATTATTTTGAATCTTTAGATCCTCATCAAAATTATTCAGCAGCCTATTCGACATGGGGCATCGGCGTCATGTACCAACGCCTTTTGAAATTTAGTAGTGGCCCAAATATAGTTTTACCATCTAAAGCCACAGAATGTGATGCTTGCCAATCCTGGGAAATGATTGATAGCAAAACTTTTATTTTTAATATTGACCCTGATGTTACTTGGCAATCCATTGATTCAAAAAACCTCGGGAACATGTCAGTTGAAGACATTAAATTCAGTTTAGAACGACAAATTAATATCGATAACAAAAATGCTAACCGCTTTCATATGATCCGTAGCGTAGAAAGCAATCCTGAAAAAGGACAACTTCAAATTAATCTACATGCCCCCGATGCGGATATTTTTATCTCTCTAGCGGACGGGCGATCTAAATTAATTTCAAAATCAAATGCAGAAAATTCAAAATATACCGATTCAAGTTCTCTCATTGGATCCGGTCCTTGGAAATTATCAAAATTTTCCGAAAATTCCTATTCAATCCTTGAAAACGCCTACTCTCATTCTAATGCACCATATCTAGATGCGCTTGAATTTCACATCCTCCCAGATTCACAGACAAGATTAAGCGCATATAGCGTGGGACTGATTGATGTTTACAACATAGATGACTATTCATCAGATATGAATATATCTTTTGCAGATCCAAACCCGGGACAAGGCTTTGAAATAGCATTTAATACCGCAACTTATCCATTTAATGACTTTGATATAAGGTCAACAGCGCGAAACACTATAAATCCAGACGAAATTATAGAAAAAGCCTGGAATAATCAGGCCTTTTTTTCCCTAGGTTTTACAGCATCACACCCTTCATGGGTTCCAGAAAGGTCGATATGGGAACCTTATTTCTCCCCTTACAAACAACACGAATCTTTAGCAGATGTAATTCCTATTGACATTACTACCAGTGATTTTGGTTCGAAATTCAAGAAAAGTGTCGAAATCGCCTCCAAACATCTGAACTCCGCTGGTTTTGACCCGAGAATCAATTATGTCAACCGCAGACAATACACAGAACTCGCTTGGCAATCAGGTGATTTTGAGGTTTTAATGGGGCCAACATTTCCTCATTCATCGGCTAATGCATTTATAATTCCCGTACTTCACAGCAAAGGTACATGGAATACGACTAATCATCAGGATTTGAAACTAGATGAGATGATAGAACGTCAATCCCAGGAATACATTTTTGAAACGCGTTCAAAAATAATCACCGAAATTAATAAACATTTGCTGGAAAAGTCTTACAGGTTCATGCCCGCTACGCAAAAAAACCTTTGGGCCTGGACACAAGATCTGAAAAATTTTCATCCAAATTTTTCTGGATTCGAATATACGCACTGGGAAAAGGTGTGGTTAGATCGTTAAATCACCCTTTAGCTGATATAGCATCCTCAAGGGCTGACCAGGCTAATAGAGCACATTTTATCCTAACAGGAAAATGCCTCACACTTATCAGCGCTGAGAGCTCTCCCATAAATTCCTGGTCTAAATTTTGATCAATGGATTTTCTCATTGATTCAACGAATCTTATAGATAATTCAGATGCTTGCCCGATAGTTAGGCCTTTCATAGCTTCAGAAAGTAAAGACCCTGAAGCCATATTTATAGCACATCCATCACCGGCAAATTGGACGTCCTCAATTCGGTTTTCACTCGACAAACTTATTTGAAAATGAACCTCATCACCACAAAAAGGATTTACCGCATCTCCCGATAGGTCATAGCGTTCGATGGGTGAAATATTTCTAGGATTTCTACAGTGATCAAGAATAACGCGATCCCGATATATGTCGTCTATATTACTTCGGTCCATCCCTGAAATACCTCAATGCTTCTGTTACCCCGTCCACCAAAATATCAACCTCTCTTTCGGTGTTGTACAAGTAAAAGCTTGCCCTTGAGGTAGCTGCAACCCCTAGGCTCCTAATCAATGGCATTGCGCAGTGATGTCCAGTCCTCACGGCGATACCCATTCTATCAAGGAATGTGCCCAAATCATGGGGGTGAACATCCGGAGTATTGAAAGAGAATACCCCACCCCTAATATTCGGATCATCTGGTCCGAACAAATCGAGCCCTTCCAAATCCGCTTTCCTAAATCTATCTAGCCCATAACTAGTCAAAGCCTTCTCATGTTCTCTTACATTATTCATGCCCAAAACATTTAGATAATCCACTGCGCTCCCAAGCCCTATAGAATCAGCTATGTTAGGAGTACCTGCTTCAAATTTCATAGGCAATTCAGCCCAAGATGCCTCTTGATAAGAGACCTCCAACACCATTTCACCTCCAGTAAGGAAGGGTTCCATCGATTCAAGAATTTCTTTTTTAACGTATAGGACCCCTATACCAGTTGGGCCTAACATCTTATGACCAGAAAACACTAAAAAATCACAGTTCAATTGCTGAACGTCAGTGGGCATATGAGGAACGCTTTGAGCTCCATCCACTAAAATCTTCGCACCCATCTTATGAGCTTTCTCAGACAATTCTCTAACCGGGTTGATTGTGCCGAGAGCATTCGACATGTGAACTGCTGACACCAACACTGTTCTTTCTGTTATCAACTCGTCCACTCGATCCATATCCAAAGTTCCATTCTCTAACATTGGTATGAATTTTATAACTGCATTTTTCCTTCGAGCTAGTTCTTGCCATGGGACCAAATTACTATGGTGCTCCATCGGGGTTAGCAAAATTTCATCACCTTCATGAACATTGTTTTCCCCCCATGAGTAAGCTACAAGATTCAAGCTTTCTGAAGCATTCCTCGTCCATATAATCGACTCTGAAGAACCAGAATTAATAAAAGACGATACTTTCTCTCTAGCATCCTCATATCTATCTGTAGCCTCCATGCTTAACGTATGGACACCTCGGTGCACGTTAGCATTGAAGTTTTCATAATAATCGACCAATGCATCGATAACCTGACGAGGTTTTTGGCTGGTAGCTGCGTTATCAAGATATACCAGAGGATTACCAAAAACTTCTTTGGTGAGTATAGGGAAATCCAATCTTATTTTTTCGACATCAAGCATTAATTCATCCACTCCGCAAAATTGATATCAACGTTAATCTATATCTGCAATTTAATAAGTTCAGTTCGCTGGGCCAGGTCAGATACTGTAATAGCCGACAAAACCCCGTGTATTGCGTCTTCAACTGTCATCCATATTTCCTTCTGAGCACAATAAGAGGAGTGCACACAAAAACCGTCATCATCCAAACAATTAACCAAATTATCCTTACCATCCAGAATTTCCATGATGGAACTCAGCTGAATTGTGTCGGGATCTACCGCCAATTCATGTCCCCCACGTGGCCCTCTCGTGCTTTTGACAAGTCCGGCTTTTTTTAAAGAGTGCAATACTTGAGCTAGATATGCATTCGGAATAGCTGTCCTTTCCGAAATTTCTGCCGATCTCAATGACTTCCCGTCAGAACCATACATCGCCAAATCTACGAGAGCCCTTACCCCATAATCAACTTTAATAGGCACATGCATAGTTCACCTCACCTTATAAAAGTAACTACTCCGTAGATACAACCTCATTTCCATCTTGAATCGCCGAATGAAGTGTGTGCCAAGCAAGCGTGGCACATTTTATTCTTGCCGGATATTGTGAAACTCCCTGCAATATTTCCAAGTCACCCAGTAAATCAGCATCATATGACTCTCCGGGGGGCCTCGTGATCATTTTCCGAAATGCCTCAAACAATTTTTTAGCATGGTCGATGGTTTTTCCTTTCAGTTCTTCAGTCATCATAGATGCTGAAGACTTAGATATTGCACATCCCACTCCATTGAATGCTACATCTGAAACCACCCCGTCCTCTAGGAATAATTGAAGGGTGATCTGGTCACCGCACAGCGGATTGAATCCATCTGCTGTGGCCGTAGGTTCTTTTAGCTCGCCAAAATTACGAGGTCTCCTATTGTGATCCATCACAATTTCTTGGTACAAATCTTCAAGATCATACATACTAAAATTCGAATCTATGACTGGGCAAAGATGCGAGAAAGGCCTCTTCCAAATAAGACCTAAGTCCTTCAATTTCAACCTTGTCTATTACTTCGCCGGCAAAGCCGTATATTATTAGTCGGCTTGCAGTCTCTAGATCCACTCCTCTGCTTCGCATATAAAAAACCGTATCTGCATCAATATTTCCGGCTGTTGCACCGTGGGCGCATTTCACATCATCCGCGTAAATAAAAAGGGCAGGTTTACTATCCACTTCAGCATTAGGTGACAAAATCAAATTTTTATCTGATTGTATGGAATCAGTTTTCTGCGCTTCTTTCCTCACAAGAACAGTACCACCGAATACCGCCCTTGAATTACCGTCCAATATACCTTTGTAGAACAGATTACTCTGGCAATGAGGTTTGGAATGGTCAATATTTATGAAATTATCCATATGCTGATTACCGCTCGTAAAATACAAACCCTGCAAATCACAAGAGGCATTTTCTCCATCAACTAACACATTCAAGTCATAACGCCCAATTCCACAACCACGGAAAAACGCTCTCGAGTTAAATGTACCATTGGTATCTATCTTTACTCTCCCATACCCAACGTCGTATGTATGATCCGTCTCACTCATTAGACGATAATGGTTCACGGTAGAACCTTCACCCACATATATCTCAGAAACAGAATTAGTGAGTGTATGATCCTCTCCACCGCCTACATAATTTTCTATAACGTTAACAGTTGATTTTTTTCCTGAGTTAACCAAAACACGAGGATGATTTACAGTCCCCGCCAAGCCTTGATTAAAAAAAATCAAGTTGATCACTATTCCTGAATTCTCTCCATCTGGGACTGAAATTACCGAGCCGTCAGACATAAATGCGCTGTTCCAGGCCGCAAAACCATCATCAGAATAGTCCACAATGCCGCCAACCGAATTAGCAAGATCTTGCGACAAGTCATTCGCTGCTATGTTGGTTAGTTGAATCTTTGAGGAGGTATTAGAAGTGAAAGTTCCCTGATAATGTCCATTAACAAAAACTACGTTGAGCCATGAATCGTGCCATGGAGCAGTGTCCTTGATTATATCCAAATCCATTTCTTCGAATTTAGCTAATTCATATTGAGGTTCTGCAATTGGTCGGGCGTTAGTATATTTCCATTTCTCGTTGCCTTTTCTATGTACTGGTAACCCAATCTGTTTAAAGGCAATCATTGCCTCATTTCTAAATTCAGATGACCAGTTAGGTAAATTTGAGCAAAGGTCTTGAAAATCCGCTTCATACTGATTCCCAATTGTGCTGGTATCCTGCATTAAGAATTCACCTCTTCACCAACAGACTCTCGCACCCATTCATATCCTTTTTCTTCCAATTCCAATGCCAATTTACTATCACCGGATCGAACTATACGACCATCTACCAATACATGAACATAATCAGGTGTAATGTAATCCAATATTCGTTGATAATGAGTCACGATTAAAACAGATTTCTCTGGGCTTTTAAATATGTTAACCCCGTGAGATACAATCCTAAGAGCGTCTATGTCCAAGCCAGAGTCTGTTTCGTCCAACAGTGCTAAAGAAGGATCTAGAAGAGCTAGTTGAAGAATTTCATTACGTTTTTTTTCCCCACCTGAAAATCCCTCATTTACTGATCTCTTCACAAGATCAGGATCCATCTCAACTAGCTTCCGTTTCTCCTCCAAAAGTTGGTCAAATTCCCTCACACTGAGTTCATCGTTACCATTTGCTTTGCGAATAGCATCGATTGCGGCTTTTAAAAACTGCCAAGTCCTAACGCCAGGCAACTCCACCGGGTATTGAAATGCGAGAAATATTCCTGCCCTAGCCCTTATTTCAGGCTCTACCTCAAGTAAACTATTTCCTTTGTAAACAATGTCTCCACCCGTGACCCTGTACCCCGGCCTACCCGCGATAACATTAGCAAGAGTACTTTTGCCAGAGCCGTTAGGGCCCATAATTGCATGGACTTCTCCCTCACCGATACTTAAGTTTATTCCTTTAAGTATTTCTGTATCTTCTACAGATACACGAAGATCTTTAACTTCAATTAATTTATCAATTTTTGACATTTAACCTACCGTTCCCTCCAAACTTACTCGCAACAATTGTGATGCTTCCATGGCAAATTCAAATGGAAGCTCTTTAAAAATTCCACGGCAAAAACCATTGATTATCATGTAGTTCGATTCTTCCAAATCTATTCCTCTCTGTTGAAGATAGAAAAGTTGATCATCGTTTACCTTCGATGTAGTCGCCTCATGGCCCATTTGCGCAGTCGGATTGCGAACCTCTATGTATGGAACAGTATGAGCTCCACATTCATCGCCAATCAGCAAAGAATCACATTGGGTAAAATTCCTGGCGTTGTCTGCGCCCGACAATATAGATACCTGCCCTCGATATGTATTTTCAGCCTTACCGGCAGATATTCCCTTAGCTATGATGGTACTTTTAGTGTTCTTACCTACATGAATCATCTTGGTACCAGTATCAGCTTGTTGATAATTGTTAACCAGAGCAACTGAATAAAACTCACCTACGGAATTATCTCCCTGGAGAATTACGCTCGGGTATTTCCATGTTATGGCCGACCCTGTCTCAACTTGGGTCCAAGATATCTTGGAGTTTTCGCCTCTGGCCGCTCCCCGTTTGGTAACAAAATTGAATACTCCACCTTCACCATTTTTATCCCCTGGATACCAATTTTGCAGGGTCGAGTATTTTATTTCAGCATCCTTTAATGCTACCAATTCAACAACCGCAGCATGCAATTGATGGGTCTTCCTCATAGGCGCAGTACAGCCTTCTAAATAACTGACGTAACTACCTTCGTCAGCAACAATTAAAGTTCTTTCAAATTGACCTGAATCGGCCTCATTAATCCGAAAGTATGTCATTAGTTCTATGGGACAACGTACTCCCGGTGGAACATAGCAAAAAGATCCATCACTAAAAACAGCAGAATTGAGTGTTGCGTAAAAATTATCACTGTAAGGGACCACGGAACCCAAATATTTTTGAACAAGCTCTGGATACTTTTGGACTGCTTCACTAATCGGGCAGA
>TARA_B110000014_G_C20126756_1_pt1 | contig 14867 bp, 13 predicted proteins | sample TARA_B110000014 | Tara Oceans TARA_B110000014 (sample SAMEA4396468) | marine metagenome | biome: Westerlies Biome; feature: [MES] marine water layer (ENVO:01000295) within the mesopelagic zone...; material: water (ENVO:00002006), including particulate matter (ENVO:01000060) such... | reverse complement strand
CATCTACTCTACCTGTAATCCAGTAATATCCATCTTTATCTCTTCTAGCTCCATCTCCAGTAGTGTAATAACCAGGGTTCAAAGAGAAATATGTATCTAAGCATCTTTCATGATCATCATATACTGTTCTTATTTGAGATGGCCAACTTCTTTTTATAACGAGATTGCCTTCTCCTTGGCCTTTTATTTCATGTCCTTCTTCATTTAAAAGAGCTGGTTCAACTCCAAAAAAAGGTAATGTTGCGCTACCAGGTTTAAGATCAGTTACACCAGCGATTGGAGAAATCATAATCCCTCCCGTTTCAGTTTGCCACCATGTATCTATTATTGGGCATTTGCTATTCCCGACTACTTGATAATACCATTCCCATGCTTCTGGATTTATAGGCTCTCCAACTGAGCCAAGTAATTTTAGGGATTCCCTTGAAGTGCAATTCACAAATTCATTACCCTGTGCCATTAGGGCCCTTAAGGCAGTTGGAGCAGTATAAAAAATATTTACTTTATGTTTATCAATTATATTCCAGAATCTAGAGGCATCAGGATAGGTAGGTATTCCTTCAAACATAAGTGAGGTTGCACAATTGGATAGTGGTCCGTAGACAATATATGAATGCCCTGTTATCCAGCCGACGTCAGCTGTACACCAATATATATCTTGTTCTTGATAATTAAAGATGATTTGATGAGTCATTGCAGCTTGTAGCAAATAGCCCCCGGTAGTATGTAGAACACCTTTAGGTTTACCTGTTGAGCCAGAAGTATAAAGAATAAAGAGGGGATCCTCTGAACTCATTGGCTCAGGTTCACAAAAATCATCCACTTCTTTAATAATTTCTTCGTATATCAGATCTCTGTTCTTTGTTAGATTTACCTTAGATTTAGTTCTAGAGATTACAATTACTGAATGAACATTTGGACAGGTTTCAAGGGCTTTATCAACGTTATCTTTTAAAGGTATTTTTTTTGATCCTCTTACACCTTCATTAGCTGTAATAACTGCAGAACAATTACTATCTAAGATTCTATCTTTTAAGGCTTCAGGTGAAAATCCACCAAATACAACTGAGTGGATTGCTCCTATCCTTGCACAAGCAAGCATTGCATAAGTAGCTTCTGGAATCATAGGCATGTAAATACAAACAGTATCGCCTTTATTGATTCCACTCTTCTTTAAAGCATTGCTAAATCTACAGACAGATTTATGTAACTCATTATAGGTAATTTCTTTGGAATCATTAGGATTATCTCCTTCCCAGATGATGGCTACTTTTGAACCATTTTTACTTAGATGTCTATCAATACAATTAACTGACGCATTAATTTTTCCATCTTTAAACCATTCAAATTCACCATTATTAAAGTCTGATTTACATATTGATTTAGGTATTTTTTCCCATGTTAAATATTTTGTTAGTTGTTCATGCCAAAACTTTTCTGGCTCCCTTAAAGAATGATCATAAAGGCTCTTGTAAGATTGTTTATCAAGAGAATTATTTTTATATACGGAATTATTTTGAATATATATTTTTTCTTTTGACATATTTAGATAAGGCTTGGGCTTGGATTAAAGTACATTCTTCTTCCCGTCGGATCATTATAAAACTCCATAATTTTCCCTAGTAACAAGATGAAGTCATCTTCTTTAGTGGCAAAATTTATAAATTCAGAATTAACAATCAAGACAAGAGATCTTTCATAGTTTAAAAAGAATTTTTTATAGGCTTCATTTAAGCTTTCAAGGTAATTGTAATCAATACTCTTTTCCATCTCAACGCCCCTACTTTTTACTCTTCTATATAAAGTTTTTGTTTCAGCTTGCAAATAAATCACTATATCTGGAATAGGAAGTTCAATGGATAAATAATCATAAATCTGGTTGTACAAACTTAACTCATGTTCATCTAGGGTTAATTCAGCAAATAATTTGTCCTTTTCTAGCAAGAAGTCAGATATCTTAACAGGATTAAAGATATCCTCCTGTTTCAATTCTTCAGACTCTTTAACTCTTTGGAATAAAAAAAATAATTGAGTAGCCAAGGCAGATTTCTTAGGATTTTTATAAAAATCTACTAAAAAAGGGTTGTCATTTGGCTTCTCTAAAAAAGTATCATATCCAAAATAATCAGCTAATAATTTAGTTAATGTAGTTTTTCCAACTCCTATCGGTCCTTCTACAGAAATAAACTTTGGCTTTTTTTTAAATTCATCAAGGTTTACTTTCCTCGGCATCTTTGCTTCTCAAATAAAATTATTTACTGGGTCAATACTATATCCTTTTTAATGTAAAAATTTGTTATTAGTGTGTATTTTAGTCCCAAACTTTTTGGATCTTTCAATCATTTTTTTTCTTTTTTTAAAACTAGAAAATTGAAAAGACTCCCACCAATGTCCTATATCATCGAGGTTAAGACCAGCTAATTCTCTATTTATTAAAAAATCAAAACCAGCCCTAAACTTCTTTTGCTCTATGAGTCTATGGGCGCTCTGGCTATTTGTTTTCATTAATTTTATTTGTAGAGCCCAGATCTGAAATATGGCATCTTTCATATTTTTCGGGATAAAGCAAAAGTTAGATTGCTCTTCTAGCAAATAGATTGCATGAAGTCTTAATTCAGTATATTTGACCTGATAAGTGTTTATTTCACCAAAACTTTTTACTAATCCCGGCCAAAGTAATGTAGCTATGAGAAAAGGCAAAATAACAGTCTTATTTTCCTGCACGCGTTTATCAGTTCCTTTTAATGATATTTCTATAAAATTTTTAAAGTAATCATTATTAGATTTAATGTTTGTTTTTAAAGAAGGAAATAGGTACTTAAAAATGTTCAGATCTTCTAGATAAAGATAATTCTTATAACTATTTCCAAAAAGAAATAATTTATTTATTTCATCTAATCTTCTAGCAGGAGGCACGTTAAGAATTAGAAATCCTAAATTTGATATTTTTTTTTCAATAGATTTTTCTAATTTTAAATTTAATTTAGAAGAAAATCTGACAGCTCTTAACATTCGAACTGGATCCTCTTTAAATCTATTATCAATATTGCCTAAGACTCTAATCTTTTTATTTCTAATGTCCTTATATCCTCCAGTAAAATCTATTATTTCTTGAGTATCAATATCATAAAATAATGAATTCATTGTAAAATCTCTTCTAAAGGCATCCTCATATGCATTACCATAATGGTTATCATCAAGAATCATGCCTTCTTTAGTTTGAGATTTATTAGGTTTTTCTGATCTAAAAGTAGCAACTTCTATAAAGTTTCTTCCACTTCTAACATGGACTAGTTTAAACCTTCTTCCTATAATTCTACTCCTAGGGATAAGTTTTTTGATCTTTTCAGGGCTTGCACTCGTTGCAATATCAAAATCCTTAGGCTTTACTTGAAGTAGCTGGTCTCTTATACAGCCCCCAACCAAATAAGCTTCATGGCCGTTCTTTTTTAAAGTTACTATTACTTTTCTAATGTTTTTTGGAACAAATGAAGGATCAATCTTGTGTGTAGATATTTGGATTTTTTCCGGAGAAAGATTAGTGGTTATCAAAAGATCATAAAAACAAAACCTTTATCCAAAATTTTGCCTTTCTTTTATTTCTTCAAGAGTTTTACAGTCTATGCACCTTGTAGCAGTAGGTCTGGCTTCAAGTCTTCTAATCCCTATTTCTATTCCGCAAGATCTACAATATCCATAATCAGATGCTTTAAGTTCTTCAATAGATTGTTCTATTTTAGCCAAAAGCTTTCTTTCCCTTTCCCTAGTTCTTAGCTCCAAGGTAAATTCTTCTTCTTGGGAGGCTCTATCTGACTGATCTGGAAAATTTGTAGGACTTTTTTGCAAATTTTGTGCCGTTTTATCTTGCTCTATTAATAATAGAGATTTCCAAGAATTCAATATTTTATCAAAATGACTTTTTTGTCTCTTATTCATATACCTCTCGTTCTTTCTTAATTTCAGAGGTTCAAGAGATGCTAAGAATTCATCTTCGCCTAAGTATTTATTTTTTGTAATATTAGAAATCGAAGGCTTTGCTCTTTTTTGCGCAGCTACCTTTGATTTTTTTGATACTTTTGGTTTTTTAGCAACTGCCTTAAGTTTTTTCGCAACCGCTGTGGGGTTTTTTTTCGCAGCTTTGCTTTTTTTTGTCGCTACTTTAGGTTTTTTCTTTGTTGGCATATTATTATTTTTAAAAGTTAACTATATAAAAAGTGGCGGGAATTTATCAGTTTATTTTTTTTTTATCCACACTTTTTTAAATTAATTTATTTTTTCATTAAAAAGAATATGACTCTTTTAATTTCAAGTAGTCGGTTTTCTTAAGTCTAGGACCAAAATGTTCAACTTGCTTAGAGGCAGCATAACATCCAAATTTGGCTGACTCTATAGGTCCTAATTCTTGAGACAGAGAATATAAAACAGCACCAGCAAACATATCTCCTGCGCCATTTGAATCTATTGCGTTGGCTTTGACAGCATCAATTTCTAAAAAGTATTTTCCATCCCAAACAGACGCACCATTTTCTCCTTTTGTAATAAAAATATTAGCAGCCCGTTTACTTATTACTTTTTTGGCATTGTCTAGACTGTTAGAGCTGGTAAAAGCCATCGCTTCTTTTTCATTACAAAAGATGATGTCAATATCAGACATGATTATTTCTTGTATTCTGTCATAAAAAGCAGAAACAATATTATGATCCGAAAGAGAAAAAGCTATTTTTGTATCATTTTCTTTTGCTAATTTAATAGCTTCTATGCAAGCTTTAAAAGCCGAATCTGATGTAACTAGATATCCTTCAATTAGAAGGAATTTAGAATTTCTTATCCCTGATATATCAATATCTTTTATGCTCAGAGATTCACTTACCCCTAGACAAGTACACATTGTTCTTTCTGTATCTGGAGTCACCATAATTATACTTTGACCAGTAGGCTCGGAGTTATCTTTACAAAGGATATTATTTGTAATTTCATTTTCTTCTAAATTTGTTATATAAAAATTTCCAAGATCGTCATTTGATACTTTGCATGAATAATGACATTTAGCTCCAAATGAAGATGCAGCTATTATTGAATTAGTAGCTGAGCCTCCACAGGCCTTTATACTTTTTAGGTTATGGGTACTCAGAGCTTCAATAAGTTCTCTTTGACCCTCAGCATCCTTTAAGGTCATTGAACCAAAATCTATTCCTAGGTTTTTAATAATTGGAGTGAATTCTTCATTAATTTTGAATTGGAGATCCACAATAGCGTGACCTAGTCCTGTAATATCTATACTCATGATTTTATGTTTTGTTGAAGTTTAAAAATGATCTTAGACTATGCACAAATTTTTTAAGTCGTTTATTATTGCACAGTGAATTTAATTAACTCTAACATAAAAAAGATACTCATAACTATTGTCGTCTTAGCAGTATTTATTTCTATCTTATTTTTGAGCGTTTTAGATATTAAGGTAAGGGATAAATTTGAGACAGCTTTATGGACTATTCCTGCTAAGGTTTACGCAAGGTCTCTGGATATCTCAGAGGGAACTTATTTAAATAAGAATATTTTTGTTAAAGAACTTGAAATTATTGGATATAAAAAGACATATGCGGCTTCAAGTCCTGGAGAATATTCAATAAAAAATCGTAAAGTAGAAGTTTTCTTAAAAGGTTTCGATAATCAATATAAAAAACAAGATAAAGGAAGATTCATAATAGCCTTTTCTAAGAAGGATAAGGTTCTTTCAATAAAAAGAGAAGATGGAATCTTTGTAGATTTTATTTCATTAGAACCATTAGCTATAGGAGGAATGTATCCATCTCATATGGAAGATAGAATGCCTGTAGAATGGTCAGATGTTCCTCAAGAATTAATAGATATAATTGTTTCCGTTGAAGATCAAGACTTTTTTAATCATAAAGGCTTCTCTTTTAAAGCCATAACTAGGGCACTTTTTAGAAATCTACGCGCCACAAGCGTTGTTGAGGGAGGAAGTACAATAACTCAACAATTAACTAAAAGCTTATTCTTTTCCCCAGAGCAAACTTTAACTAGAAAAATCATGGAACTTATTGTTTCTCTACTAATAGAGATTCATTATTCTAAAGAAGAAATCCTATTAGCTTATATCAATGATGTTCACCTTTCTCAGGTAGGTAATAGATCTATAAATGGATTTGGTCTTGCTTCAGAACATTTCTTTGGAACTTCAATCAAGTCTCTAGATTTAGATCAGATGGCACTTTTAGTAGGAATGCTGAAAGGGCCATCTATATATAATCCTAGGAGGTTTCCCGAAAGGGCAAAAAAAAGGCGAGATTTAGTTTTGTCTATTTTAAATAAAAGCGATGTATTTTCTAAACAGCGAATAGAACTAGAGTTAAGTAAGCCTATATCTGTAATAAGTCCTAGATATGGGAGTAAAACGAAATATCCAGCTTTTCAAGATCTAGTAAGGCTTGATTTGAGGAATCAGTTCTCAGATAAAGAACTAAGAGTAAATGGACTCCAGGTACACACTAATATTGAGCCAGTAACTCAAGAGATTACTCAAAAGAACTTAACTCTTATATTAAAAGAATTAAATCAGAAATATAAACAAAATTTAAATGATTTGCAGTCTGCGGTAGTTATTATAAAAGTTGGTTCAGGAGAAATTGTGTCTCTAGTTGGTAGTTCAAACCCAAATAATTTTGGATTTAATAGAGCTCTTAACGCTTTTCGGCCAATGGGTTCTTTAATGAAGCCAGTAGTTTATTTAGCGGCATTAAAGAGACACGATCAGTATAACCTTAATACTATTATTGATGACTCAAAGTTAATAGTTAGCCTTCCTGAAGGAGGTGCTTGGGAACCAAATAATTTTGATGAAGAGTTTCATGGCAAAATCCCAATGCATGAAGCTTTATGGCAATCTTATAATATTGCTACTGCAAGAATTGGTATGGATATAGGAGTAGATGTTGTCTTGGAAGATCTTTATGAACTTGGGTATACAAAGAAAAAGATTCCTTTGCCATCTTATTTGATCGGTTCTATAGAAATGTCTCCTTTAGAAATAGCTGAAATTTACCAAACCTTAGCTTCAGATGGTTTCCATACAGAATTAAGGGCAGTTAGTTATGTCTCAGATTTAAATAATAATAATATTTGGGTTAATCAACTTAAATTACAACAGAGATTTAGGTCGGAGGATATTCATTTATTAAAGTTTCCTCTAAGACAAATATTTGAAAGAGGAACTGCTAGAGGCTATTCTAAAGATATATTGGATAAGTGGAATGCGGGTGGAAAGACGGGAACTTCAAATGATCAAAGAGATAGCTGGTTTGCAGGTTATGCAGGAGATTATTTGGTTATTGTCTGGTTGGGTTTTGATGATAATAGAAAAACTCCTCTTACGGGTAGATCTGGTGCACTTAAGGTTTGGAAGGCAATTATTGAAGATCTAAATCCTCTAGCGCAAAGGAGTGCTATACCTAAGAGAATAAAATATTTATGGGTGAATATAAAAGATGGACTTTTGAGCGGAGAAAATTGTAAGAATTCTGTTTATATGCCTTTCATAAGTGGATTCGAACCAAAAAGAGTATCACTAAAATCAAAAAATTGTATGAATGTTTTAATGCCTTACAAAACTAAGATTTATAAAAAAATTAATAAGATAATGGATGGGTTGAGTGAAAATTAAAATTCTCATATTTCTTGTTTATATTATATTTTCAATAGGTTGTGCCATATCTAATCAAAAAATAGATCTTAGAGAATCTGAGAGCATTATTGATTTTGCAGAGGATCTAAAAGGTCTGCTTGCAGATAAGAGAAGCCTCAGAAATGAAGTTAAAAATATTAATGCAAAAAAACCTGCCGTTCAAAGGATTGTCTTTTTAGCAGATAAATTGTGGTCAGATGGAAATGAAATAGATGCTGTCCTTTCTCTAGAGAGAGCTTTAAGGATTGCAAAAGATGAACCCTCTATATATTTAAGACTTGCACATATAAGACTAGAAGAAGGATTTTTAGAAGAATCAAAAAGTTTTGCCTCTAAAGGTTTGATGATCTCAGATATATCATCATGGGAAAGAGTTTTATTAACCATATATTTAAATATAGACAGTTAAAAATTTTTAATAAAAAACTTAGCAGATTTGGTTAAATCAGTATTTTTATACAAAGATGAACATATGGCAGCCATTGAAGCTGATGAATCTTTTATTTTACCAATATTTTTTTTATTTATTCCACCTATAGCCGCTATCGGAAGATCAATTTTCATTGCTATTTGATTTAATCTTTTTAAGGAAGACGAAGAAACATTAACTTTAGTATCAGTCTTAAAGATGCTCCCAATAGCTATATAGTTTGCTCCATTATTTTGGGCTTCAATAGCAAGAGATAAACTGTCATTACAAGAAATGCCTATTATGTATTTTTTACCTAATATTCTTCTTGCTTTTGAGCACCCAACATCATTTTGTCCCAGATGTATGCCATCTGATTGAATTTCCTGTGCAAGTTTCAAATCGTCATTTACGATAAATAGAACTTGGTAAGCTTTGCATAAATCCTTTAAAGATTTTGCAAGATTAAAGGCATCCTTGTTTTTAAGATGTTTATTTCTAAATTGAAGTATCTTTACTCCAGATTTGAGCAGTATTTTTGTCTTGAGTAGTATTGCATCTTCTTGAATATCATCTGGTGTTATTGCATATATTCCTTGCAAAAGATTTATTCTATTGATGTTGATACCCTCCTCAGGATTCTTTGTCCTTTACCAAGCTCAAAAGAGTCTTTCATTGAATATTTAACAAATTTCAAAGCAAGATCTATAGACTTTTCTAGGTTATTTTTTTGTGCAAGAAAAGCAGATATTCCAGCTGCTAAAGTGCACCCAGTTCCATGGTAATTTTTAGGACTTCTTTTTATAGACCATTGTTTAGATAATTTATTTGAAAGATATAATTGATTAATAATTCTATTTTCTTTTGGGTGAATATCTTTTAGTAATATATTTTTAGAATTAATTGAAAATGTCCAATCTGGATTTTGTAAATTAATTCCTTTGCTAAATTTTATAGCTTCATCAGCATTAGGAGTAATCAAATAACTTAAAGGAAATATTTCTTCTTTGATTTTTTTTTGTAATTTTGAATGTGTGAGCTTCCCCCCCATTGATGCAGATATAATTGGGTCTAAGATAACTTTCTTTTTGATTTTTTTTAAGATTTTTATGATTTCATTAGCAATATTGATACTTCCTATAGCACCAATTTTTATATAATCAATATTTACATCTGATATTAATAAGTTAGCTTGCTCTCTAAAAAAATTTGAATCTACTGGAATAAGATTTTTGAATTCATAAGTGTTTTGAGATGTTAAACAAGTTATTAAAGTCACAGGATGACAATTCAGTGACTTGATAGTTTCTATATCTGCTTGAATTCCTGCTCCTCCTGTAGGGTCATGTCCGCCTATAACAAGAATAGTAGGAATATTAGATTGCATCTTTATTTTTTTCTTTATTGATCATGTCTTATAATCTATTTAACTCTAATTATACTTGCAGAAATATTATTATCATGAGAAAAGCAATAAAAACTGGAATAATAGGCGGTTCTGGATATACAGGAGAAGAATTAATACGTTTAATTTCAGCCCATTCGGAAGCGGAATTGCAAGCGATAAGTTCAAGAGATCATTTTGGTAAAGAAATTAAACAGATTTATCCAAATATCAAGAATTTACCAAATATTTGTTTTTGTAAACCAGAATTTAACAGTTTCTTAGATTGTGATGTTATCTTTTTTGCTACTCCTCACGGGTTTTCAATGAATTTGGTTAAGAAATTTTTAGCAGAAAATATTAAAATTATTGATCTATCTGCGGACTTTAGAATAAAAGATTCTGAAGTTTGGGAGAAGTGGTATGGAGTGCCTCATGCAGACGTTGAGTCCTTAAAAGAATCTGTTTATGGATTAGTAGAAGATAAAAAGCTAGAAATTTCATCAGCTAAATTAGTAGCTGTTCCAGGCTGTTATCCAACAGCAACTTTACTTGGAATCCTCCCATTACTTAATGCTCGTAAGAAAATAATAGATATTACATGCGATGCTAAAAGCGGCTTAACAGGTGCAGGTAGGTTAGCTGTTGAAACATCTTTATCATCTGAAATGGAAGAAAATTTTAAAGCTTATGGAGTTGAAATGCATAGACACACTCCTGAAATTGAACAATTTATTAAAACCAAGCTTTCATATCCAATTGGTTTTAACTTTGTACCTCATCTAGTGCCCATGATGAGAGGGATATATGCTACCTTGTATTTATCTATGGAAAATTCAAATGAAGATTGGATAAATTTATATAATGATTTTTATTTAGATTTTAATGATGTTTCTGTTTTAGAGGGTGAATTAGTTCCAGAATCTTTGTCTGTAAGTAACACCAATAAATGTCAGATTTCTATTAAAAAATCATCCATCAAAAACCAATTAGTAATTATTTCTTCCATAGATAATTTAATGAAAGGAGCATCAGGTCAAGCAATTCAATGTTTCAATTTAATGAATGATTTTGATATAGATCATGCTTTGCCCTAAAATAATACAATGTTAGAAAAATATACTCCAGAGGCTCTTAAACTATCGGACGGAGCTGTTGAAAAGATCTTGTCTTTATCTAAAGAAGAACGTGACAGCGCAATAAATTTGCGAGTATTTGTTACAGGCGGAGGTTGCTCTGGGTTTCAGTATGGATTTTCTTTTGACGAAGCTATAGATGAAGAAGACACTTGCATATCAAAAAATGGAGCTAATCTAGTTGTTGATCCGTTAAGCTTACAATATCTTACAGGATCTATTATAGATTATGTGGAGGATATATCTGGATCAAAATTTATTATAGAAAATCCTAATGCCATAACAACATGTGGTTGTGGAGAATCTTTTTCCATCTAACGAGGCGGTTCACAGATATTTCCAAGTAATATCTTATTTCTGTTTCCAGTGATCCCAGTTAGATCATGATATTTTTTTTCTATTCTTTTTTTGGCAAGCCAAGCAAAGCAAATTGCTTCTAGAAAGTCTGGATTTAAACCTACCTTTTCTGTAGAAGATATCTTTTCAGGAAGCATTTTTTTTAAATCTTCTACTAAGTAATTGTTATTAACGCCTCCACCACATAAAAATATCTCATCGATTTTTTTTAGTTCTTTGAAGGCATTACTTATTGTGATAGAAGTTAAAGCTAGTAAAGATGCTTGAATATTTTTGATGGATTCTTTTTTTTCAAGTAAAGATAATTTTCTATTTAACCAATCAATATTAAAGTAGTCTGTTCCAGTACTTTTAGGAGGAGAGCGATTAAAAAAATTATCCTTAAGAAAAATATTTATCAAATCCTGATTTACCTTTCCAGATTTAGCTAATTCGCCATTATCATCATAATCCTTATTTGTATTCTCTCTAATCCATAAATCCATTAGACAGTTTCCAGGACCTATATCAAAACCTAAATCTTGATCATTTTCTCCATCCAAAAAAGAAATATTAGAAATGCCGCCTATATTTACAACTGCTATATTTTTCTTATTTCTTCCAAAAAACCTTTTATGAAATAAAGGTGCCAAAGGTGCTCCTTCTCCATTATTTGCAATGTCCATTCTCCTGAAATCTGAAACTGTCCTTATCCCGGTTCTAGAGCTGATTATATTTGGGTCTCCAAGTTGTATTGTATAAGGCTTATCTATTTGAGGAGCATGCCAAATAGTTTGACCATGGCTCCCTATAGCTATTATTTCTTTAGGTTTTATTTCCGAATTTACAAGAATTTTATTAACACAAACAGCGAATAGTTCAGAAAGATCATGCTCCAAACTAGATAAATTTTGGATATTTACTGATGTAAGGTCCTTATAGTCTAATATTTGTTTTTTTAATTCAGTAGGTATTTTTTTACTAAAAGAATTTATTAAATTTATTTTTCCTTCTGAAAAATCTACTAATACACTATCGATTGCATCGGCACTTGTCCCTGACATTAAACCTATATAAAGCTCTCTAGTCATATTTCTTCATTTCTACTTTCCAATTTTTCATAATTATCAATCATCTTCTTTCTGCTCAAAAAATTTAGTGTATAGTTCTTCAATTCATTTTTTTCAACTGGTTTGGCATTTGGAAACTTCACAGTAAGAGGGTTCGTATGTCTCCCATTAACATGGAATTCATAATGCAAATGATAACCGGTTGCCATGCCAGTCTTGCCAACATATCCGATGACCTCACCTTGCTTAACTTTTTTTCCTAATGAAGCTCTCTTATGAATCTTATTTAAGTGTGCATACCTGGTTGCATAATCCTCTGAGTGTTTTATTTCTACAAGGTTTCCATAACCTCCTTTTAGAGAAGAATAAGAAATTGTACCATCTCCAGTAGCTATCACGGGACTGCCTTTAGCGGCAGCATAATCCACACCAGTATGAGCTTTTATTTTATAGAGTATTGGATGTTTTCTTTTTAAGTTATATCTGGAACTTATGTAACTAAAATTTACTGGCGATCTAAGAAACGCTTTTTTCATATTATCCCCATTGGGAGAAAAGTATTCCGATTTTCCATTTTCTTGATCAAACCTAGTTGCTATAAGTTCTTTTCCTTGGAAATAGAACTTTGCTATTAAAATATCTCCATTTTTAATTCTTTCTCCATCTAATAATATCTCTTCATAAATTAAACTGTAACTATCTCCAGGTCTTAAATCATAAGTGAAGTCTATGTCCCAGCCATAAATATAAGCCATATCCATTATCACGCTATCAGGTATTTTTGCTTTTAATCCATCTACATATAGAGATTCCTCTATAACTACTTTTTTATAAATCGGCATTATCTCCGTTTCCCTTTTATAAGGTTTAACTAGATATTCAGCATTTAGTAGTTTCACTTCAACACCTTTAGTTAGTTGTTTTTGATATATTAATTCTTTTAAGTCACCACTCATATTTGATTTAATAATGAACTTTTCACCTATCTTAATTTTAGTAAGGAGTTTGCTGTTTTTTGCTCTAATTAATTTTTTTATAGATTCACGATTAATGTTTGCTCTATTTAGAATAGAAATTAGAGAGTCATTTCTTTTAACTATTATGACTTGTTTAGAATCTTGGTTAATTTCTGGATAGTCATTTATAGATATTTTTGCAATATTTATCTGGTTCTGAAGAGTGCTTTCTTTATATTCAGGAGTTCCATTAAAGTTTAAGGAGCTGAGAGAAAGTAAAATAAAAAAGCAACCTATTAGAAAAATAGACCGCTTTTTAGCTAATAAGGTTGCAAACTTATATAATTGATTTATCAACTTCATTTAATGGATAAGGTTTAAATATAAAGGTATAGATATCTGTTAAAGTTGTTTTAAAAGTTAAGAGTCTTATTAATAATAGCAAATATGAATACTGAAAACATAGAAGAGCTTTTAAGAGGTTGCGAAGAAATTATACCTAAGGAAGAATTAAAAAATAAGCTTAAAAAGAAGAAATGCTTAAGAGTAAAAGTAGGATTTGATCCTACAGCACCTGATTTGCATATAGGGCACACTGTTGTGCTAAATAAACTTAAGACTTTTCAGGATTTTGGTCATCAAGTTATTTTTTTGATAGGTGATTTTACTGCTTTAGTAGGAGATCCTTCTGGGGTAAATGAAACAAGACCATCACTGAATGAAGATGAAGTGATTGAAAATTCTAAAACATATAAGAAACAAGTATTTAAAATATTAGATAAGAATAAAACTGAAGTCAGGTACAACTCAGAATGGATGAGTAAATTCAGTCCTAATGACTTTATAAATTTGAGCTCAACTCAGACCGTAGCTAGGATGTTAGAAAGAGATGACTTTAACAAAAGGTATAAGTCTCAAAAACCTATCTTAATTCATGAATTTATATATCCATTAATTCAGGGCTATGACTCGGTTGCACTGGATGCCGATATTGAACTCGGGGGAACAGATCAAAAGTTTAATTTACTTCTTGGTAGAGATGTACAAAAACATTTTAACAAACCTCAGCAAGTTTGTATGACTCTGCCCTTGCTAGAAGGTACGGACGGCATAAAAAAAATGTCAAAATCTCTTGGAAACTATATTGCAGTTGAAGATTCTCCAGATGATATTTTTGGTAAGATTATGTCCATTTCTGATGATTTAATGTGGAAATATTATGAGTTATTGAGCTTCAAATCGTTGAAAGAAATTCAAGAGTATAAAGATTTTGTAAATGATAAAAAAAATCCTAGAGACATAAAGTTTCTATTAGCAGAAGAATTAGTTGATAGATTTCATGGAGTTGGATCTGGTAAAAATGCTTTAGGCGCGTTTGTAAATCAATTTTCAAAAGGAAAAAAGCCTGAAGATATTAAAGAAGTAAGCTTTTCATTACCTAAAGAAGGTATTACCTTGCCCAGGCTATTAAAAGAGGTAAATTTAGTTAAAAGTACTTCCGAAGCTTTGAGGTTAATAAAGCAGGGGGCTGTTAAAATTAATGATAAGAAAGTGATAAACATTGATGATTTTAAGCCACTGGAAGGTCTTTTTATATGCCAGGTTGGTAAAAGAAGATTTGCAAAAATCAATATCAAAAGATAAGGCTTCTCTTTTATTTTTTATCCTTTATACTACCGCTCCCGGGCATTAACCAGGGTAGTTTTTTTAAATATTAGAATAAAGTAATTTGTGTGGGCGCTTATAATTAAGCGTCACTTACCATGTTTATGTCAAATCAGTTTACTGTTTTGACAAGAAACAACATAGTGTTCTAAACACTTAATTTTAGAGAATTCAATTGAAGAGTTTGATCATGGCTCAGATTGAACGCT
>TARA_B110000014_G_C20126758_1_pt1 | contig 14888 bp, 14 predicted proteins | sample TARA_B110000014 | Tara Oceans TARA_B110000014 (sample SAMEA4396468) | marine metagenome | biome: Westerlies Biome; feature: [MES] marine water layer (ENVO:01000295) within the mesopelagic zone...; material: water (ENVO:00002006), including particulate matter (ENVO:01000060) such... | reverse complement strand
TCTCGTTCCGGGTTTTCTGAGCCTCTCATATTCTCTCCGACTGTTCTGTTAGCAACATCATCTTTGCCGACTACTAATACGTGTGGAATTTTTTTGACTTTTGCTTCACGAACTCGCTTGCCCAATGGGTCTGTTGCTTCTTGAATTGATGCCCGAAAGCCAGTGCGAGTTAATTCCGTCAGTAATTCTTGTGCATAATCATTGTGTTCTTCAGCTATAGGAAGAATTCGAACTTGTTCTGGAGATAGCCAAGTTGGAAAAGCGCCAGCATAATGCTCTAAGAGCACGCCAAAGAATCTTTCAATTGATCCCATGAGTGCTCGATGTATCATCACTGGCTGATGACGGTTACCGTCTGTACCTACATATTCGAGCTCAAATCTTTCAGGAAGATTAAAATCGAGTTGAATGGTTGAGAGTTGCCAAGAGCGGCCAATGGCATCAGTTATGTCAACATCGATCTTTGGTCCGTAAAAAGCTCCTCCCCCTTCATCAACGATGTATTCAAGGTCTGCGGATTCCAATGCTGCTCGTAAACCGTCTGTAGCAATATCCCAAAGCTCATCTTCTCCAACAGATTTTTCTTCTGGTCGAGTGGATAACTTTGCTTGAAAATCGGTGAATCCAAAAGCTTTTAAGACAGAAAGAGTGAAATTAAGTAGTGAGGCTAACTCTTCTTCTATGTTTTCCTGAGTGCAGAAAATATGAGAGTCGTCTTGTGTGAAGCCTCGACTTCTTAATAGGCCGTGAATTGCTCCAGAAAGTTCATATCGGTAAACGGTTCCAAGCTCAAAGAACCGTAAGGGAAGTTCACGATAGCTTCGTTGACTACTTTGATACACCGCCACATGAAATGGGCAGTTCATTGGTTTGGGATAGTAGGAAATTCCATCAAGCTCCATTGGCGGGTACATGCCTTCGGAGTAGAAGTCGAGATGTCCACTTGTTTCCCAAAGAACAGATTTTGCGATATGAGGGCTGTAGACAAAGTCATATCCGCCACTTTCATGACGTTCACGGCTGTAGTCCTCAATAATTTTTCGGACAAGAGCACCTTTTGGATGCCATACCGCTAGGCCTGGCCCTAAGTTCTCTGGCCATGAAACTAAGTCTAAGTCCGAAGCTAGTCGACGGTGATCTCGTTTTTCGGCTTCGACTAAACGCTGAAGATGATCCTTTAGGTCTTTTTTGTTTGCCCAAGCAGTTCCATAGATCCTCTGGAGCATTGGTCTACTGGTGTCACCTCGCCAGTAGGCTCCTGCAACTTTTTGTAGTGCGAAATGCCCAAGTCTCCCAGTGGAGGGAACATGTGGCCCTAAACATAAATCAACAAAACCTTCATCATTTTGGTAGTAACTCACAGTTCCATCGGACTTTATCTCTGATGCCAATTCTTTGTCACCGCCACCTGAAGCAACTTTCTCAATGATCTCTTTTTTATACTCATGAGTGGAGAATAAATCTAGAGCTTCATCTATTGTTATTTCATGCCGGTGGAATTTCTGGTCCGCTTTAACAATTTCACGCATCCGTTTTTCTATGACTTCAAGGTCTTCAGGATTAAATGAAGCATTTTCTGGTAAATAGAAATCGTAGTAAAAACCATGCTCTATCGGAGGCCCTATCGCGTAAGTTGCTTCAGGCCAGAGATCTAATACTGCTTGGGCCAGCACGTGAGCAGTCGAATGCCGAAGAACTTCAAGACCCTCTGCACTCTCTTGAGTAATTATGGCCACTTCACTTCCATCAACTAAAGGTGTGTTTAAATCAATAATTGCTTCACCAATTTTTACGACCAGGGCTGCCTTCGCTAGTCCACTTCCAATTTCGGCTGCAAGATCATAACCAGTGGCGCCATCTGCCAACGTTCGAGAAGAGCCATCTGGAAGAGTTATTTTTATATCAGTCATACTGTCTTGAGAATAGTCAATAGAGAGGGCAATCCTGTGGGAATAACGTCCTGCCACATTTTTTATCCTCTGAGAGGTAAGGTCTTGACTGAGGATAGCGAGAAAAATAGTTTCATAAACGGGAGAGTTACGTGGGTATTCTTGACGATAAGAAGTTAGTAATCACTGGGGTTCTTACCGACGCTTCGTTAGCGTTTTCAGTTGCCAGATTAGCTCAAGAACAAGGTGCAGAGATCATTTTGACTGGAGCGGGACGCGGAATGCGCCTAACCCAGAGAACAGCAAAGAAACTACCGATAGTCCCTGAAGTTCTTGAATTTGATGTCACTTCTTCTGAACAAGCAGTCGCATTACAAAATGAATTGGCCGAATCTTGGGGACGAGTAGATGGCGCTCTACACGCAATAGGTTTTGCTCCTGAAGCTTGCCTCGGGGAAGACTTCATGACTCCTAAGTGGGAGGATGTTTCTGTTGCCATGGAAATTTCTGCTTATTCACTGAAAACAGTGGCGGAGGTTGTGCGACCTTTGATGACTGAAGGTGGATCTATCGTTGGCCTTGATTTTGATGCTCGGTTCGCTTGGCCAGCGTACAACTGGATGGGGGTCGCTAAAGCTGCCTTAGAATCAACTTCTAGATATTTGGCTAGATCACTTGGACCGGAGGGTATCCGAGTCAATATGGTTGCTGCTGGCCCGATTAGAACTATGGCAGCAAAAAGTATCCCTGGTTTTGCTGCCTTTGAAGAAGTTTGGGGGGAGCGCTCCCCTCTTGGCTGGGATATTCATGACTCTGAACCAGTCGCTCGTGCTTGCGTAGCGTTACTTTCCGACTGGTTCCCATCCACTACCGGTGAAATGGTTCATGTAGACGGTGGATTTCACGCAGTCGGAGCTTAAAGAAACTCCACATCTGTTTCGTCTTCAAACTCTCCCACTAATTCTTCAACAACATCTTCCATTGTTATAAGTCCAACAGTTTCTGAAACAGGATTCTGTAACACCACCAGATGATTCCTATTTCTTCTCATGAGTAGTAACGCATCTTCTTGAGTCATATCGGGTGAAACTATTACAAGTTCTCGAATCGAATCTTCCGGGAGAATCAAACTTTGCATCTCTGGTCCATATTGCAAAAGATCTTTTGCGTGCACCATCCCAACTATGTCATCAAGGTTTTCTCCTATAACCGGCATACGTGTATGGCCACTTTTTAAGATTTGTTTTTCTATTTCGGCAATTGTCATTTTTTTGGTTACCGCGACTATTTCTTGTCGAGGAATAGATATTTCTTCAACAGGACGAATCCCTAAATCCAATGCACTAGTGAGTAACTCGTGCTCGAATTCATCAATAGATCCTTTTTGATGCGATGAATCAAAAATTGCGGAAAGTTCTGACACTCCTAAAGCATGATTAATTTCATCAACTGGGGTGTAGCCAAATGGTTTCACTAAAAGTGTTGACAATTTGTCTAATATCCAAATAAGTGGGGACATCGATAAAACAAAAACTCGATGTATAGAAATCAGTCGCTGCAAAGTTATTTCCGGTGCAGTCACCGCAAGATTCTTTGGCACCATTTCCCCTAACAGCAACTGAACTATTCCAGCAAACCCTATTGCGGTGATCCAACTGATGCTTTCGGCCAGATTTTCTGATGCCCCAAAGAGTTCTACGACGGGCTGGATTAACCGACCGATAGAAGGTTCAGCGGTAATACCTAAAATCACGCTGCTTGCAGTTATACCTAATTGTGCTCCAGAAACTTGGCGGCGAAGATCTTTGTGCGCGGCTAAAGCCCGAAGCGAACTTCGCTTCCCATCCTTTGCCGCCTCTTGCAAACGAAGAGGTCGGCTTGCTATTAGAGCAAACTCAACAGCAACAAAAATTGCGTTTACAGCTACTAACAGAACTACAGCAATAAAAATCATGACGAAGTAACCCTTAACGTGATGATTCGCCTTCTCTTAACTTCTACTACCTCTATAGTCCATTCTTCCTCAATAACTTTTTCCCCAGATTCCGCCAAATGGCCAAGGCGTTCCAAAACAAATCCGGCGATAGTTTCATATTGACCTTCAGGGATTCTGAATCCGGTTGCATCAAACACTTCGTCAAAATTAAGACGCCCAGCGACGAGAAAACTTCCCGGATTCTCGACTTCAGATTCCGTTAGATCGGTGTCGTACTCGTCTTTTATCTCTCCTAAAATTTCTTCCAACAAGTCTTCAAGAGTGATGATGCCGGAAGTTGCTCCGTGCTCATCTATTACAACGGCCATCTGTGTCCGACGTTTTCTCATATCAGACAAAATCTCTTCTAGTTTCCTTGTTTCTGGAACAGCAAGAATGTCTCTCATAATTTCAGACACATGTGTGGTGCGTCTTTGTTCTGGTGAGAGTCGATAAACCGATTTGACATGAACAACACCGATGATGTCGTCTAAGTCTTTGTCGAACACTGGAAATCTTGATCGACCGGTGTCTAGTGCTTGGGTGATGAGATCAGAAACTTGGGTTGCTCTTTGTAAAGCATCAATATCAACTCTTGGTATTAATGCATCAACTGCTGTTTTGTCGCTGAAACGTAACGACCGAGTGAGTAATGATACTTCTTCTGGATCTAGGACATCTGATGCTCTCTCGGTGATCAGTGTTTCAAGTTCTTCTGAAGTTCGTGAGGTATCTATTTCGTCTCGCGGTTCAACTCCAAATCGGCGTACAACAGAGTTTGCTGTGCCGTTAAGTAGCCGTACTAGCGGCCGCACTAGAACGCTATATCCAGATAATAACGGAACTAGCTTTCGTGAAGTTGACTCAGGTGCTGCAAGTGCAATGTACTTCGGAACCTGTTCTCCGATGATTAAGTGGAGAACAGTCGCCACAAAAATAGCAAGGAGAACACTCAATCCAGTGGGGTGATCATCACCTGTCAATAGTCGCGCCATTGTTGGTTCAGCGACAAAACCCAACATCAGAGCAGACAATGTAATGCCGAGTTGGCATCCGGACATAGTTAAAGTCAGGCGCTGTAAAGCCCGTAAAAGGGACCGGTGCACACGACTACCTTGATTTGCTTGTGCTTCAACTCGCGCTCGATCTAGAGCCAACAAACTAAATTCAGCTGCCACAAAACTCGCGTTGAGCACAAGGAGTGCTGTCATGATGAGAAGACCAGAGACGGTGTTCATTAAGTCTTTACTTTAGCCAAATGAAGAGCAGGCTCATACTTGTGCTCGAAAAGAGTTAGTATCAAATTTGGTATGACTCCTGTTGAGATTTTTTTAGTCATTTCAATATTTACTATTGCTGCTGCTATTCAAGGATCTATTGGCTTTGGTGCGAATCTTTTCGCTGTTCCACTTTTGGCTCTCATTAATCCTGAACTTATACCAATTCCTATTCTAATTGTAAATCCGATCATGAATTTAATGTTGGCTTGGCGTGAACGCGGGAATGTTGACCGTTCTGCATTAGTCCCCGCCCTAATAGGTCGAATACCTGGAGTCGTACTTGGAGTATTAGCTTTGAGCCTAATTTCTACTGACCGGTTAGGGCTTCTCTTTGGGACTCTTCTTTTGGTTGCTATTGGACTCCAAGTGAGCGGACTTTCTATGCCTAGGAGTAGGAGAACTTTGACTCTTGCTGGTGGAGTAAGTGGGTTTATGGCTACATCAGTAGGAGTAGGTGGACCCCCAATGGCGCTGGCTCTAAAGGATTTACCCGGACCATCTTTTCGAGCCACCATGTCTCCTTATTTCGTAATCGGATCCTCTCTTTCAATTTTTGGCCTTATTTTGGGTGGACAATTTGAGATCAGCGATATTTGGAACTCTTTGTTGCTCCTTCCCGCCGCTATCGCAGGCATTCTGATCTCTGGGCCTTTAAGATCTCGTGTTGATTCTGGTCGAATCGCATACTTCATCTACTTTCTCTCTTCCGCAGGAGCGATCGCCTTGCTCTTGCGTTCTCTGTTTTAATTCTTGAAATGTCTAACTACGTGATTCAACTCGAAAATGTTGAACGGAGATTTGGCGAAACTGCCGCTCTAGAAAATATTTCATGGCAGGTTAAACAAGGTGAGCACTGGGTAGTTCTTGGTCCTAACGGTTCCGGAAAGAGTACTCTGCTTCAAATAGCTGGGCTTCACTTGCATCCTTCTTCTGGTGATGTGACTGTTCTCGACCATCAGCTTGGTCGGGTTGATATCCGGCAATTAAAAAGTGAAGTGGGTTTTGTTTCCGCCTCACTATCTAGTTCTTTTCGATCCAGCATCATGGCTTACGAGGTGGTCATGACTGCTTTATATGGCGCCCTTGAACCGTGGTGGCATACCTATTCAGACAATGATCACGATCGAGCATGTTTACTACTTGAACAGGTTGGCTGCGGAGATAGAGCCAACCATACTTTTGGGATTTTGTCGTCTGGAGAGAAACAGCGTGTTCTTCTTGCTCGTTCTCTTATGACTGACCCTGAATTAGTTCTGCTTGATGAACCGACTGCAGGGTTGGATCTGGGAGGGAGAGAAGAATTGCTTTCTTCCTTGACTTCGTTGGCTTCTGATTCTTCGGGACCATCGGTTGTTCTGGTGACTCATCACGTAGAAGACATACCTCAAGATTTCACTCATGCCGCTCTTATGTCTAATGGTCAGATGATCAATCAGGGTGATATGAAAGAAGTAATGAATGAAGAAAACTTGAGTGAATGTTTCAATCTTGAGATCTCTCTTTTGAATGAAGGTGGGCGTTACTTTGCGAAGGTGTTGAATAAATCATGACGTGTCATGTTTTAATTTTTTCTGGTGGGCCTATCCCGCGTTCTTTGCCGGAATTTGATGTTGATTTTGTTGTGGCAGCTGATCATGGGGCTGATCATGCGGTAGAGAATGGATATCAAGTTGATGTTCTTGTAGGTGATCTTGATTCTGTGACTCAAGCGGGTAGAAACTCAGCGAAGAAAGTTGTGCAGCATCCTGTTGATAAAGATGTAACTGATCTTGAGCTAGCTTTAGAGGAATCTTCAAAGTTGGGGGCTACTCAAGTTACTGTTGTCGGTACTTTTCAAGGACGAGTTGATCATTCGTTCAATAATCTTTTAGTTCTCGTGAACGAACAGTGGGCACACATGTCTCTATCGATGGTTGTTGATGATTCTCATGTCTGGATTGTTCACAACTCTTTGGAGGTTGTTGTTCCTGGTGGTGCGCAGGTGAGTTTACTTCCGGTGGGGAATGAAGTTGCCGGAGTTACTACAACCGGACTGCAATGGCCTCTTTCGGATGAAAGTCTCTTGTTGGGCGAAGGACGTGGAATGTCTAATCGTTCCATTGCAGAAAACGTGTCTATCTCTATACGTTCTGGAGTTCTTTTAGTTTTCATCAGTCAACCTGAATGAAGCCGCCCGTAGTACTGTTCTTCATATGTCCACTATGAAAGTCGTGCCGTGTACTCCCAACATTGGAGCAACAGTCAATGGTGTCGACCTTTCTAATGAAATTAGTGATAGCGAAGCTGATTTTCTTTACGATGCTCTTCTGAAACACCTTGTTCTTTTTTTTCATGATCAGAATCTGACTCCAGATCAACTCAGTTTTTTCGCTCATAAATTTGGTCCCCTTGAAGGATCGCATCACACTTATGAATCTCTTAAAGGTTTTGACCATGTCACTGTTTTGAATATGGGTCCAGAGAATCCTCCTGATAGTGCGGAATGGCATGCTGACTTAACCTTCAATCACGATGCTGCTTTTGCTTCCGTGCTCCAGGGTGTAGAGATCCCTTCAGTGGGGGGTGACACTTTGTGGGCTAATTGTTTCGCTGTTCATGATGCGTTACCTCCTGGTTTACGAAAAGATTTAGGGGAACTTTCTGCTGTTCATGACATGGGATCGTTTCGGTCTCACGCATACAAGACAGGTGGCATTGACGGAATTAATCAACAGATGGGTGCTGTGGGTTCAACTGTTCATCCAATTATTGATCATCATCCAGTGACTGGACACCCTTTTGTGAACGTAAATGAAACTTTCACTGTTCACATTCTCGGTATGACCCAGCCCGAGAGCCGTCGTTTGTTGAACTATCTTTTTGATCTCATTAATCGACCACAATTTCATGTTCGTCTTCAATGGCAAGCAGGAACCATTGCTCTTTGGGATAACCGCGGTTCACAACATTACGCCGTGGATGACTATCTTCCTGAACGTCGCGTCATGCATCGAGTGGTCGTAAGTAGTGATGCACGCCAGTCTCAGAGTTAAAAGAACCGCTACCCCATTGTCGTGCAGTATTCAGCTTTAACTACTGCGGTGATTCGGTCCTCTAATCGGCCAACATGTTCACGAGGGAACTCATCTTGCCCCCAATATTTCTTTGCCATCTGATCAAGGAACTCAACCGCTCCTTCTGTTTCCCATTCAACAAGTGCTCCGCGTATCTCTAAATATCGTTCAGGATTTTCTGGATCAGTAGCTGAGAGTGCTACTTGATTGTTTCTATTGAGGTTCCTCCATTTCTGGCGGCCTATTTTATGAGGAAAACGGATGTGTGTTCCGTCATAATCAGCCCATACCGGAGAAACTTGTGGTTCGCCATTTGGCCCAACAGTAGCGACATGCCAAATGGAAGGTTTTTCTAAAAGGTCGCGGTGAGTTTCAGGAATGACTGTCATGACTAATGCCTTTTCTTAATTGTAGCTACCCAGCCACCGAGGCCTGTTCCAGGCAGATGGTCTCCGTATTCTTGCGAAAGAATCTCTAATACTTGTTCATGTGCAAGTTTTTCTAGTTTCTCTCCCACTTTGTCATGTGACCAATATTTTTCATTCAAACCAATGACTAATATTCCTCCAGTTTTTATGATTCGTAGCATTTCACGCAGTGCATCAGTTCTCACATGAGCAAAACTGAGGACACCAACTGCTACTGCAGCATCATAAGTTTTAGTTTCTATGTCTAGTTTCTTATTGATGTCTGCTTCAAAAAGTCTCTGGTACACATCCGTATCTTTGGCTTTTTCGATCATTAGAGAGGAAAAATCGCATCCATCAATATTGCTGAAACCTAGGTTTTTCAATGCCACACCGGAAAGACCTGTACCACATCCGATATCAAGGATTCGTATATCTCTTTTGTCTACATGATTTATAAGTGCAGCTGCGCATCTTTGCGGCTGCGCATAATCATTCTCTGACAGTTCTTGGTCGTAGGTTTCCGCCCACGCCTCATAGTGAGCAAGGGTGTCATCTTCCGTTTCAAGGTTGTATGACTTACTTAAAAAATTCTTTTCTAGCATTTAAAAAATTTCGTATTTAGAGTTTCATCTTTTAATGGGCTGAAATGTACGATAAGTCACGCATCTCCATATCCACTCACCGGGGCCAAAACGAAAGTTCGCAAGCCACGCCTGTGACCAAATAAGTTGTATAACCCAAACAAGAATTATAAATACTGCGACGGCCCCACGACCTAACTCTCCTTTTTCAAAAATGGTTGAGAAAACGATTACCCCAATTATTGACTGGGTGAGATAATTGGTTAAAGCCATCTGCCCTACTGAACGAATACGAGTGTGTAACGGTTTTGTAGGTTTTTTATCCCAAAGAGTTATTAGCGATATGAAAGCCAACGCCATGGGTATGGTTGCTGCGTCATTTGGTAATTGTCCTACGATGGCTACATCTGTTTTATAGTCAGCGGCTGCTTGCCAAATAACCCCTGCAGTCGCAAGCGGTATTCCAATACCTAGTCCCCAAATAGCTGTTCGGGTATAGACGCTTTCATCTTTTTCTCCAGACATGAAACCAATCCGGTAAAGCGCCACTCCGATCAGCATCGCCCCCAGGGATCTAAGGCCGATATTGCAGATAAACCAGAGTCCAACTTCGTCACTCCAAACGCCTTCTATCCAATATCCACCAAGTTTATTTACTGAATCATTGATCGTGTACTGGGTTGCTATTCCTATGAGAATTGCCAAACCAAACATTGCTCCACCAAGCATGAGTAAAAATTTTGGTTTTTGCTTTCGTAAGAGAAGAAGTATCGGAGCACATATTGCATACACCCGAAGGATGTCGCCTTCCCATAACCATGCATGAAGCAATCCGATAAGGAGTAGTAAGAAATTTCGCCAAAGGCTTAGTGGAACGTAACGTCTACCTTTTGCTGCCGCCCGATCTGCAAACAATACAATTCCGGCTCCGAAGAGCATAGAAAATATGGCCATAGCTTTTTGGTCGATAAAGATCTCTCCAAAGATGCCAACTATCCAATCGATGACACTGTTTGAACCTCCGGCATCAAGGTTGTAATAGGCGATATCCCCAATGCCATACATCACCGCATTCATGATGAGAATACAAAGAGTTGCTATCCCTCGAACAGTGTCCAAGTTCGTGATTCGGCCGTTTTGTGTTACTGGTCCTGACATCATGGTAAAGATATCGTTTTTTCTCCATTATTGATTCCGATAACTTGGAGTCATGCTTTTAGTTAGTTGTCCGCAATGTGGAGAGGACGAGAATCTTTCTGGGGAAATCTCTGGGACCCCTGGTGAAGAAGTTATAGAAGTTTCTTGTGAGTCATGTGAGTTCTCGTGGGTTCGAGATCGGACTCCTACTTGTCCTACTTGTGGATCTACGGATCTCCGCCAAGCAGCCCGTTCTATTGTTGAGAAGTCACGCGGCACCCAACTATCTATTCAGTCGATTGAAGTTATTTATCTATGTCTTATCTGTGATGCCACTGATCTTGCGACTTGGAATCAATCTAATACCCCTCTTCGACCTCGGGAAATGCCTGTAAACGAGGATTAGTATTTTATTTTCCTAGTAGCCGTTGTGCGAGTGACTGAAGTCCAGCAACAAGAGATCCTTTAATGAGCACAGCATCTCCAGGAGCTAAACCAGAAAGAGATTCGTCAATATCGTCTTCAGGTTTTTGTCCGTAAAGGTCCGTTCCGACAGTGAGAAGATCTAATTCTAAAGAATGGGCGTACGCGGCGACCTCCTCATGAAGTTCCCTAGCGTCATTACCTAGTTCTGCCATGAGCCCAAGTACTGCTACTTTGCGACCAGATTCATTAAGCGACGCTAAAGCTTCGAGGGCAGCCTTAGTTGAGACTGGGTTGGCGTTGTAAGCATCGTTAATAACAAGAAATCCTGAAGATGTAGTCCCTAACTGCATACGTGCCGGAGAAAGTGTTCCTTCGCTAAGGCCAAGAGCTATTTCGGGAAGTTCCATGCCAAGGAAGAGTCCAACCGCTGATGCAGCCAATGCATTTTGGACCATATGTTTGCCACTGACTTTGAGTTTGACTTTTTGTCTTCCCCATGGTGATTCGATTTGAAAAGATGGCTGTAGTTCTGAATTAAGTTCTATACCAGATGCTCTTATTTCTCCTTTTTCTCCAAAAGTGAGTACCTGCGCTCGAGTTCTACTGGCTTGCTTCATGACTTCTTGATTGTCTGCATTTAATATGGCGCAGCCTTCCAAAGGAAGGCCTTCTATTAGCTCACCTTTTGCTTTGCCAACAGTTTCAATATTTTCAAATAATTCGGTATGGGCGGCCCCTACTGTCGTGATTATTCCTATATCTGGTCTACTGACACTGCATAACTGTTTGATATCGCCGACGTGTCGGGCACCCATTTCTACTACTACGGCTGTTGCTTCTTCTGGAGTATTAAGAAGGGTAAGAGGAACTCCTATTTCATTGTTGAAGGATCTAAGGCTTGAGTGGGTTAAACCACGTTGAGTTAGAACAGACGTAGCAAGATCTTTCACAGAGGTCTTTCCAACTGATCCTGTTATCCCAATGACAGGTGACTGAATCGAAGTTCTAGCCGCCCCTCCGAGTTGCAATAATGCAGATGCTGTGTCAGTTACTTCTATTGATACCGCATCTTTATATTTTGGACCGTTAGTCAAGTAGGCGGTTGCGCCAGCACCGATTGCATTTTCGATGTAGTCATGACCATCTCGTTCCGCGACGAGGGGAACAAATAAACAATTTGGTGTCACTGTTCGTGAATCTTGTGTTACTCCATCAAGACTTACGTCTTTTCCTTCAAGTTTTCCGTTTACGATTTGCGTTACTTGTGTCGTTGTAAACCTCATATATAGAGTTTCACAGGCTAAGAGGGTTAAGTGGTGCCACCCCTGCAGTTTGTCCTGCCTCTACCATGCCTATATGGACAAATATCATTTAGTTGTTCTCTTTGGCGGTCGTAGTGCTGAACATGACGTTTCATGCGTCTCTGCGCGACATGTTCTAGGTGCTGCAGATCTTGAACGTTATGAAATCATTCCAATTGGTATCGATCGTGAGGGGAACTGGTCGCTTTCTACCTCTGCGGTCCAAGCCCTTGAAGACGGTGTTCTTCCTGAAGCTCTTGATCCAAGTGGTTCTAATTGGGATCCGCTTCCTGAGTTGAAAAGGTTAAACCAATCAGGTTCTGTGGTCGTTTTTCCCCTTCTTCATGGTCCGTTAGGGGAAGACGGCACGGTACAAGGTCTACTTGAAGTCGCTGATGTTCCTTATGTCGGTAGCGGGGTCTTAAGCTCATCTTTAGCAATGGACAAGCTGGTTGCCAAAGATATTTTGAATCATCATGGAATCCGTCAAGCACGGTATCGAGGATTTCATTCTGATGATCTTCCATTTCAAGGAAGCGAAGGGGCAGATGCTTTATATTCTTCTCTTCTGGAGGATTTAGGCCCAAAAGTCTTTGTAAAACCAGCAAATCTTGGTTCCTCTATAGGAGTTTCTCTTGCAAGTGACGTTGTTGAGCTAGAGAACGCTCTTACGGTTGCTGCTTCATACGATGAATGGGTTCTTGTTGAAGAAGCAATTTCTGGCCGTGAGATTGAATTATCTGTTTTGGGAGATCGAGTTCCGCAGGTTTCAGGACCTGGTGAGATTCGGCCAGGCGCAGAATTTTATGACTATGCCGACAAGTACGAAGATGGTAGCGCTCAACTTATAGATAATCCCAAACTTGACCCTGAGGTTGTCGTTTCTCTTCAACAAAATGCTGCGAAAGCTTTTACAGTCTTACGTTGTTCTGGAATGGCGAGGGTAGATTTTTTTGTTTCCGAAAATGATGAGATCATTCTCAACGAAGTAAACACGATTCCTGGGTTTACCCCTATTTCTATGTATCCGCGTTTGTGGGAAAAGTCAGGACTTTCTTATTCCGACCTTATTGATCGGCTTGTGGACCTTGGTGTACAGCGTTACGCAAGACAGAGAAACAAAACCATTCGATGAATCTCTACTCAATTGGGGTAAGTGAAGTCCGCAGAAAATGAAGCAGTTCTTGTCGTCTTTGTGCAGATGGGCGTAATACTCTTTCGACTCCTGCTGTCCGAAGTATTTCAATTTCAGTTGCTAATCCAACAACAGTGGAATATGCACTAAGTAAAACGAGTTGTGCATCGGTTTTTCGCATGCGCCCCGCCTCCATTTCACCTTCCATCCAACTAATTGCTCTTTCCATCAAAGGTCCCATTTGATTCTTCAATCTTGGTGCAGCAGGTGAGCCAGGTCGACTAACTTCACGGAGAAGTCCGAGCAGAAGTGGTTGTTCTAGAGCCACTCGGAACACTGAACGAACTAAGTCTTCTATACGATCTCGATGAGGATCATTTGAGGCTAATACTTCTTCCAGGGATTCAGTAAGAATTTTTACGCTCTCATCTAGAACCGCGTTCAACAAGCCACGTTTTGATACGAAGTGATAGAGAATGGTTTGTTTTCTTATACCAAGTGATTCAGCTAGATCGTCCAATGACGTCCCGTCATACCCAACGGTACTAAAGGACTCTAAAGCCTTAGCCAAAATACGTTCCTTCGTTTCACCTCTTGGAGCCATACATTCAACCTAACCTATTTTTCTACCATTTGGTAAGTCTTGGTCATATCTGATAGACATGTATTAATGATTTCTGAATCTCTCTCCGGCAAACGTATTGCAATTACTGGTAGTACCGGATTCCTCGGAACAGCGATCGTTGAAAAACTTCTACGCTCCATCCCTGACTGTGAACTGATTCTCATTGTGCGGCCCGGTAGACGCGGTGCATCTCATCGTGTGGCCAGAGAAATTTTACGTAACGACGCTTTTGATCGACTAAAAGCAGACCTCGGTTCTGAAGCATTTGAAGAAATGACTGATAAGAGGGTCACCGCCATTGGAGGTGACGTCAGCGTTGATGGGCTTGGCTTAGACAAACAAGGGTTAGCTGAACTTTCAACCTGTGATATCTTCATCCATTCCGCTGCATCGGTAAGCTTTGACTCCCCTCTTGATCAAGCCGTTGAAATCAATCTCCTAGGCCCTGTTCGTATCGCCGAGACTCTCAAGAATTTGCAGGTAGCCCCACACCTTGTTGCCGTCTCCACCTGCTATGTAGCCGGCAGTAGACGAGGCTCGGCTCCAGAAGAACCAATTAATGAAAGCCACTTTTACGTCAATGTCGACTGGAGAACAGAAGTTGAGACAGCCCGGCGGATTCGAATGGACACAGAGTCAAACAGTCGTACTCCAGAAAAATTGCTTGAATTTCGAAGAGAAGCCGAAGAAGAACTAGGGGCTGTTGGTACCCCTGCTCTAGCTGAGAAAACAGAGCAACTTCGAACACGCTGGGTTGACGACCGCATGGCTGAAGCTGGGGTATCACGAGCCTCTTCACTAGGTTTCCCTGATGCTTATGCCTACACAAAAGCTCTGGGCGAAGTAGCTCTTGCTGAAACCGCAGACTCCATACCTATGAGTATTGTTCGCCCAGCCATAATCGAAGCGGCCGTAGCTGAACCTTCCCCGGGTTGGATTCGAGGGTTTCGGATGGCTGAGCCAATCATCATCTCTTATGCTCGCGGACTACTTGAAGAGTTTCCTGGAATACCAGAAGGCGTTATTGACGTAATCCCTGTCGACCTTGTTGTCTCAGCTATTTGCGCAGTCGCTGC
>TARA_B110000014_G_scaffold39748_1_pt1 | contig 14974 bp, 8 predicted proteins | sample TARA_B110000014 | Tara Oceans TARA_B110000014 (sample SAMEA4396468) | marine metagenome | biome: Westerlies Biome; feature: [MES] marine water layer (ENVO:01000295) within the mesopelagic zone...; material: water (ENVO:00002006), including particulate matter (ENVO:01000060) such... | reverse complement strand
GGTGAAATCCACAGCAAGGTTGGTGCAGTGCGACGACTAGTGCGAGAGAGACTACGCCGTGATTCCGAATCTCGAATCATAGTCTTCGCGACCTTCAGAGATTCAGTGACTGCCCTAGATACAGCATTGGAGAATCTCGAAGGTGCCAAGCCAATCCAATTCATCGGCCAGAGTAAGCGAGGAAGCGGCAAAGGTCTGACGCCAAAGCAGCAGGTCGAGCGTATCGAATCATTCCGCTCGGGTGAAGGAAACATACTGATTGCCACGAGCGTCGGCGAGGAGGGACTTGACATTCCTAGCGCCGACCTCGTAATATTCTATGAGCCGGTCCCTAGCGAAATCCGGAATATCCAGCGCCGAGGTCGAACCGGCCGTCATCGCGATGGAGATGTTGTCGTCCTGATCGCCGAAGATACTCGTGACGAAGGAGCGCGTGCGGCTGCCCTTCGACGTGAAGAAAACATGTACAGAGCAGTCGGCAGAGTTCGAAGGAAACTGGCTCGTAGTGGCCATCTTGATCTCTCAAATTTGTCTCAGTTCCGTGTAGAAATCGAAGGAGAACTAACTCCTGCTGCCGAGTTTGTCAGAAGCATACGAGAAACACATCGCCCGGAACTCAGTGAACAGCAGCAACCTGAGAACACAGAAGCAGTAGCTGAGCCTCGAATAATTCCGCCATCCACATTCAGACCGAGAGGGCAAACTGGCCTCGAAAATTTTCCAGCACAGCACGAGAGTTTGGAGCCGAAAAAGCAGAAAACAGCGGAAGTAAAAACACCTCATGTACGCGAAACAGAATCAAGTTCTCCTAATCCACCAAACAAGAGCGATCCAAAGCCGTCTGAGGAACCTGCGCGACCGGTCTCAGCCGCACAGGATTTGATCGACCTCGAAGAAAGTCTGCCCGACGTCCCCGGAGCGACGGTTACAGCCGATGATAGAGAACTTAACAGCGCCGTAGTGGCACGATTGAAGGCCTTAGGTGCTGAAGTCCGAATCGACCGCCTGGAGACTGGAGACTTCCGTATCGGCGAGCGGATTCTAGTAGAGCGTAAAACTGTCAGAGACTTCGTCGACTCACTCATCGACGGTAGGCTCCTTGAACAAGCGAGCAGACTAGTCGGAGCAGCGCCTAGAAGTCTGCTACTAATCGAGGGAGAAGGACTGTTTCAATCTCCCAGAGTCCACCCCCACGCACTGATGGGAGCACTCACCACCCTCGCCCTCGACTTCGGTATCCCTGTGGTCACTACCAAAGATGGGGCAGAAACAGCCCGATTTCTCACCGTTGCATCGCGCCGTGAAGAATCAATGCTCGACGGGCTCACTCCCCGTGCGCGAGATAGATTAGAGGCAGTCAGACCAGAATTGTGGACAGACCCGGTGACTCAAGCCGCTGCCGCTGCACGCCAACTCCGCGGTAGTGAAGACGATGAGAGAACAGGCGCAATCACTCTACTCGTCGCCATCCCAAGCGTCGATGAAGATCTCGCGATACGTCTGCTCAACCGATTCGGGACCATCGCAGGTCTAGTCTGGGCGGACGAAGACGACCTGCGTCAAGTCGAAGGCATAACGGAGACCCAAGTCCGTGAAATCTGGCGAACATTTCGCTCCGGCGAACGTCTTCGTAATCGCTGAGAGAGTCAGTCACCGATAACAGCGATACGAGTTCGGAGTAGAGCCAATCGGTTATTGTGTGTACCAAGAGCGAAAGCAAGCATCTCGCACAGATGAATCACCGGGATATTAGTAGCAAGTCCGGCATTACGGCCAGCCTTGCCTTGATACACATCAAGAACATAATGAGAAAGATTGCAAGCGCTGACAATCAACTCAGCGCCCTCTGACTTAGCCTCGGACAGAGCCTCAGCAGCCTGCTTCATCACAGTCGAATCCTCACTGAATAGTCCAGGAACACCGACACTCTGAGTTCGAGCTTCCCAGTTAACTGGGGTTCCACCAAGAGCCGAAATCAACTGCTCCAGATAATTTGGATCATACACATCATCTCCGCCGCAAGCACCTTCTTGCTGGATGTTTGGTCCGTAATACCCAGCAACCACGAAATCAATCGGGTTGCGGACCTTATCCGCCAACTTGTCCAGACCAATCTCATCGACAACCGCGTGTAGTAAGTGGTGAACTGCAACATCCCCTGTCATCGTCAGACCACAGGTGCGCTGCAGAGTCTCGTTGACTTCTTGCAGCAGAATTTGGTCTGACTTCAAAGTCATCAGATCTTCATGCAAATTGCCGGCCGTCGCCGCGCATGGAGTCATGATGTCCAGACCCTTTGCCTCAGCCATAGCAAAAGTGCGTGCATTGAGAGTCAACTGTAGGCGACGGTTAGCCTGTCTTACAATCCCAGCGCCGCAGCTGGTGGCTCCAGGTAAAGGAACCAAAGTGATACCCAAGGCGCGAGCCAAGGAGTCCATCGTATCAGCAACCTCGGGGGCGCTGCTGTGGGCGACGTTTCCAGGGTGGTAAGCGTATTTTACAGGCATTTACTCACCTCAGAATCTCCCGTCGAGCTCATTGAAAATCGCCACGACCTCATGATGATTCTCGACTGATGAATTGAATTGCCGCGGCATCTTTCCAAATCCTGCGGGCGGGGCGACCATCGCCAACATATCGTAGAACATATCTCCACCTGTGCGTGTGAATCCTGTCATCATCCGCGCAGTGACTCCAGAAGTCAGGTTTCCAATAAGTCCGATAGGGCCGAGAACTTGTCGATAGAGGACTGTATCGTTGACTTTTCCACTCGATTTCAGCGTCCAAGCGTACCACCAAACATGCTTGCCGTGACGCCCTGTGAACGCGTCCTGTTCGAGAACGTGCGTCCTTGCGTCGAGCAAAGCCTCTGAGATGACTACACCGGATCCATTCTGCCGGCGAATACTGGCTAGATCGGTCTCAGCCTTGATTCCGTTCGGACTTCCAAGAATCGAATCAAGGCTGGCAACCGATGAATGAGATGAACGTGGATCGTTGCGGCGGGCCCAAGCAGAAGCCAGGACTGAGGGGCCGAGGTAGCCGTTCGCGTGCGGAACGGCGTCGGATGATGCTTGGAGAAGAGCGGCGCTGCTGAAATCGGTAATCGAGTGCAACGCCGAGGCAACATTAGGATCCATGACTCCGATGGGGCCTTGCATGGTCGTGGCTCCTTCTCTGGTTGCGGCGACCATCCATGGTTCGGTCGATTCGCGTCGGCGCTCCATCGGCCAATGATCGACGACTAGGTCACGGATGACTTCGAAGCCAGGTAGTGGATCCACTCGAAGGCTGAGAACTCCATCGCGATTCGGAGCCACAGCATCGAGGCGAATCATGCCTGGGAGAACTAATCGGCCGTTGACACAGATTGCTGTCGATGGGTCATCGGCAGCCCCGTCACGGAAGGACAGGCTGCCATCGTGTGTGCTCTTGATGGTTCGAAGAGCCTCAAGCAGACTCAGGTTGCCCGGCATCGCGCAGACCCAAGTGTCGGAGCCAGTCGATGCCTGCTCTGGGTCATAGCGGAAGATACTGAGTTCTGCCTGAACGGCAGCGGCTGTGAGGACAGGTACTGAGAATCCGTCCTCTCCATCGGCTCCGCCAACATCGCCAGCGGCGTGAGCCTTGATCGCCTCGACCATGTCTTCGTGATAGACACCGGCGCCATCGACGGCGGCTAAAGCAGCCAGTGCTTCGAGAGCCCACGCGGCTGCTGGCGCATCGTAATCGACATCACAATCCACACGGTCTACGAGTCTTGTAGCACCGAGCTTCTCGAATTGCTCATCCCATTCCTTTCCAGACTCACAGAATAATTCGTAGCTCGTATCACCGAGAGCGCAGACCGAGTAGTGGACTCCGGATAGACTGCCGGCTAGAGACTTGGTTGAAATCTGCCAGAGATCCTCGGCATTGTCGGGCATTTCGCCCTCTCCCCAAGTTGAACAGACGATGAGGACTCGCTTCATGCCCGAAAGTGAACTGAAATCGAAGCCGTCCATGTCATAGACGGTTCCTTCGAGGCCGTAATCTGCAGCCTGCTTAGCTAACTTCGCAGCGAGTTCTTCGGAGTTTCCGGATTGTGAGCCAAAGAGAATAGCTAGGCTGCGGTCGCCAACACTAAGCAACTCGTCGATATCATCGCCAGCCACTTCGATAGGCTCGGAGACCATCGGTTCTGCAGCGGCCTCAACGGCTGGTGCAGCAGCCTCCTCAGGCTCAGCAGCGGCTGCTTCGCCACTTTCGACGATGATGATCACATCGACTGGACAGCCATCAGCAGCGTCGAGAAGATCATCTTCGAATGAAGCTAGAGTCTCAGGCTTCAACCCAGCCTTTCCTTCGTTCCTATCGTATCCACCATCAAGCCTCACTTCGGCATGGATGAAGCAGGTATCATCGGTAACGTGGAAGACTTCTGGAAGAATCTCTTCACAAGCATCGCAGGTGATACAACCTTCCTCGATATAGACACTGACGATGGCCATTTTTCCAACTCAGCCCCGACGGGTAGTTGCCCCACTGGAAATCGATTCTTGAACTTGATGTAAACCAGTGATACGACCTACGGTCGTAATCGACCTCACATATCGAAGCCATCGAAGTCGGCGCCATCCATGCCGCCGCCGCCCTTGCTGGAGATAACATCGTCAATCCTGAGGATCATCACTGCAGTCTCCGAAGCGCTCTGCACGGCCTGTTCAACAACACGGCTGGGCTCGTACACTTTGCTCTCTACCATGTCTACAACTCCGCCATCATAGACGTTCACTCCGTGGGTAGAGAGACCTTCCGAATGTGCCTTTCTGAGATCGATTATTGTGTTGACCGGATCGAGGCCAGCGTTCTCAGCGAGGGTTCGAGGAATGACTTCAAGAGCGCCTGCGAAGGCTTCAATCGCCATCTGTTCTCTTCCACCGATTCCTTCGGCATATGATCGCAAGTCACGGCTGATAGCTGCTAGAACTGAGCCGCCGCCGGTGAGAACTGCTCCATCTTCGTGGGCGACTGCGACGACGCCAACAGCGTCGTCGAAGGCGCGGCGGATCTCATCAACCACATGCTCGGTTCCGCCGCGCAGCAAGACGCTGACGCTCTTGGCTTGCGGGCAGCCGGTGATGAAGACCATGTCAGCATCTCCGATCTTACGCTCATCGACCTTTGCGGCTTGACCGAGGTCGTCTCCGCTGAGGTCATCGATATTGGTGACGATGCTGCCGCCAGTCGCCTTTGAGAGCGCTTCCATGTCACTCTTCTTAGCGCGGCGGATAGCGAATAACCCGGCCTTAGCCATGTAGTGCTGAGCCAGGTCGTCTATGCCCTTTTGGCAGATGACAACATTGGCTCCGCTGGCGATTATAGTGTCGACGAGTCCTTTGAGGAATGATTCCTCCTCGTCGAGGAACTGTGCTAGCATATTTGGATCTGTAATCTGAATCTTAGCGTCGACTTCGGTCTTCTTGACCTCGATAGCCGAGTTGATGAGAGCAATCTTTGCGTCAGCTATCGAGCGAGGCATTCCAGAGTGGACTCGCTCTTTGTCGAGGATTATTCCGTCGACGAGGGAACTGTCCTTGATTGACCCGCCCTGCTTCTTCTCAATTTTGATATCGTCGAGGTCGACGACAACGCCGTCATCGGTTTCTTGGCCGACTGCAAGGACTGCACGGACTGAAATGTCTGCGAGGAATTCCTTGACTGCCCCCGCACTCTTGCCTGTAAGGGCCGTCACAGCGACCTCGTGAAGTCGCTCCTCATTGACGTCGAGAGCATGAGAATCGATGAGTTCTGCTGCCTTATCTGAAGCGAGCCTGAAGCCCTCGCAGATTACAGTTGGATGGACGTTCTGCTCAACGAGGTCCTCACTGCGCTTGAGTAATTCTCCTGCGATGACGACTGCACTGGTGGTGCCGTCGAAGCAGTGCTGCTCCTGAGTTTTGGCAATCTCGATAATCATCTTTGCAGCAGGGTGCTCGATGTCCATCTCCTTGAGGATTGTAGCACCATCGTTAGTGATGACTACATCGCCCATTGCATCGACTAGCATCTTGTCCATTCCTTTCGGTCCAAGGGTACTGCGAACCGCGTCAGAAACTGCCTTGGCAGCAGCGATATTATTGCTCTGAGCAGTCTTACCGCTGGTTCGAGTAGTTCCTTCCTTGAGGATAAATATTGGCTGTTGACCGTTGTACATCGGAAATCACACTCCGGAATCCGGCGACCGGAGAGGGGGTCATAAGGCCTCGCACACGTAGGCGCGAGCGCACTCGTGCCACCAAAACTGCGAATCCAGCTCAATCGCCCTTCTGTTGATCTAGCCATTTTTGGCCATAGAAGGCCCACTGCTCCATTGTCCAACCATCAGGGAGGCCTTCTTCTGGAATCGGTGGAACACCAGGAGGTAGGACAGACTGAGGCTCAACAGCCGGCTCCTCCACCGGCTCTGGCTCAGGAATCACTTCCTCCACCGGCTCTGGCTCAGGAATCACTTCCTCAACGGGCTCTGGCTCAGGCATAGGCTCAGGTTCGGGCATCGGAGGAGGAGGCATTTCTGGCGCGGGAGCTTCTGCTGGCTCATCCTCTGGTAGAGGTGGTGGCGGCATCTCTGCTGCAGGGTTCTCAAAGATGTCAGCTGAGCCTCCGTACATCGAATTAGCAACCTCGTCGGCTGCTGGCAACTCAGGTGCGGCCGGGACTTCGCCATCCCCACCAAGGTTGACGAAACTCGACGTGTAATCCTCGATACTCGAGTATTCCTCGAGTGGTGCTTGTGCTTCCTTGACGATTCGTAATGTGATTATGCCGACGACAACCATCGCAACCAATCCGGCGATGACGAAGACGATGTTGGCTGCCAACTTGGCGATAAATCCGACATCGGGTCCATCAGTGACTTGGATAGTCTTCACCATTTGAATTGGAGTTCCGACAGATACCTTGTCTATGTCGGAATCTACCGCAAGAATCACATTGAACGTGAGTGTGTTCTCGCCAAGATTGTCGAGATGTTCCTGCTTGACATCGATACGAATTGTAACAACCTTGGTCGATTGTGGAGTCAGGACGAAATCTCGGTCCTCACTGTCAACACGGACATCGAAGACATTGAAGAAGAGTTCAGGCTCTGTGGTACGATCGATATCCGCTCTCATCAACTGTTCAGATGTAGTATGCAGATTCTGAACAGTAAATTCGAGGACATATTCTCCCTTCTCATCAATTACAACGGTTTGTCCTCCGGCTGGAGGCAAAACTAGCATCCATCCGACCTTTCCAACCTTGAATTCAGCCTCACCTTGAGATGATACACTCTGGCCTATTGTCTCGGACTCCTGACTGGTAGCAATCAAGGTGACTGTGCGGTCGCCATCCGCACCATGTGCGAAGGCGTAACTTACTGTCAGATTGAGAGATGATCCAGCCTCGACCCAAGGGGTCTTACCATTGGTTAATCCCTGCGCGTTGACAGAGATGTCAGAATGGCTCGTCTCGAAGTCAATATGGAACCGATCGGGCATGTTTCCATGATTCCATACTTCCCAACGCAAAGTCCGAGAGTCATCACCTGCGCGATAAACCTCTTCGGTAAGATCCATGTCTGGAACCTCGATGAGATAGGTTTCGGGAACAGTTAGCAACAATTGGACACTGCGCTGGTATTGAGGGTCGATTTGACTGGTCGCTCTGACCCATATTTGGTAGGTCTCATTCTCAATCCCGTAAGGCATAGGGAACATCAGCAGAATACTCGAGTCTCCACCGAACGGATCGATGCCGAGAGTCTGTTCAGCGTTCAATTCGAGACCCAGTTTCCAATCAGCAGAAATCGACAGATCAAAGGCCTCCTCAGAGTTACCATCGTTGACCATCTGAATTTCGATCCATCTCAGAGCGCCATCAGCTGGTGCCAACATCTCTCGAATCTCAGGCACCAACTTCAGGTCGTGATCTATCGGCACCTCGACATGGACTGTCCATTCCGTCTGGAAATTAGCCGGAGCGCGCCCATTAGCGAGCAGGGTAATCGCGTAAGAACCTGGAGTGATTTGATCAGGAGTTGTGAGTTGGGCATTGAGTTCGAATTCATCACCAATCTGCATCTCGACACTAGTCATTTCGACTCCGGTCTCGTTAGTCCAAACAAGGTTTGATGCTCCCCAACGATTGTCTGCGAAAGTTGCACCAAGATTCCACGTAGCAACTTGATTTCCGGTATTCTTCAGAGACATCAAAACATCGCCGGTTTCACCAGGTAACAGAGTCAGAGCAGGATTCTGCAATGTTTTCTGCGTCAGATAGGACGAATATGATGCAGTTACATCGACGGGTAAGTCGATGGCCCACTTTGAGAAATTTGTCAAACCATCACCGATGTGAACATACCAATCGACTTCCTGAACAGTCGCACCATCGGGAATAGTCAGATTGATCCAGAGATCCATCGTCTCTAGGGCTTTGATCGTCTTCGTCACAACGCTATTGTCGTGATCTGAGGGGTGGTTGGAATCAATTCGTAGTGGTTGCTCCCACATCCATGACTTGTTCGATACCTCGGTGTAAACTCTGAGAGTGATGTCAACATATCCGTTATTTATCACTGCACACGAGAGAGAGGGTGGTCGTGGATCAGCTGGAACGACGATGTATGCATTAGGAAGAGGATCGTCGCATTCAAGATCAAGGGTATATTCAGGAATACGCTCTATGCCGAACATGATGAATCCATCAAGGTGGATTCCTTGTGTTGCAAAGGAAGAATCGGAATCGAATCTGAATGCCAGTGTGTAGTCACCAGTTGGATGGACGTCGGACATATCCCAGACCAGTTGAGTCCAGTCACCATAAGTTTCGGATAGCTCTTGAGCAGTGTAATTGTAGAATTCTTCGTTACCGGCATCGGCTTCCATTCGGACCATATCACCAGTTCCCATACTGCCCCAAGCGTGCGTTACCATCTGCAAAGAGATGAACTCAAATCCACGGATGCGAGCACGACAGAAGTTGTTGGCGTATACAGCAGACACACTCTGGTCGAGTGTCCCATAACCCAGACCGTGTCCGGGGTCCTCACAGGAATCGAAAGGTGACAACCAACCCCACCATAGACGGTCAATTCGGTTGCTTGCGTAATCAGCGCCCGGTCGGGAGACTCGCCAGTGACGCTCGCCGATGGCACTCGATGTATTGTCCATCCTCCAATGTCCGGAGTCGTCAGGGTAGTCAGAAAGAGAGCCGTCTGAGTCATATCCAGCTCCAACCCAGGTTGGGTTGTTGTAGCTTAGTTGGTTCGGGCAATCTGCAGTATTGTCTTGATCGACATCTCCGCAAATTCCGTTCTCCATCGGGTCGTCCCATACAGCGACTGGCATCTCGCGGTCTAGCTGATTATTCTCTTCATTATCGTCTGCGAGGCCACCATCGATGATACCTCGGAGGATGATTCCGCCGACGAGGTAACCATTCTCATCGAGTTGGCTGTGAGCGGAATTAGGAGTCCAGTAAAATTCTGCGCGGTAGGATTGGAATCCAGAGAGTGTCATATTCACTTGCCACTGTGTAATCATGAATCCCACAGGGTGCCATATCTGCATGATTCCATTAGCACTCGCCGGCTGACCTGAAGTTCCAGCCTGGGTGAATGTGACATTAATTTGAATCAATTCATCTCGGAGAACGTATTCAACAATACTGTCATCTGGATTGGTCCACTCCCTCGCGTCGAGAGAACCGTTTCCAATCTCGATAGCTGTCACTTCGAAATCGATGAGGGCGCGAGGTGCGACCTCACGCGCAGGGTTGTGGTCTAGTGCCGGGCCAAACGCAAGGGGCGAGAGGCTCGTCACCATCAGAATGGCGAATAACGTGAGAGGAGTCAGGCTACGCATGGACAACGAGTTCATGCGATATCGATTCGGGTATGAAGGTTCGGTCACTGCGTGCGCCGCCCTACGGGCGGCCACATGAATGGCTCCGGCAGGCACAATCACCGCCCGAGAACCGACACTGTGCAGTTCACCTCCAATGAAGGGCTTATGTTCGCTTGTAGTCGCCACGAGGCAATGTCGCGGCAGAGAACCCCTCTCTTGCCGCGCTTCGTACTGGCTACAATCGTTCTCGGACAAGTCACCGTCGCCCCTATCGTGGGTTTCTCTCTGACCTATCTGCTATCGATTAACAACGATGGAAACCAACTCTCCTTCGATATAGATCTGGGTGCCTTAGATTGGATTATTATCGCTGGACTGTCATACGGTATGCTGTCCTTGGTTCTCGCTCTGATCGCCGGAGCTTACTCCCCAGCCAGTGTTGCGGACAGAGGAGGATGGCTGACAGTTCTTGGACTGCGAAGAAGAGTGAATCAACCAGAATTGATTGATCGAGCAAGGCTCAATTTGCAACGCAGTCCTTACGGCCAAATGGCGCGATTAGTCAGTAGCCAGACGGGGCGATATGACCTTCTTTCAATTCATGGAGGGCTACAGATTCTAGCAGTGCCAATCCAAGTTGCTCTGATCGCTATTCCACTCATGATAATGGAAGGGATTCCCGAGCGATTCGTCGAGCCCGAGCAAGCCTTTGAATTGGGGATGGTTGGATATTTCATCGCTCTCTGGTTCTGCCTTAGAATACAGCCAGTTTACTCAAGGCACCTGATAGGAATCGCGGCTTGGTTCCGCAAAATTCTATCTAGAATCTCAAAATTCTCCTGGATTCTCCCCATTATCATATTCTGGTTCGTAGCCCGTATAATGCTCAAACTCGCCCTCGATTGGCTTGACGTGGACTATTCGGTATGGCATAATGTCCAATTGGAGGCGGTGCTGTTGAAATCGATAATGCCCGCCGACCAAATTCCGGATGTCGCGATAATTGATTTCCTCGTCGCAATATCCGTACTTCCTGTCGCGGTCTTCACTACAATCTCTGTCCTTGGAGGGGCGCACGATATGCCAGATTGGATGCACGACCCTGAGGAAAAGATAGAGAATTTGAATCAAAATTTATTGGAAGAAGATGCAACTCCTGAGGTTGATGATGATGATGGAAAAGATTCGGACCCTCTCGCAGAATTCGGCACCTGGAGGCGCACCACTGGTGCCGAAGCTGAGGAAGAGATCGACTCTTCTTCGGAAGATGAAGAGGAATCCTCCCGAATGATCGATTTACCATTCGGTCTCTTTGATGACTGAGAAATGGGAAATCGAGAAGTATCACCTTACAGGAAATATCTGCTCGACACCGTGATTCAATACAGCCCAACCGGTCGCAAGAAACATTCCGAAGAGGAATGGGTTTGGTCCGACCATGAAAAGTCCGACCGCGGCGAGGATGAGGAATACTCCAGAGATTCTAGCTTCAATTCGCCGAGCACCGACGGTGAACAGTGCTAATCCGAGTACGAAAGCACCCAATGTGGCTGCACCTGACACACTGCCACCCCTCAATCGCCACGCAATTCAGCGAGAACCTGCTCGACGCGGTCCATGCCGCGCGAGATATCTTCGCGACCGATGGTGTAAGCGAATCTGAGGTGACCCTCCCCCGCCCCGCCAAAGGCGGAACCCGGACTACAAAGGACTCCTCCCTCAAGCAAAGCCATTGCAATCTCTTCACTATTCATGCCTGGCACATCGATCTTCGGAAAGACGTAGAACGCTCCTGTTGGAACGTGACAAGATACTCCTGGCATAGCGTTCAATCGAGCACAAATCAAATCCCGTCGCTGCTTGAATTCATCACGCATCTGCTCCGGATAGTCCGAGGCTTTTTCCAAGGCCTCGAGCACAGCGTATTGCATCGCATCATTGCTACACGCTGTAACATAATACTGCATCTTAGTGATATGACCCATCGCTTCGAGGTCTGGTGAGAGAATGTAACCAATCCTCCAGCCGGTCATGGCGAAAGTCTTGGAAAATGAATTGATCATGATGACCTTGTCATAGCCCGCACCCAAGAATGAGACATGTTCGGAATCGTATACGATGCGATCGTAGACTTCGTCGGTGATAACCCACAAATCATTCGCGCGTGCGAACTCAATCAATTCATCGCGCTGTTCAGGAGTCACATTTCCTCCAGTTGGATTACTTGGGAAATTGTACAGAACTGCAACCGTTTTCTCAGTTAGACTAGATTCAAGGTCTGCAATGGTCGGAACAAATCCATTGTCGAAGAGACAGGGATAGAGAACAGGATTCCCTCCACATATCACCACATCAGTCGGATAGAGAGGGAAATACGGCTCTGGCAGTAGAACCTCGTCACCGGGGTCGACGAGCGCGAGGAAAATATCGAGCAACGCATTCGTGCCGCTCATGGTCATACAGACATTGTTTTCATCGAGAGTCGGGATTCTGTTATGCCATGTCTCTGCAATCTTTTGACGCAGCGGAGGAAGGCCGGCTGTGGTAGTGTACTTGTTGCGGCCATCCTTCATCGCTTGAGAGAAAGCCTCGATGGCGAGGGCCGGTGGTTGGAAATCCGGCTCGCCTAAACCGAACTGCACAGCGTCATCGCCAGCCATGTCGAACATCCGCCTAACTCCCGTAGGACGGATGCTGTTCGCTCGTTCCGAAAACCGCACCACGACCTACGGACGACCGAATGAGCATTTGAAGGCACACCCTCGAATCCTTCGGATTCGCTACCTAGAGGTCTTTTCTTAGGCAAAAATCACTGAAGTTGTGATTATGGAAAATCGCCGGATTTTCTAATCGAGAAGTTCTGCCTCGACCACTTCATCGATTTCATCGCGGGTACGAACATTATCGATCATCGCCTCTATCTCATCGTCTGAACGGTAGCGGATGAGGACGAGAGAAGAGAGCCAGAAGAGACCAACGAGAGCCACCGCGCCAATTGCTATCGGCGTGATACCCATTGCTGAGTCCTCAGAGCCACTTCCTGTTACCTCGAAGAAGACTGGAAGTGAGTGCATCGCTCCTGCGACCGCATGAACCTCTACCGTGTGTTCGCCTGATGCAAGTTTTGCAGGATTCAGAAGAACGTGCCAAAGGAATGGAGTTAGGGCGCCAATCTCACTGGGAGTAGCAGAATAGGTCGCTTCCATCCACTCACCTCCATCGATGCGGTACTCGACCCGATCTATGCTTCCTGCTTGGCCCCATGCGTGGCCGGTGATATTGATCGCTTCACCAATGGTCAGGTTGAGACTGTGACTCTGTAGGCTTGGGTCGATGAGTGGAGACTGGTCCGAATCGCGCAGGAATATCGCGAGGTCAACTGCTGCGCGCGCATCGACCATTCCATAACCGAACTCGCGATTCCAATAGGGATCGACTTCCGGGGCACTCGGCTCACCACGAAGTTCGGAAGTATGCTTGAGAATCTCTTTGATTTGGAGAGGAGTGAGGTTCTCATTGGCTTCGATGACCAATGCAATCACTCCGCTCACCGCGGGTGTGGCGTAGGAAGTACCACTACCACGCCCCGTGTAGGTATTGTCGGAGGCATCGGCTCCGAGGAAATTATTGCAACCACCACTACTCACACATCCTTCGGCTTGAATGATATTTGAGCCGGGCGCGCTAATCTCAGGAACCAGTTCGTTGACTGGATTACCATCGCCGTTATCTTTGCGTGGCCCACGTGAGGAGTATCCTGCGATTGTATCGTCTGAGCGGTTTACCGTGTTCTGGTCATCTGTGGCTGCAACAGTAATCGAAAGCGAAGATGCGCTCATCCCCGAAAGTCCATCGTTATCTTCACCATCATTGCCAGCAGCATTCGATACCACCACACCCAATTCCATTGCCTCATCGAGAACCCTACTGTGCATGTCGTTGCCATCAGAACCTCCATTCTCGTGGCTGGTTATTCCCCATGAAAGAGAGATGATATCGATGCCGTAGCTAGCTTCGTCTACACCCGCCCAGGCATCGTCACGATGGTCGATAATCCACTGGAGGCCGTTCATGGCGGATTCGTAGAATTCCTGTTCGAGGAGGTAATTCTCGAATGGTCCGGCTCCGACATCTGTCCCGATTCGGACGTCTACAAGTCCAGCATCGGGTGCGGAGCCGTAGAAATCGGACTGCGAACCATCCGCTTCAATTCCAGTAGCACTAGCCATCCCCATGCAGGCAGTGCCATGTTGGTTGCCGTCGTCTGGATCGAATGATCCGTCGTCTTGACGACCCCCTGCGAGGACGCATTGTGGGTCCGAGTGCATGAAACAGACAGCATCGTAGCCAGCGACGAATTTTCCGTCTAAACCAGGGTGTTCATTGTCAACGCCGGTATCGACCATGGCGATGTTGACGCCTTTGCCTGTGACTCCGAAGTCCCAGGCACCAAGCGGATATTCTGTCGAGTTTTTCGCCTTAACCGCTGGAGTCTGAACATCGCCAAAAAAGACCAATGAGCCATATCGCTCAACCATGACAACTCCTTCGATTTGGGCAAGTTGCCAGACTTGTGAAGCATCGACATCTCCCAGAAGAACTGCGTCGACGAGAGTTAGTTCGAGATTGATTTCGTAGCCGAGTTGCTCAAGGGTGTCGCGATCGGCTTGAGTCACCTCACGCGCGTAAGAGATTCCTACATTGACCGGACCAGTCTCACTCTGAAGGGAATCATGGATGCCGTTTCGATCGGAATCGAGCGTGGTGTATTCCCACCACTGGAGGCTGGTGTCCCACCAGATTGGAGCTTGGTTAGGAACCTCGATAGTCTGACCCACCTCGATCATCTGCAAGCCCTTAGCATCGAGTGGTTCCAACCTCTCTTCAGCGCTTGTCGCTGCGATGCTGCCCGCCAATGGCGACATCAACAGAAGCACGAGCGCGACTGCCACCGACCTGCTATTCATCAGTCCACGCCCACAACGGTACTCCTTCAATCCCACCTATACGCGAGATTGAAACAAAATCACAAAATCAAAGATTACTCTCGTTTGGACTAGATTTGGTGGGGGCACTGGGATTTGAACCCAGATCAGCGGGTATCT
>TARA_B110000014_G_scaffold1595_1_pt1 | contig 14974 bp, 14 predicted proteins | sample TARA_B110000014 | Tara Oceans TARA_B110000014 (sample SAMEA4396468) | marine metagenome | biome: Westerlies Biome; feature: [MES] marine water layer (ENVO:01000295) within the mesopelagic zone...; material: water (ENVO:00002006), including particulate matter (ENVO:01000060) such... | reverse complement strand
CGGCTTTAGTTAATAATTTTTCAGTGTATAAAAAGTCGCTAACATTGCTATCAACAGTTGATGCAGGATAAGCACCATTTAATAAATAGTAATGCTGAATAGATTTTGATAGTGATTTTGCATTGATTAATCTTAATTGATCTCTTGATGCTTTAATAACTTCAATGCTTAAAACAAACATAAATGCAGTTAATGAAAGAAAAACAAGTGCTTTAGTTACGTATTTCATTCAATTAAAATCATTAATCAACTATTTCTAAATTATTTCCTCGTGTTTTTACAATGTTTTGATTTAAATCATAAACGATTAATCCAATAAGCATAGAACCTAAGATTAATACCAATATTACGGATTCTTTAAATAATGATGAGACTTCAACGGAATTATCATCAACATGAGCAAATGATTTTTTTGGTTTATAATTCTGGGTAGGAATGTTCTTGGCTTTTTTGATTGTAACAAAATCATCTTTAATCCCATTAGTAGGTATATCAGCGGTATTTGTAGCTGATTTATTAACCATACCATGAATATTCATATTACAAATACTACATGAGGAATCATCTAATTGTAATCGTTCATTACAATTAGAACAAATGTAGGTATCTGAAAATGGATATGCGGGGTCTCTGGGGTCTGATAATCTATGAACGAGGTTTTTCACGTTAAAACTTACAAATAATTAGCAAGAGGGAGATAATTAATTTCACGACTAGTCAGAGGGTCAATAATTGGACCCATAAAAAGAGTAATAAATATGAAATAATTGATACTTTACCATGGGTGATCATAAAAAATGCCGAAATAAAGCAAATATGAAGTTTTATTAATTTTACGGGGGTAAAATCCTAGTTAGGATATATAGTAGAAATAATAACATAACAAATGATATCTAACAAATGAATATGGAAAAATAAATTAATATAAAATTATGGACCCTCGATGAAATACATAGTGAATAATAATTTCTGACGATAAGCAGCACAATTACGGTAAATAATTGTTAAATTATTATGTATAATAATGAGTTTTTACATAATTTTTGATAAATTCAATAAATTCAGTTAATATTTACCATGATTATATATCAAATGATTTTATTAAAAACCAAATAATGAGCAAAATAAAGATTATATTTTGTCTATTAAGGAGAGGCGATGTCTGATTATACAATTTATCATAATTCTAGATGAGGAAAAAGTAGAGCTACATTGCAATTGCTGCGTGACAGCAATATTGAACCAAATATAATTAATTATTTAACTGAACCACTAAGTGTACAGTTATTAACAACAATTTCAGATAAATTAGGTGCTAAGCCATCATCATGGATTAGAAAGAATGAAAATGAGTTTAAAATCAACAATATCAATGATATTATTGATGATGATCATCAGCTTTATTTAGCGATGATTAAATTTCCTAAAATTATAGAACGACCGATAGTAACAAGAGGAAATTCGGCTATTATTGGAAGGCCACCTGAGAACGTCATAAAATTAATATAATTAATAATTAACTATATTGTATAAAATAGTTGTTCTATAAATTGTACTTTATGGTATCGGTATTTTGAGTATAATATATGTATAATATTCATATATTTATTAAAATATTAATACTATTATTTAAATTTAACTAAAAACTATATAAAAATTCCCAGTAATTAATCATATAATATTTCATATTTATTATATAGTTAGAAAATAATGATTTACAGTTTAAATACCATTCTTATTGGTGTTTTTATATAGAAATCAGACAATAATGGTAAAATTGTTATGTATTATGAAAATTTTCTATATATAACGTTATATCAGTTAATATTTAGTGATGTTAACTATAACTGCACAAAAATTGTTTATTTATAGTATGTTACTGTAATCCCTTATTTATTTGATTTATTCGTGTTGAGTTGCGATTATTATAATTAAATATTGTTTTATGAAAATCAATTAATTAATAATATTACATTACCACATAAATAATTGATAAACTGATTTATATACTCCTTTTTTCATGTTATCGCTTAATAATTATCTCTTAAATAATTTATTAAATTTAAAATCATTATCTAGTATGTTTTCGATCTATTGTATTATTTATTTTATTATAATACGTATTAAATTATCATATAATTCAATATTACGAAAATTTATTGAATATCAAATAATAAATTCCGACATTCCGAATATAATAATATTAAGAATACGAGATAATGCCAAATATAGATATATATAGTTTGATCACTCAAATGATAGAGGACAATAATTCAACTAGGTTTACAACACCTAGATCTATGATAAAATATTTGTTGCCAATAGAAAAAGCATATGGATATTATATTGGCAATAAAGCTGAATTTTATGATCCACAGGAGGATCAAATATTTTATAGAAATTTTGATGCCACAAATGAAAAATCACGACTTGATTCACTTACATATATAAATGGTAGAATTGATTATTATAATCGTCATTGTGAAGAACTATTAAAAAAAGGATTAATGACAGATGATCAATATGTACCAATACCACATGTAATGGAGTACGCACTTAAATTACGATTAGCGCATCCTATTGTAGATAAAACGTATAACGATATGACTAACAATAATATATCGCTGGTTAGAGTTATTAATGAACCTACTATTTATCAATCAGCTTTAAAATTAGATAATTTATTGTTTGTACCAAGATTTAATAAAATGATATATGATTACTTAAAATCATTAACTAAGGATAAAGTATTAGTACCCCAAAATACATTATATAATCCAATGTTAGAGTTTGAGGATTGGTTTATGTCTTGTGGGATTGATATTGAATCAACTCCAAGTTTAATTAAAGGTGCAAAAGGAGCACGGAATATTGGTACACCTGTAACCTTAGAGGTTGATGATAAAACAACATCAATACATCTTAGACCTACAGTTCGCGCAAATCCAGACGATTCAAAATGGTACAGAAGTCCCATAGAAGCGAAAATAATCAATTTAATAGAAAATGAAAGATTAGAGGAATTTTTAATTGATTGTAGATTTAAACATGTAAATAAAATAAACTTTAAGTTATTATCAAAAAAATTAAAGTGTAGCGATAAAACAGCAAAAAAGTTAATTCAACATCATGCTCCATATATATTAGAGTAATCATTTAGTATGTCCATACAAATATTTATTACGGGGGGAACATTCGATAAAGAGTACAACGAAATATCAGGTAAGCTTTATTTTAAAAAGACACACTTAAAAGAAATGCTAGTGATGGGTCGCTCACAATTAGATGTAAAAATAAAAACACTAATGTTGATTGATAGCCTTGATATGAGCAAGGATGATAGAATACAAATACTAAATTCATGTACGGATTGTAAAATAGATCAAATAGTTATAACACACGGTACCGATACTATGGTAGAATCAGCAACATATGTAGCAAATGCTAGATTAAATAAAACTATTGTGTTTACTGGTGCAATGATACCAATTGATTTTGGAAGTTCGGATGGTTTATTTAATTTGGGTAGCGCAATGGGGTTTGTACAGAGTTTATCAAGTGGAGTTTATATTGCGATGAATGGTCGATATTTTGAATGTGATAAGGTTCAAAAAAATATTAAAACCGGGATCTTTGAATCACTATAGAATGAATTAATTTATATTTTCATTTTTCCCAATCAATTTCTATCATTTGAGTTTGCCTTGGGTCTATATATTTACACTCATTACCATCAAAAAAAGCATCTTCTTCAAGCATAATAGCTATTTCTTTATTCCATTCATTAATAAACATTTTAGCGTTTAATTCTATAGAGTATGCTGTATTTGGATAGAGCGGATAATCACCATTTACTGGTACTCCATTTTGTTTATCCCACATGCCTATAGTGGGTCCAGAACCATGGCCATAATAACCGATGGGATGTGTATATATTTGAGGGTTGATACCTTCACTTTTTGCTTTATTGATTGTTGCTCTTAACATTTCATTACCTGTCTTACCTGTTTCAAATTGGTCGGTTAAAATATCTTGAAGACGATTACCCGTTTTTAATGCCGTATTTAGATATTCGGGAGTTTTGCTTTCATTTGGCATAAATACGTATGCATGTTGTTGTGTATCCGTATTTAACCCTAAATAGGTAATTCCAAAATCAACATGTAAAAGATCACCAGGTACAATAAGATTATCAGGTTTTGATTTAGAAAAGGATGATAAAAAATCAAAATTCTGTGTATCATTTCGTTGTATATCTACTGTGGGATGAAACCAAGTTACAAGTTTTAACTCTCTTATTCTTTCGCGGTACCACCATACAATATCATCGGTTGTTGTAATGCCAGGTTTTATATTTTCTGCAGAAAATCCTTCTTTGATTATGTCATGCGCAATTTTACATATTTTAGGATATATTTCCATTTCGAGATCACTTCTTGTCTCTAACCACCCAATAGCAACTTGTTCAGCACTTACAACCTTATTTTTGTATTGATTAGGTAAAGATTTTAGAAAAAGATCATTTTCAATTGCGGTAAGCCCATCAGCTTGCGCAAAATATTTACTTTTATTGATTCCTATTTTATTTGGATTTTTCTGAGTAATAAAATTTGCTAATGCTTCATATTGATTTGGTTGTTTTTCTGGATCCCATGATTTAATAAAAATATCGCCAACATCGTATCGTGCAATAGCATATCCCTCTAATGGTTTTTTATTTCCGGGATCATATATAACAAGAATTGTTCTGCGTCGCGCATTTAACCATGTAGATGGTAACATTGTTCTGATTACTGGGTCTTCATTATACTCGCGAGCTATAATAATCCACATATCTATATTATTGCGCTTCATAATTTCAGGTAAAACAGTTTTAAATCTATCTTTTAGTAGTTTATTTCTTAAGACTGCTCTTTCTCTCATTGGCAGAATCTCATTTTTTATTTTATCGGTATTATTATTTATAGGGTTTTGACATGAGTTAAAAATAAAAATTGAAATAAAATAAAAAAATGTTCTAGTTATTGTGCTCATAGATCTCCATCATATAATATTATTATTAGTTTAATTGAATCCTAAGTTTGCATAAAGAAATTTGGTCTAACAAACAAAAAAGATATTTTTTCAATTTTTAATGAATATAATTATTACTAAATATCTATTATTCAATTAGGTATAATCTATGTATTTCTTGTGTACAGTTTGTAAAAAAGAGATCACATCTCCATCAAAACCAATTTGGTTATGTAATTGTGGTATGCCCCTTGAAGTTCGCTATTCTTGGGAAGGAGAAATGCATACCATTGACGTTGATGATTCCGAAAAATCATTGTGGAGATATAATTCAGTTCTACCAAATGTTAAGAATAATATTTCTTTAGGTGAAGGTCATACTCCACTTATTCCTATTGGTAAAAATATTTTAGTTAAAGACGAAACAGTAAATCCGACTGGGTCTTTTAAGGATAGAGGTATGGCGCTCGCCGTAACTATGGCCAAAGCACAGGGAGTTCAAAATATTTGCTTACCATCAGCAGGCAATGCAGGAATTTCTGCAGCCGCATATTGTAATAAGGCAGAAATAAAATGTCATGTTTATTTACCAGAAACAATCCCCGAACCATTTAAAAAAGAGACAGAAAAATACAAAGCTAAAATAGTTTTAAGCGGTGACACTATATCAGATGCAGCAAAAAAAATGTTAAAAGAAAAGCAAGAAGATTGGTTTGACATTTCGACATTAAAAGAACCTTTCAGAGTTGAGGGGAAAAAGACACTAGGTTACGAAATTGCTGAACAGATGGGGTGGGAATTCCCGGATGTAATTATTTATGAAACTGGCGGAGGTACAGGTTTAATTGGAATGTGGAAAGCTTTTATTGAATTAAAAGGTTTGGGTTGGGTTAAAGGTAAACTTCCTAGAATGGTCGCCGCTCAATCTGATGGATGTGCACCGGTTGTTAAAGCATTTCAAAATTTACAAGATAAAACAGAATTTTGGGAAAATAGTAATACAATTGCATTAGGCTTAAATGTACCTGGCCCATTAGGTGGATCATGGATATTAAATGTTATATATCAAAGCAACGGAGTAGCAATTTCTATAGCTGAAGATCAATTATCTGATTTAACTGAAGAATTCAATTCATTAACTAATATAAATGCTAGCGCTGAGGCTGGAGTGGTTTGGGGCGCCTATAATATATTATTGGATATGAACTGGATTAATCAGAACGAAAAAGTAGTGTTATTTGCAACTGGTGTAGAACGTTGTAAATTCAAATAATTATGCCCTATAGGTTTCTATTGAATTATCTATTACACTTAATTAGACTTTTCCCCATCACATTAATTCTATATTCCTGTGAACCAATTGCAAATCATTTTAATAATGTTGAAGATGCGATTATGTATCGAGCCTCTACAATAAAAGATTTTCCACCAAAAAAAACAATAAAAGTCATGACATGGAATATTCGTTTTGGTGTCGCACGATCAAATTTTTTTGGAGATGGGTGTGGTGATAGAGTAATTTTTACAAAAAAAGAAGTAACAGCTGGTCTCGAAGGTTTAGCAAATAAAATAAATTTGGAAGACCCTGATATACTTCTTTTACAAGAGGTAGATGTACAGTCAAAAAAGACAGGCTATATCGATCAAGCCCAATGGTTATTGAACAACACTAATATGAATTACGGAGCATATGCGTCTATGTGGGAAGCTCAAGTTATTTTAGCTGATGGTTTAGGCAGAGTTAATACCGGTAATCTTATATTATCTAAATGGGAATTAAAAGATGCTGAACGCTATCAATTAGAATTACGGGGAGACCAAGATGCACTAACAAAATATTTTTATTTAAGAAGAAATGTTATTAAAGCTAAGGTAAATATGTCAAGTGCTCCATTTTATGCTGTGAATACACACTTAACTGCATTTGCTACTGATGATACTAAGCTAAAACATATAAATGGATTTAAAACAATTTTGGATGGAATAGTAGCAGATGGACACAACTTTATCGCAGGTGGAGATTTAAATGAGTTACCTCCAAATGCTTCAAAAATTGATTATTGTTTGGAAGATCAATGTGAAAATGAATCATATCATTCAGATAAAACGCCTCAACATAAAGAAGGGGCATATTTTGCACCTGAGATCACATGGCTCTCTGATTTATATAAAACTTATAAGCCGGCAATTTCCCTTGAAGAATACGGCTCTCAAGAATTAAAACACTTTACACATAGCCCGGATGATAATTTAATATTAGATCGTAAACTAGATTATCTTTGGACAAATACTTCTTGGTCAAGTGGTACTACACACCAAGAAGCCACTAAACTTTCAGATCATATTCCAGTTAGCGCATTTTGGGTAATAAAATGAAAAAGATTATTTTTTTTCTATTTATAATATCTGTAACAAATGCTCAATGGGAATATGAGACTGCTAGCATAATAGATAAGGGACGGAAAGAAGTTGGGTTGTTTTCTCCATTTAGAGTAGGTCTCCAAAATGGTATGGAACTTTCCATAAATAAATTTATACTTATGCCAACAGTTTCAATTAAACAATCTCGGCCATCATTTAACCAATGGTCAATGGCTCAAAAATTTCAATTGAGCTATCCATCAGCAGGTATGAAATGGTTACAAAGTCCATTAGGTCAAGAATTAGGTGAACCGGATATGTTTGCATTGATTTCTCCTGAATTTAATATTCCACAAATGATTTCTATTTATGGTGAATTAATTGCAACATCAGGTTCTAATCAAAAAGGAAGATTAACATTAAATGGGGGAGGAGGGTTTTCAATAAATGGAAAAAACTTATCTGATGATGCAACTATTGATCTACCAATAGCCTATCCAAGGTTATCTATTTATTTTAATGGATTACTCTTTAAACTAGGGGGAGAGTATTACAAAAAAATAAATACAACATTATTTTATGTTGTTGACTATGACATGTTTTTAATGCCCAACGGTAGAGGTCGATATGCTTTTGAACATAAAAGCGCATTAATTTGGTCAAAAAATCAAAAATTTAGATTGCTATTAGGATATAAACTTATTGCTGGAGAATATCCATTTGGGCCTCAAGCTCATCTTTTGCCAGTATTGGATTTTCAATTTGGCTGGTAAACTCTCACGAATATTTGTTTTATTTTCATTTGTTCAAATACAAATGATTTTAGCTCAGGGTTCACTTGTAGGTGAATTAGGGTGCGGTAATTGCCATAGTGGAATAGAACCTTCTAAAATTATAATGCAACGTGCACCAGATTTAAGTTATACTGGTTTAAAGTATAATGAAGCGTTCATTTATGATTATTTAAAATCTCCACAAAAGATCCGCCATCATATTGGTAAATCAAGAATGCCAAATTTTGGGTTTGCCGATAATGAGGCATTGGCATTAACAAAATATCTTATGTCTCAAAAAAAATTGCCGGGGGATAAGAAATTAGAATCCAAACGAATCAAACCAAATGATAAAGGATTTAATTTAATCCACAACGATTATCAATGTACAGCTTGTCACAAATTAAATGATGTTGGTTTATTACAATCAACAGATCTTACTAATGCAGGAGTAAGATTAACAAATAATTGGCTATATGAATTGTTATTATACCCTTCTTTGTATGTCCCTAAAGAGTCACCAATGCCAACATTCTTTAATAAAGAAAATTCAAAGGATGCCAAAATTATCAAAGACATGGTAGGGTACTTATCTTACAAAGGACAAAAACAAAGAAGTCAATTGGAAAGACAATTACAAAATGTGGAAAAAAAATATCCGAATATGACAAAGGATGATGGAAAACTTGTGTTTCTATCTCAAAATTGTATGGGGTGTCATACTCTAAAAGGAGAAGAAACTTGGTTCAAAGCACATAATGCACCGGATTTAAGCGCACAGAAAATGAGGACCAAAACATCATGGTTAATTGATTATTTAGAAAATACTAATGCTATTAGACCTCATGGATATTTCCCAGGTACAGGAAGCCGAATGCCCAATTATAATTTGACAGATACAGAAATTGATACACTTATATCTTGGCTTGGACAAATGAAAATGAAAACCAAACTGGCGCCTGTAAGCGTTTTTCAAACACAAAAAGCTGAAAGGTTATTAAATGATAATTTAGGATGCCTTGGATGCCATCAATTAAATGGAAAAGGTGGAAAAATAGGGCCTGATCTTAGTATTGCTGGACGTCGGCTTACAGATGGTTATATTAAAATGGCTATTGAAATGCCACACATGGTTCTTCCAGAAAGCATAATGCCTAAAATTCAGATGCCAAAAAATTTGATGGAATTAATTCAATCATATTTAGCTTATAATAGTACAGAAACAAAACCTCAGTATGCTAATTTGATTATAAACCCGCCTTACAAAGTTTCAACATCTTATGATGCAAATTGTGCTCCATGTCATGGTGTTAAGGGAGATGGCGCGGGTTTTAATGCCTCCAATTTACCTGTTTCACCTGGGAATTTTACGGATGCGAAAATCATCAGTTTGCGATCTGATAACACATTATTTGATACAATATATGGAGGTGGAAGAATTATGAATAAAAGCCATTTTATGCCCCCATGGGGTCATAAATTGAGTAGGCAGGAAATTGTCGAATATGTATCTCAAATCAGGCAGTTTTGTCAGTGTGATCCACCTGACTGGTCAAAAAATTAATATTTATATTATGAGGTTAGTATTAATTGCTATCGCTCTTTGTTATGGATTATTGCTTGGTCAACAAGATGAATTTGTTGGATCAAAAATTTGTTCAAATTGCCATTTAACCGAGTACGATAGTTGGCTTGAATCCACCCATGCAAAAGCAGGTGGCAAGCCAACAGCAGATCGTATTCTTGCTCCTTTTGATGGTGTAAAAATTGAAATAAAAAACGGATGGTTTATACCTTATAAAAAGAATAATCGTTATTTTTTTCGTGCACAAGAAAACGGTTTTCCTGAAAAGAAATATGAAGTGGTTGGTGTAGTTGGTGGGGGATTTTTATATGGAGGTGGAACCCAAACTTATTTTGGATTTTTTCCCGATGGCACAATGAGATTATTGCCGTTTGATTATCATCCTGGAAATAGAACCTGGTTTTTTGAGTCAAATGATTTGTCAGGCTGGGTACCGGTAAATAAAAAGATTTCACCTAGGCAGATGTCGGAATGGCCTCCGAATAGAGTTATTGGTGCCATTGAAGAGCAACAGAATTGTCAACAATGTCATGGTAGTCAAATTGTTACCTCATTTACAATCAGTAAGGGAGCATACACAACAAATTTTACGGAACTATCAATTAATTGTGAATCTTGCCATGGGCCAGGGAAAGAACATGTATCTTTAATGCAATATGGCAAAACTATAGTAAAAGGATACACAGGAATTAGTTCATTGACGACGCTATCAAAGGAAGAAGGAGTTAATGTATGTTCGCAATGCCATGCCTTGAAAGACATGATTCGCCCAGGATATTTGCCAGGAATGGATTTCGAAAATTATTTTAGCACAAAATTTTCTATGTTAGGTAATAATCCATATTATCCTGATGGACGCGTTAGAGCATTTGGATATCAACAGAATCATGTCTTTAGTGATTGTTATATTAATGGATCGATGACATGTGTTGATTGTCATAATCCCCATTCAAATAGTTATCAAGATATAAACCGCAATCCCTTAAAAGGTCGCTTTGATAATGGGCAGTGTACCTCATGTCATATTTCAATATCATTGGATATTTCAAATCATACTTTTCACAATGAAAACTCATTAGGAAGTCAGTGTACTTCATGTCATATGCCATTTCAACAACATCGAGCAGTAGGTGATTACTTAAAATTTGCTAGAGCAGATCATACTATATCGATTCCAAGGCCTGATTTAGATGAAAAATTTGGTATCACTAATGCATGTGTTCAATGTCATTCGGACTTATCAAACAAAGATATAAGTAACCAGATAATGAAATGGTACGGAAAATTAAAACCACTGAATAAATTAGAATCCGCACTAGTATCATTTTTAGATGGAAAAAACTCAATGGGGGATTTAGTTAATTTGATTGGTGATAACTCTGACCCTTCACCACAACTTTTTGCTGGTTTAGCAACAGCTTACATGTCAGATCATGCAAATCGATACAATGATTTACTAATAAAAAAACTTAAAAATCTTTCAACTAGCAATGATTTAGATATTAAAAGTGTATCCTTAGCTTATTTAGATTTATTAAGCGAGTATGAAAATAAATTACCGCAATATTTAATAAATATTTTATCTAAATCAGGCAAAGACCAGGGTAAAATAAGATCGCGATGGTCAACAGCTTTAGCATATAAAGCACAGGAGTTATCAAGCCAACAAAATTTTTCCGAATCTATAAAGCTCTATAATAAATCATTAACTATATGGCCTAATAATCAAAAAGCGCGCAAAGGTCTAGCAGCCATATATTTGCTGACTGATGATTATTCAAATGCTGTAATGACTTATGGTGAAGTAGTAAAGATCAATAAAGCTGATTGGAATGGCTGGAGCGGTCTAGCAAATTCTCAAGCAAGAAATGGTCAATTTAATATTGCATTGGAAGCTTATATGAAATCATTAGAAATAAATACTCATAATGCATCAGCTCATCTTGGGATAGGAGACATTTTGTATAAAATGAAAAATTATAATTTAGCTGAACAGCATTTAGCTAGAGCAATTGAATTAGATCCTGAAATTGTTGAAGGTTATATTTTTCTGGCAGCTGTAAAAGTAAAGCAAAATGATTATAAGAATGCTTCGCTTTTTCTTAGTAGAGGATTAATATTAAATCCAGATCATGCAATTGGGAAAATCATGAAAAGAGAACTAACTAATATTGAATGATGAGACAAAATAGTTGTTTTAGAATAGTTTTAATTAGTGTTTTACTTTTGTATTTAAATATTAATACAACTATTAATGGACAAAATATATTGTTGAAAGGTCAATTTTGGTCTAATAATCTATTTAGTGATGGTCCATTAAAAACTCAATCATCATTTGAAAGTCAACTTGGATACATACCAACCCTATCCATTATTAATTACTTATCAAATGAAAGATTAATTGATATAGAGTGGGCTCACAAAATTAATCGAATGTATTCAGATAAAGCATTATTGAGTAGCTATGATAAGCCTTACCGGTGGTGGATTCGATATTCAACAGAGAAGTTAGAAGCAAGATTAGGCTTACAAAAAATTGCATTTGGGCCAGCTCAAATTTTACGACCTACATCTTGGTTTGATACAATTGACCCACGGGATCCAACTGGACAAACAGAAGGAGTTGAAGCTTTTAGATTAAAATTTTTTCCGAATAACTTATTATCATTTTGGACTTGGGTGATTAATAATAATTCAGATACACTTTCCTATGGTATCAGATCTGAGTATTCAGGAAATTCTGGAGAATGGGGGTTAACCTTTCATAAGGAAAAAATTGAGTCCATAAATCAAGTAGCATTATTTCCAATTTTTATGTCAGGATCACATTCGCGAGTTGCCCTAGATTATAGATATGATGGAGTAATTGGCTTTTGGTTTGAGGGCGCTTCTTTTTTTTCATCTAACAATTCATCATCAAAAAATGATTTATATAACCTAGTAACTTTAGGAGCAGATTATACATTGCCTATATATAATGGTGTATTAATAATGGCAGAAAGCATGCAAATTAATGGTGGTCCAGGAGACAACTTTCATTTGGATTCAATAAAAAATATCAATGAAACTTATTCTGTTTTGATGGCATCCATGCCTATTGGTTTGCTTCACCAAGTTATGGCAGTTGCACAATTAGATTGGAAGAAGAGCCAATCATATTATTATTTGCGATGGGGAATAACTTACGATCGGTTTAGTTTCAATCTTTCATTATCTGCTAATCCAAAAATATCGGATCATGAGTTATATCAGGAGCATCTTCCTACAAGCTTATCAGGATTCGGTAACCTACTTCATTTTACAATTATATATAACCACTAGGAATACAATGAATAAACAAAATAGTGTAATAATAATTAATAATGTAACAAAGAACTTCCCTGTTGGTGGGGAATTTTTCTCTGCTTTAAAAAATATTGATTTAACTCTAGATGAAGGAGAGTTTACAGGCTTAGTTGGGCCATCAGGCTCTGGTAAAACAACATTATTGAATATTATTGGAGGATTAGATTCAGCAACAGAAGGGGATGTTAGTGTTTTAGGATATTCTATGGACAAAACCACACATAATGAGCGTGCAACTGTCAGACGAAAGAACATGGGGTTTATCTTCCAAAGTTATAATCTTCTTCCAGTATATACTGTATTTGAAAATGTAGAGTTACCTCTTATACTAAATAAAGTTGATTCTAATAAAAGAGAAAAAAAAGTAAATCAGGCTATAGAATGGGTAGGACTTGGGGATAAGCGCAATTCAAAACCTAATATGCTAAGTGGTGGCGAGTGTCAACGAACTGCTATTGCAAGAGCAATTGTCCACCAACCTGCACTTGTTATGGCTGATGAGCCAACGGCAAACTTAGATGCTGAAAATTCACACCATATAATGCAGATATTAGTAGAGTTAAATAAAGAATTATCTACTTCTTTTGTTTTTGCTACACATGATGAAAAAATAATGGGTTATTTAAGAAGAATTGTACATTTAGATGATGGACAGATTAACAAAGATGAACAAGTCAAAAATCCTAAATATAATTAACTAAAATTATGTTAATCAGAATAGCTCTGAAAAATTTACTTGGTGCAAGGTTACGAACTATATTAAATGTTTTTGTTACCTCATTTTCATTTTTTATCATTTTATTAATGTCGGGTATGTATGATGGTATGCTTCAGCACGCTAAAAATGTAACGATCGATACGGAAATTGCTGGTGGCGCATACTGGCACCCAAATTATGACCCTCTCGACCCAATGTCTTTTGAAGATGCTCATGCAATTATCCCAAATGAAATAAAATTGCTTGTTGATCAAAAAAAAGCCTTTCCAGTTTTGGTAAGTCAAGCTTCTATTTATCCTGGGGGTCGTATTATGCCGGCTATATTAAAAGGAATTCCACCAGATCAGAATATTGTCAATATGCCAACACAATCATTAAATGGTTTTAATGATGGAACGATTCCTGTATTGATTGGGAAAGGGATGGCTAGAAATACGAAATTGAAAGTTGGGGATTCCTTTACAATCCGTTGGTTAGATGTGAATCAAACTTATGATGCTAATGAAGGTACAGTTGTCTATATAATGGATACTGAAAATTTCAAATTAGATATGGGTCATATATGGGTTCCACTTGATATCGCTCAATCTATGCTTGCCATGGAAGAACAGGCAACATACGTAACCTATAAAACAGGATTAAAGGAGGTTAATAATAAAGGAGACTGGATTATTAGAGATGTCAATTATCTTGTCCAAGATATGGAGGCAATAATTGAAGCTGATAAACCTGGAGCACAGATTATGTTTATGATTCTATTAGCATTAGCAGCAATGGGGATTTTTAATGCGCAAGTATTATCAATATTTAGAAGAGGTAAAGAAATTGGTACACTTATGGCTTTAGGAATGACTCGCTTACGAGTTGTAATGCTATTTACACTTGAAGGAGGTTTAAATGCTGTATTTTCTGCGACTGCAACATTAATAATATTTGGGCCTGTATTATTATACTTTGGAGTAAATGGCATTCCTCTTCCTCTCGATTATACTGAAATGGGATTAATTATGGCCAAACGACTTATACCGGTTTATTCTATTGGACTTATCCTTTCAACAACAATTTTAGTATCAATTATTGTTTTAATTGTTAGTTATATGCCATCAAGAAAAATTTCTCATATGAAACCAACCGATGCTCTTCGAGGAAAAGCAATTGCATGATTAAGTTTTTATCAAA
>TARA_B110000014_G_scaffold254738_1_pt1 | contig 14997 bp, 4 predicted proteins | sample TARA_B110000014 | Tara Oceans TARA_B110000014 (sample SAMEA4396468) | marine metagenome | biome: Westerlies Biome; feature: [MES] marine water layer (ENVO:01000295) within the mesopelagic zone...; material: water (ENVO:00002006), including particulate matter (ENVO:01000060) such... | reverse complement strand
GAACTTATACCAAGATCAACGCTATATACACCTAACTTATCTGAAGCTGCTACCCTTCTAGACATAAAACCCGAAGACATCGAAAATCCATCTGAATCCGCTCATCTATTATATAAAAAATATGGAACCCCAGTCTTACTTAAGGGGGGGCATTTTAGATCCACTAGCGCTACAGATTTTCTAGTTGATGAAACCGGAATTACAAGCTTTTCAAAGCCATTTTCAAAAAAAACACCGGCGCATGGAACAGGCTGCACCTATTCAGCCTCTATTTGTGGCTGCATGGCAAAAGGCCTTAACCTTCATGACTCAATATTGAAATCAAAAGATTATGTCACTCAAACAATTACCCAATCTTTTGAGCTTACGTCAGGTCACTTTTCATTAAATCACGATACCAGAAGCTATAATCCTACTCAGTGAGCTTCTATTTTTTCGGCAATAGTGTTATCTTCCTATCATTCGAAAGCTGTGGCCCTGGCGTAGATCTGCCTCTCTCAACTTGAGATTCAAGTAATTGTACCATCGAAGAAACCTTAGTGGGATGCATTCCTACTAAATTGTGTTTTTCCCTTGGATCATCTTTCAAGTTAAAGAGCTGCATGCTAGGAAACCCTTTCTTTTTTGCGTCAGACTCTCTAGGAGCACTCCACCCACCGCTGCCTCTTGAAAGGCACAATTTCCAATCCCCTTCTCTTATAGCAAATGAACCATCTATTGAATGATTGATAATAGATTTACGATCATTTGATTTTGCCCCATTTAATAAACGAACAAGGCTAAACCCATCCTCTCCCCCTTTTGTTTTGTTTTTCTGTCCGGAAATCTCTTCTAGCGTTTTATAAATATCAGTTAAAGAAACGGTAGATTTATTCAATGTTCCCCCATCTATGCGACCGGGCCATCTCACGATCAATGGTACTCGGTGCCCTCCTTCATATATATCAGCTTTGTGCCCGCGGAATCCGCCACTCGGATCATGCCCTTTATCTTTCAATAATTTAAAATTAGCCTCAGGAGAACACCCGTTATCACTAGTGAAAATGACCATAGTGTTTTCATCTAATCGTGTTTTACGAAGAACCTTGAACAGTTCGCCCATGTGATAATCAATTTGCATAACAAAATCAGCATAAGGGTTTAAACCGCTTGCTCCCTTGAATGGAGGCACTGGAACAATAGGAGTGTGAGGTGCTGGCAATGGCAAGTACAGAAAGAACCGTTGATCCTTTTTTGCTTCAGCTAAATGATTTTCTATATAATTAAATGACTTTTCAAACAGGTGAGGAAGAACCTCATTAATTTTAAAGTCAGCGCCTATTGGTCCTTTTCTGTACCAACCGTATCTGTCTTGAGATTTCGTTACTCCCTCATCCCTGTTTGGCTGCGCTGTTATCTTGCCTGTATCAACCCAAACATAAGGCGGCATGTCTAATGAACCGCAATGGCCATAGTAGTAATCAAAACCATTTATATCAGGCCCATTCGTTACGGGTTGAGTAAAATCAATCTTATTATTCCGCTTTGCCCAATCCCAACCCAAGTGCCACTTGCCAATCATGGCAGTATTGTAACCTGCACCTTTCATAAGATGTCCCAACGTTGGGCGGTCTTTTGGTATTAAATGTTCACTTCTTCCGCTTAAAACTCCACGAGCTATTCTTGTTCTCCAACAGTAACGCCCCGTCAAAAGACCATACCGAGTTGGCGTGCAAACTGAACTTGGTGAATGAGCATCTAAGAAAGTCATTCCTTCGTTTGCCATCTTTTGCAAATGAGGAGTTTTTATTTTTGAATTAGGATTCGTTGGTGTTACGTCACCTATTCCAAGGTCATCAGCCATAACTAAAATCACATTCGGCAATGCCCCAGGGAGAAGCTCAACCTGAGCAAGAGTGATTGCGATGAAAAAGGTCAACCTGAATCCACTATTCATGATTCAAGTAAACTACCGCTAATAAAAAATGCGAACCCAATTGTTTGGTATATGGACCAATGATTTTAAAATTCGGTTACCTTGCCCTGAAGCTGGTGCAGTCGGGACATCGATGCACGTCCTAGTCAACTGGCCAAGGAACCTACTAATTTCAATTATATTAGTTTAGTGAAATTCAATCAATCCAATTATTGATTAATAATCTAAATAATTAATAATTCTTCTTAATATTTAATATATTCTTGATATCAATCTACCTAATATTCCATCATCTCGATGGATCAATAACTTGAGACTTTGTATGGCATACTATAATTTAATTTGTTAAGTAATTATCAATCACATGAAACAACCTACCCGTAGAAAATTTATAAAGGGCTCGCTATATGGCGCAGCCGGAACAAGTACATTCTGCAGTCTTCCTGCAAAAGCCAAAGTAAAAGGTGCCAATACTGATGTGCGCGTTGCCGTAGTTGGAGTTGGAGGGCGTGGAGGCGGTCACGTTAATGCATGCATAGGTAACAAAAAAGTTAGGGTAACAGGTGTGTGTGATGCTGATTACAAACGTAATGAGGCTAACGCGAACCGCGTAAAGGATAAGCAAGGATCAAAGCCCAAACAGTACGAAGATTATAGAGAATTGTGCACTGATAAAAACATTGATGCGGTTATGATTGCTACCCCAAATCATCTTCACTCGTTGGTTGCAATACTAGCTGCTCAAAATGGGAAACACGTATATGTAGAAAAGCCAGTTTCACATAATATATGGGAAGGCCGAAAGTTAGTCGAAGCCTCAATTAAATACGGTAAACAAGGAGTTATTGTTCAACACGGAATGCAACGCCGCTCAGATTCAGGATGGCGTGAAGTAATGGAGTGGATAAAAGACAAGCCATTAGGAGAGATGATCGTAAGTAGAGGCTTTTGCTATAAACCAAGAAAGAGTATCGGCAAAGTACAAGAGCCCAAACAGCCACCAGCAGAAATCAATTACGACTTATGGTCCGGGCCTAGACAAATTTTACCTATACGACGTGACCGATTCCATTATGATTGGCACTGGCAACGCCAATACGGCAACGGGGACATTGGAAACCAAGGTCCTCACCAAATGGATGTAGCGAGATGGGCATTAGGTCAGGAAAAATGTGCTCCTAATGTATTAAGCATTGGCGGAAGGTTTGGTTATGACGATGATGGCGACACTGCAAATACGCAAATCGCATTCTTTGACTACAAGCCAGTACCTTTAATTTTTGAAGTTCGTGGGCTCCCTGAAAAAGGACTCGATTGGGGCAAGGGCATGTCCAATTACAAAGGGGCTAGAGTAGGAAATGTCATTGAGTTTGAAGGTGGTTACATAAGTGAATCCAAAGCATATGATAACAAAGGAAAGAGTATTAAGAAATTCGGAATAACAAATGGGCGAGGCCATTTTGAAAACTGGATTGCTTCCATTGAAGAAGGGATCAAGGAAGGCAATCATGAACATGAACTTTCAGCTCACACTGGCCACATTTCCGCAGCATTAGGTCACATGGCGAATATCTCCTATTACATTGGCAAAAACTCCACACCTCAAGCCTGCAAAGAATCCTTAAAAGGCGACAAAATGAAAGAAGAAGTATTCAACAGATTCGCTCAACACCTTGAAAATAACGGCATCAACATAGAAAAGACAAAAACAACTTTGGGGCCACTATTAAATTTTAACCCTGACAAAGAACAATTCACCGGAGACCTTTCTGAACAAGCCAATGAACTAGTAAAGGGAGATTACAGGAAAGGATTTAGAATTCCCGAATCTGTTTAAATTTATACACTAGTCATATGAATTTCTGGGGGTGATATCAATCACTCCTAGAATTGTTTAAGAAACAATAATCACCTACAGTTTCCTTCATTCATTAGTTTGAAGTAAGCTCGGCTCATATCCTCCAAAAAATTAAATGACCGACGCCAAAGAAGCAACACGCCGGCCAATAAAAAAACTATTAGCCGCAAACCGAAGCGAGATAGCAACACGGATATTCAGAGGCGCCACAGAACTCGGCCTCAACACGGTCGCTATATTTGCTGAAGAGGATCGCTTTTGCATGCATCGGTTCAAAGCAGATGAAGCCTATAAATTACGCAAAGAAAAAGGACCTGTAGGCGCTTACTTAGATATAGAAGGGATTATCGCTATTGCCAAAGAGCGTAATGTCGATGCCATTCATCCTGGATATGGATTTTTATCTGAAAATGCTGAATTCGCTACAAAGTGTGAAGAAAATGATATTATCTTTGTTGGACCTAGGTCCGAAGTGCTGGCAGGAATGGGCGATAAGATTGCAGCAAGAAAACAAGCAGCAGAACTAGATATCCCAACTCTTGCAGGAAACTCTGATCCAATTAAGGATAAGGACGAGGCCATCGAGATTGCTCGAAGCATTGGATTCCCATTAATAATTAAAGCTGCATTTGGTGGCGGAGGCAGAGGGATGCGAGTTGTAAATGATGAGAAAGCATTACCTGACCTCCTTAATGAAGCTCAGACCGAAGCTCTTAATGCTTTTGGAGATGACTCAGTTTTCATAGAACGATTCGTCAAAAGCGCAAAACACATAGAAGTACAAATTATCGGGGACCAGCACGGCAACGTTGTTCACCTACATGAAAGAGATTGCTCCGTTCAAAGGAGACATCAAAAGGTTATTGAAATTGCACCTTCAATTAACATTTCTGATAAAATCAGAGAAGACCTATGCTCAGCCGCAGTAAAAATTGCCGAATCCATCAAATACGACAATGCGGGAACTGTAGAATTCTTAGTAGATACAGATTCTCATGAATGGTTCTTCATTGAAATGAACCCAAGAATTCAAGTAGAACATACTGTCACTGAAGAAATCACAAACATTGACATTGTTAGAACTCAAATATTAATCGCTCAGGGACATGAACTGCACTCCAAAGAGGTTGCCATGCCCAGCCAAGAAAACATTGATAGAAATGGGGTAGCCGTTCAATGCCGAATCACAACAGAAGACCCAGAAAACAAATTTACACCTGACACAGGCAAGATTCTAACCTACCGATCCGCTTCGGGTCATGGAATCAGACTAGATGGCGGTCTAGGAACCACTGGGGCCACAGTAACGCCATTTTATGACTCAATGTTAGTCAAGCTTACAACGCATGCACCTACATTTGATATTGCAATACAAAGAGTAAGAAGAGCTCTGAGAGAATTTAGAATACGAGGTGTTAAAACAAATATCCCGTTTCTATTAAACGTCATTAACAATGATAAATTCAGCTCTGGCAATGCTACGACAAGGCTAATTGATACGACCCCCTCCCTATTTGACTTCAAGCCTAGGAAGGACCGAGCCACAAAACTTCTCAATTTTCTAGGCGATGTGATCGTTAACGGTAACCCAAATGCTAAAGATCAGACCCCTTTAAAAACACTAGAAGAAGTACGAGCCCCCGATACAGATACAAAGGAACAAAGACCTACGGGGACAAAGAATTTACTCAACGAACTTGGTCCCGAAAAGTTCTCTGAATGGATATTAGAACAGAAAGAACTCCTCATTACCGACACGACTCTCCGTGACGCTCATCAATCACTATTAGCAACACGAGTAAGAAGCTATGACATGCTTGCCATAGCCGATGCAATCGCAAGAAAAACTCCTTCACTTTTTTCTCTTGAGATGTGGGGAGGAGCCACATTTGACTCCTCAATGAGATTCCTGAAAGAGGACCCTTGGCAAAGACTCACACAACTGAGAGAGAAAGTGCCCAATATCCTTTTCCAAATGCTCTTCCGCGGATCCAATGCGGTTGGATATTCAAATTATCCCGACAACGTTGTTAAAGGCTTTGTCCATCATGCAGCGGAACGGGGAATGGATATATTTCGAGTCTTTGATTCGCTCAACTACACTCCTAACATGAAAGCGGCAATGGAAGCGGTCCGTGAAACTAATAGCTCAGTTTGTGAAGCTGCAATTTGCTATACAGGGGATATTCTAGATGAAAAAAAAGACAAATATTCATTAAAATATTACGTTGATTTAGCCCACGAATTAAAGCTCATGGGAGCACACATCTTGTGCATTAAAGATATGGCAGGTCTTTGCCGACCATACGCAGCAGAAAAGCTAGTAAGAACACTCAAAGAAGAAGTAGGTCTCCCTATACATTTCCATACACACGACACAAGCGGCATCAACGCCTCCTCAATATTGAAAGCCTCTGAAGCTGGAGTTGACATAGCTGACGCCGCACTTTCTTCAATGTCTGGATCAACCAGCCAGCCATGTCTAAATTCCATTGTCGCTGCATTAAAGAATACCGAAAGAGAATCTTCACTTAATCTCCAGGCACTTAATGAATTCTCAGATTATTGGGAGGGAGTTAGAAAGTTCTACTTCCCATTTGACACATCTCCACCTCACGGCACTGCTGAAGTATATTTACACGAAATGCCCGGGGGCCAATTCACCAACCTCAAAGAACAAGCAGAAGCCATGGGTTTGGGGTCCCGCTGGCCAGAAATAGCGCAATGTTATGCTGAAGTAAATGCCCTCTTTGGAGACATCGTCAAAGTAACACCTTCAAGCAAAGTCGTCGGTGATATGACAATGTTTTTAGTAACACAAGGCATCAGCCCCGCTGATGTAATCAACCTTCCTAAAGGAACAGCATTCCCAGAATCTGTTGTTGATATGCTTGGAGGTGGATTAGGTCAACCTATCGGCGGGTGGCCTGCAGAAGTTCAAAAAGTCATCCTTGGAGATAAAGATCCAATAACTGACAGACCTGGCGACCATGCAAATGAAGTAAATCTTGATACAATACGGGAAGAGTTAAAGGCTCACATAAATCGAAACCCGACCGAGGATGAGGTTTGGAGTTATTTAATGTATCCACAGGTTTTCCTCGATTTCATAGAAAGTAACAACGAATTCAGCGACCTCAGCGTATTACCTACGCCTGCATATTTTTATGGAGCGCAAATTGGTGAAGAAATCAGCATAGATATCGAAGTTGGCAAAACGCTGTTCGTCAAACTTATCAATGTCGGTGAACCTGATGAAAATGCTAACCGCAATGTAATATTCGAGCTTAACGGTTCATCACGGCATGCCTTAGTCACTGACAGAACACTTACCCCTACAGCAATATCACGAAAAAAAGCTGACAAAGCTGATCTAAGCCAACTCGGAGCCCCAATGCCAGGCCTCGTCGCTGAACTCAATGTCAGCATAGGCAATAAAGTCGAAGAAGGTGACTCTCTATTAACATTAGAAGCAATGAAAATGTACACAACAGTGTCCTCTCCTCACTCAGGGACCGTAGAATCAATTGAAGTATCTTCAGGTGACAATGTTGACACCGGTGATTTACTTCTTGTTATTGCTTAATAATTTCCTATTCAGAACTACTGTCTAATCTTAAGCGTAAAAATGCTTTTTGAGAAGTTGACGGTAACCGAATCACATTATTCCTCATTAATGATTCAACTTTGACTGTATCAATTGGCAACTCATTCCATTGCTTCAAGTCATCAGAATACTCGAAAACAACCCTGTAATCGCTTACAGCCAATCTCGTTGCAACTTCCCATATCATTTCATTACTCAGAATATCAAATCGCGGCAAATTTATTTGATTAAATCTTTTAACTCCGCCTCCAAGAACATATTGCAAAGCGTTAATTAATCCGTCCCCGTCATCGTCTACATATGGAGGCCCAACTTTATTCTCATCAGACCACATTTCATAAGTCTCTTCTAAAATTATCCCATGCGGACTCCCAAGATAGCTGCTAATTACCCAAGATGCCCTAGAATTATAAAGGGGAGGATCAATTGTTAAATCTTTCAGTTCTAATGAATACCCCTCACCATCGGCTTGGCTGTACCATTCATCATTAAATGAAAACCTAACCATATTAAATGGATAAGGCTCTGGTAACTGAAGAATCAATTCCTCGCCTCCATTATTTAATCTCCCTGCATACTCAACAATTAAATGGTTTATCTCACCATATCTAGAAGTGAACGCGTTTAAATTAGACGCAAGAACTACTGACTCCTTTGGTGAAAGAAACATTTCACCAAAGGTATATTCAATGCCTTTTACAAAACTAATTCCATTTAGATTTAATGTTTTTTCCCCAACATTCTGTAACTCAATGTACTCGTACTCAGACCCGCCAAGAGGGTTGTACATGATTTCTATTATCCTAAGGGAGTTATAAATTTCCAACAGCCTCTCATATTCTACATACTCATCTGAACCTTGTACCGGCTGCTTAACCCCCGGTGTAGGCACTATAAATTTCTGATAGGAATCACTTCCTGCGATCTTTCCTTCTGATAATCCTTCAATCTGTGGACCATATATAACATTATCTAGAAGTGACCCATCTCTATCCGTGAGCACAATTTGATCCAAGTCAGTAGCCAACTTAAAGCCCTTAGGTTCAACAGTTACATAATTATTTGGAGCAATAAAACTTAATTCAGGTAGCAACATCGAATTTTCACCATAAGTGAGAGAATCAGAAAGACTTACTCCTGATAGCTCGACGGGAAATGATGAATTGTTCACCAATTCGATAAATTCACTCCGATCCAATTGCCCTGGATTAGCAAGCCATTCACTTATCCTAAGACCAGAAGGATCACCAATCCTAACTTCTCTATTCTCTGCCCCAGGAGTTGGGAGATTTAGCATCCACAAAGAATTCCTTCCATATCTACCAATGGAGTAATTGACTACCTGGAAACCATAATCGATCGAATCTAATATCTTACCTGAATCAAATAAATAGATAGACCCTCCTCCCTTTTTTATTTCCATAGAATCGTTAGAAGGATTAATTTCAATGACTAAGTAACCCCACGCTTCAATTTCAGAAATTTGGTCAAGATCTATTCGTGAATCACCCTCGATAGATGAACTGACATAATAACCATTCAAACTAATAGGTTTAGGGCTCGAATTGTATAGTTCAACATATGAAGGATTACCTCCATCAGATTCATATACTCCTTCATTTGAAATTAACACCTCATTTAGAACAAGCCTGTCGGGATAAGATTCGACGATCTCCCATTGTTCCGATTGTGTTGGCACCTCCTGCCAATTCCCTGCGAAATCTTGTCCCAAAACTTCAATCGAATAAACACCCGGCAAAAGATCTTTTAATAATATCCTCCCACTACGAACAGTCACGCCTACTAGTGGATTAAAACCATCACCTATTTCAATCACCTCACTCCATTCTGTATCTTTAAATCTCCAACGATAAGAAAAGTATCCCGGCCCCCCAACCATCAATGCCGCTTCTTGATCGGTTGTAATTGAAGGCGGCTCTCCAGATATAAATATCCCAGAACGAACCAAGGCCCCGAGATCTTGACCAAATTTTCCTGCACCTCTTGCAGGGGACGCAGGATGCAACTTGAAGTCTTGGGACTCAGGATCAGCAAATAGCGGAAAATCAATTGTGTTATTCTTCCCTAGATCCAAAATGCTCACGCCTTCATGGTTCCTTCCTATAGTTAAATCTGATAATTGCGGATCTAAGAGATTTTGGACTAGTTCCAATGGAGTTACAGGATACGGCGGTTCTTTAGCATCATCAGCGCCACTAAAGACTCTCGGAGTGACTAGAATATTATCAGTGAGATACGCTCCTTTTCCGTGAGTGGCTCGAGAATCAGTATCTGTGGGTATGAAAAGATTTACAACAGACGCAACGCTCGGATTATCAAATCTATCATTAAAATCGGGATGGATTTTATAGACTGTATTATTCTCAAAAATAGCAGCACTCTGAATTTTTAAGCTGATTGCATGATCAACATCAGAAAAAACATTTCTCGATATAGAGAATGTAGCCCCAGGACCAACATCACCTGTAGAGATTGCATTGGCATAACCTCTATCAGAGGTTTCATCATCTTTGAAGACGTTAAGAAATACATTTTCTGACAAATAAACATCTCCTCCAAGGTCACACAGCTCATCACCTGCCCCTGCAAAATAGTTGCCTATAATTTGAACTATTGGACCAGGTCTCCACCCACTATCAACATCGATCACATCGTTATGACCCTTATTTCTTCCAAAATAGTTATCTCTTATAATGTACCTACCACCTTCAGGAATTTCTCCTATCCCTTTTATATGTTCACTAATATTATCAAGACCAAGCTCTGCGGGCTTCTCCTCATCAGTAAACATATCAGGAAACTTTGTATTCCTTATAATAACTGAAGCATCCTCCGTATAAATCATTCGTATGTGAGTCCTGCTAAAAGAAACATCATCTATTACACATTGTGATTTTATCACACCAATAGCACCCTCATCATCTTGGGCGCTCTCAAAATCGGTACAGATTATTATATTTTCTAGATCTAATGTGTTAATCAATTTCAATCCTCTCCATTTTGGAGGTCCGTCAGGCAATTCTCCATCGCCTGCCTCGTCCTCCACAAATGGAGCTCCAGGAAAATGAGAAAATTGAATCCTGCGTTCTGGATCACCCACAATTGAAGCCTTACCTTCAATCTCAATCTTTACACCTTCGGCAACATAAACAGATACCCCTGCTTCCAAATAAAAGTCAACTCCGTCTGGCACCTTCACATCGTCCGTAACATAGTACGGAGATCCATCTAATTCCCAACGCACTTCACCTCCAATTACAACGAAGTCATAAAACCCCACATCCTTTTCCTGTTGCTCATCTGAATCTTCTACTATTGCTGGCGAGTCTTCTGAAAGCCTGAAGTCACCAGTTTCTGAATTCCTAAAAAGAGGGTCCAAACTTTGATTCCCTTCCCACCCTCCTTCAACTATGGAACCCTTAACTGCTATATCTTCCTCACTATAATCAGTCCGAACAGACAATCCATTACCCCATAAAATACTATTATTAACCACATACCGACTAGGCTCATCATTGCCGTCCTTATTCTCGACCTGTAACCCAACTCCATCATTCCCAGAGACTGTTACACTATTAAGAATGACATCAGCATCATCCTTAGCCGAAATTCCAATAGCATTATTGACCAAAAGCCCACCATTTAATTGAAGAGATCCGCCAAATACACTAATTCCTTTATCCGAACAGTTTCTACATATAACACCTTCAACCAGAACATCAGCTCCAAGAGTATCTATCCCATCATCATCCATATACGCCACTGTAAGATTCTTAAGAATCAACTCCTGACCTGGCCTTGTTTCATGAAGATATATAGCATCATTGTCGTCAGTAACATTATCTTCTCTATAGACACCAAGCATATCGGTTATGTAAGAATCCTCCAAGAGAACCCCCGTATCAAAAGTCTCAAAACCCATCACTGACCTGGCCCAATGACACCTACGGAAAACCAAACTAGAACCTATTCCATTTTGTGCATTTGCCTGACCAATCTTTCCTCTATTATCTGATATCGTACAATCTTCAAAAACTACACTTGACCCAAGAACTCTCAAAACCCTGCCATGATCTGTATGCCCACCTTTTGGAGAATGACCACCACGGTGAATGTTTGTGAATTTAAAAATGGCACCTTCTGATTCATCAAATAATATCTGCCCCCACACTTCACCAGCAGAGGGAGAAGTGAACGTTATAGGCTCTTCACTATTACCAACGCAATTAATAGTACCTGCGATTATTAAGTCTGAACCAGCGGAACTCTGAGGCTCCTCATCCCCACTTAACAAAATAATGGTGCCAGGTAGAATATTGAGAATATGATCTTTAGGAACGGTCACATCACCTATAACACGAACGACCCCAGACCAATTAGTTACAGTATCCTCTAAAGCCCCTGAAACTTCGGTAAAATCTGGAGATGGCCCTAAACTAATGATGCTTTTAGAAACGCTCTGCTGCCCCATTTCAACATTTAAATTTAAATTTCCAGGATCTGTAGAGGGGCCAGAAATAAGAGCACTTAGCTGAAGATCAAAACTGATGTCAGAACTTCGATCATCGCCTTGCTTTATTTCTACAGCAATAACGTTTTTCCCTGCAACTAGTAGGTCTGCTGACAATTGAGAGAATTCCTGAAAGTTCTCAGTGGGAGCATCATCGCCATCAACTGTAAACTCATCAAAAGTCATTCCTGACTCCATGTTAGAGGTCTTAAAGAATTCCTTGCCGTTAATATATATTATAGCCCCATCGTCATACTTTAATCGCATTTCCAATGTAGAAATGTTTTCAATGTCATTCACATTAAATTCAGATCGAAAATATGTTGTAGCGTATTTATTTCTTGAGTTTGGCCCAAAGCTCACCTCTGTGACTTCATCATCATCACCATACCCCAATTCAGCCCTGCCTCTTTGCCATCCCGAATCATCAAAATTCACAGCCTGCCAAAGGACGCCCTGATCAGATCCATTATCGAGGTAGCTCCATACTGAACCCTCTGAAAGGAGAACTACTTCCTCTTCTAATCCACCACCCTGCACAGTCACTAATGCACTTCCCAAGCCATTTCTAAGATTAACAACATTAGGACTTATTCTGACTCCAGCCCTATTTGCAGTCAGAGTCACTGAAGTGTCCCAAACATCTCTTAAATAAGAACCATTAGAGCCCCTTACATCTACACGCACAAGGAATGGAACCTTAGGAATATATGAGTCTCGAGTCGTTAAGAATAAGTTACCGCTAATATTAGTACCTGTAAGGTCTCCTGAAACCTCTGTGACTTTTCCTGTATCATTCCATAATTTTATATACTCTTCATGCAACATCTGACCATCAGCCCCTTCATAAAAAGCGACTCTAACCCTATTTAACCCTGGCATTAAAGCACCTCCATTTGAAAATGAACGGAGCGTTAAATTCCACACCCCTTCACGAGAATTAAGATTTGCATCTATCCCATTAACTTTTACGGATTTAACCTTTCCAACATGAAAATCTCCACTGAATCTAGCATCTCCATTAACTGTGCGGTAATACCCATCACTTGATTCGGGCAAATCCACCTCTACTGAATAATTAGTCTGTATTTGCGCCAAGACTCCACGCCTACGATCAACAACAAACTCCTTCATCTCATCTAAAACATCGGAAGGAAAAAACGCGCCTACTGCCCTATCAATGATTGGATTGATAAGCTCTGGCCTAAATTTGCTCTCAATTATCTGAATAAATTTGGCGTAATAACGGGGGATGATATCAGGATGAGACAAAAACTCACTCAACCCATCAACGCCTGTATATGTGAAAATTGACAAGTTAGGACTCCCTGATCTCGTTCCCTGATCTAATACCGTATCTAAATCATGGGGAACTAACTGAAACCGTTGATCGTTCTCGCCTCTGTACAAAGCATAATCATCGCCTTTACCTGTAGTAAGACCTCCCTCCCTATTTCCTATCAGTGAATCCACAGCTAAGAAATGCAACCACTGATCAATATCTATAACTTCAGACAATCTCTCAATGTAATCAGGCTCTTCATCACTGTTTAACGTTTTCGTCAGATTAATAATATCAGACCAATCATCTACTGATTTATTTGTCTTCTTGAAGTAAGTATTACGATAAGAGTCAGACTGTTCCCCTTCATATTTAAGGTCACCCTCATCTCCATTATCCTCATCATCTCTCACTTGGTATATGTTCCCATCAGAATCTTCAGGCCAGTGAGCATCAACGAAATTTGAATCGAGGGACTCCGTTCTAGCATAGTAACCGAACATCCGTGGCCCACCGGACTCCGCAAGGTCTTCTCCATTAATGTGAAGCTTAACAGGAATACTGTCAGCTGCCTTAACCCCCAACCATTGATAAAGCCAACTTCCAACGACTTGAGAATGAGTGTACTGACAATTAAATTTTATTGATTCCTGTCCGTTCCAAGAATCATCTGATCTAAATTTAATTAAATGATTGTTTGGAGGGCCATTCCGGCTACTCGCTCCTCGGTTGCGAATCGAAGACAAGTACCTCACTCTCTCCCCTTTTCCGTCAAAACTAATGAAAGTACAATTCATTTCAGCATTGCTATCAGATTGGCTGGATCGACGCCCAATCTCTTCAAGCTCACCTCGTTCAGCGTCAGTCATGATCACATAATAACTAGGCACGGAATCGTTATGCTCGTAATCATCATCCACCATATACAAATAATTACACACATTGCCCTTCCCAAGTATTCGAAGTGGCCACTGTCTAGATTCATTTTCGCCAACTCCAAGAACAAAGAAAAACTCAATAACCGATTTGTCCTGCTGCTCTGGAATTTCAGCAAAATAAGCGCCCTCCTCATTAACTTTCATATCCATTGAAGCAAAATCATCAGCGGCACCGTCGACCTTCCAAAACAGTTCAAGCCCGAGATCGCCAAACCTTGAAGAATTATCAATTTTAATAGTTACTCGAACAGGATCCGTTGATTTTGGCAGTACCGGAAAATGGCTGATACTTTCTATTAATGGAACTAGTTTTGGATCATAAACTGAATTTTGTTGACCAGGGGTTCCTCCTTCTAAAATAGAAGAACTCCAATTTTGACCATTATTATTTTTGTCAGCCCAGTTGACCAACTCTAAAGACCTTCCTCCACCATCATGCAAAGCCTCCCAAACCCAACCTTCATGCCCACGATCATCGGGTCCGGTTTTTCTTGAAGCCCAAAAACCCTCATCAGCATAATCAACTTGATCTATTTCTTTATTAGAACCGTCTCTTATTCGTATTCTCTCTCCAGTATTTGATAATTTTCCGACCCAAGGGCCTAATGCTTCTGGGGCATCAGGATAAAATGACGCAAACCTTTCTGGATCCGCAGCAACAACCACAAAAGATTCAGGATCAATAACATAATTGGGAAATTCATAATTTACACCAGCACTTATACGCCAACCCTGAAGAGCAATTTCTTGCGGGCCCGAATTATATATCTCAATCCACTCCTTGCTGAAATCCTCAACCCCGTCTTCATCCTTTACGGAATAATTAATTTCATTGATAATCAATTTTGCTTCCACTTTAGACGATG
>TARA_B110000014_G_C20126764_1_pt1 | contig 14998 bp, 13 predicted proteins | sample TARA_B110000014 | Tara Oceans TARA_B110000014 (sample SAMEA4396468) | marine metagenome | biome: Westerlies Biome; feature: [MES] marine water layer (ENVO:01000295) within the mesopelagic zone...; material: water (ENVO:00002006), including particulate matter (ENVO:01000060) such... | reverse complement strand
AACTACGCTAAAACTTGTGACACGATCAGTTGTCAAGTCTATGAGGGGAGAGAAAGTAGAAGCGGGACCAGTCAGTGGAGCAATGAAGATAGTCGTTCTGATACAGCAATCTTGGCAACAGCTGGATTAGTTCGAATGTGGGGGGATCAAGTAGCGCGAACAGAATTCTCGGCTTCAACAGGAGGCCATACAATAACCGTTGATTTTCCTGGAGTTCCAGATGATGGTGATGATGTAGCTATTAATCCGGTACATCGATGGACTGAGCCACTAGCTCTAGCTGAGGTTTTAACCGCATACAACATAAATGACCTATACGAGGCAGTGGTCGTAAGCCGAGATGGTTTTGGTGATGATGGGGGAAGAGTAGAAAATCTTGAATTACGAACTCGTTCAGGTGAAGTCATCACAGTTAGTGGATATGACTTTCAATGGGAGTTTGGCCTCAAATCAAAGTGGTACACCATTGAATATGGACCTCCAAATGCGAGCACAGTTTTCCCAGAAGAAAGATACGACGAATACCGAGTAAGTAGTGGGTATACGACAGAAGAATTAGAAGGCCTGCAAATGGCAGCAGATTATTTTGAAACCTCACTTGCAGAAATTCAGTCTATTGCAGTCGGAATGGTTGCTTTCCTCCTCGCATTAGCCGGAGACGGAAATGCAGTAAATCCAATAGAAAACCCACCAGCGGTAGACGGAGAAAATATTGTCAGGTCGGCTTTCTTCGCTTCAGATGGTTCACAAGGAGCTCTAGAAAGTGTTTCCTCAATCTTTCAGATGAATGGGGGTCAAAGCCAGAAATTTAGTTCCTATGTTCTCGTTTTTCTGGTAGCACTCGCCCAAGCGCAATAAAGTTAGAACGTATTTAGAAGTTCGTGTAGTCGAATTTTGTAACGTTCTTTTTGAAAATTGTTTGAACGCTTAACAGCTTCTTCTCTCAATGAATCAGCCCACGATGGGTCAGAAATGAGCTGGTTTGTTTTATCGACAAGATCCTTCAATTCTTTCCAATGGAGACCATTTATTCCTGATTGAACAATTTCTGAAGGTCCTCCTGTTTCAAAAACAACTGGTACCACTCCTGCAGACATTGCCTCGACCACAGATATCCCAAAATGTTCAAAACGAGAAGGCGAAGTTATTGAAGATTCGCCATAACCGGTTGCATGCCAATAGATAGAAGCACAAGAGTAAAGGTTTCCTAATTCATCACCAGAGATATTTGCAAGTATGTCAATGGCAGAAGTGTTAGCTACCCCCCTTATTTCATCTAAGTAATCTTGGTCTTCTTCAGCGCATCCACCAGCGAGGACTAATCGCCAACCGTCCTGAAAATAAGAATTATCTAGGCTTTTGAATGCTTCGATTAAATCAAAGTGTTTCTTGGAATGTCTTCCTTTAGGTTCAAAAAATCTTCCAACAGAAAGAATGATTCTTTCTTTCTTCACGCCAATGAGTGAACGAGAAGGCGGGGGGTAAAGTATTTCGCAGTCGCGACCCCAAAGCTCGGAAACCCAATACTTTGTGTAGTTAGAAATCGCAAAAAATTTCTCATAAGAGTTAGTCCAACTCAAATCGTATGTATGCATCTGTAAGAAATTCTCAAGTCGTTCCAATTTTGATCCGGCTGATCGAATAACACGCAACATAGGGCGACAAATCATGGATTTGACTTTCGATCTCCACTTCAAAGGATCACCTGGGAACATCACGATGAAGATTCCAAGTGGAGCCCGATTTGTAGCCTTACTAGAAAAAGAATGGTTAATAAACCAATCAAAATTTTCGCTAGATTTTGAGGCTTCTAAATCTCCAGAAACTTCTTCAAATTTACAAAGGGAAAGATCGATGTTTAAATATTTTTTAAAAGTGTCAAAGTCCGGTTTTTCAGGACCTAAAAGAGTGACTGAATATGTCTTACTTAGTTCTTCTGCAAGTGAACCAGCACTTACTTCACCTCCACCAAGAGTGGACCAATGGTGGTTGTAAATACCAACTTTAATCATGGAATCCCCTGAAGGGGCGAAGAAGATAGTCAAGGGAATCAAGATAATGTCGCAGATCGGGCAGACCCAAATCGACAAGACGTCGGTTCTCTAAAATTGAATTTGCTGGCCGCTTCGCTACCCGATCCAAACCAGATTGACTTACCGGCAATACTCTGCTCGGATCAGCCCCACAATGTTCAGCGACTTGTTGAGCGAAGTCAAACCAAGAAGTCGATCCAGAATTAGTGACATGAACCACTCCAGTGACCTCAGATTCAATGAGTCTCATAGTTGTATCAACTAAATCCAATGTGAAAGTTGGAGAACCAACTTGGTCGTTGACAAATCTCAACTCATTATCCTCGTTAAGCAAGCGAAGGATTTTTACCAAGATATTGTTTCCATCAAGACTCATGACCCAAGAGGTTCTAATAATCAGAGCATTTGGCCCAGCTAGTTGTTCACCAAGAAGTTTTGAATGTCCATAAACTGAAATTGGATTAGTTAAATCTGTCTCAAGATAACCGTTTTCTTTTTCTCCATCAAAAACATAATCGGTTGATAGTTGCACTAGTGAAGCACCGCAGGCTTCTGCTTGTTCTGCAAGCAAGCCAACTGCATATCCGTTTGTATTTAGCGCTAATTCGGAATCCACTTCACACCTATCAACGTCAGTTAAGGCTCCGCAGTTGACTATTACGTCCGGCCGGTACTTCTCTGTAGCCTTCGAAATAGAATCTGGATCCAATATGTTCATCTCAGAACGGCTACAAGTAAATATTTCGTGATTGAAAGTTTGGCGAGAGAGTGCCTTTCCAACTTGTCCCTCTCCTCCAGTCACTAAAAGTCTCATAGCTTGCCCTTTAGAGGTTCCCACCATTTTCTGTTGTCGACATACCAACGAACGGTTTCTGAGATTCCGCTATCAAAAGATATTTCTTGAGTCCATCCAAGAGATTCAATTTTTGATGAATCCACCGAATAACGTCGATCATGATTGAGGCGATCTTCAACCCAATTAATCATTGATGCATCGTTTCCGGTTAGATCTAAAAGAATTTGAGTAATCTCAAGATTTGTGCATTCGTTTTTTGTTCCAATGTTGTAAATTTCACCGGTTTCTCCGTTGTTTAGGATCAAATCAATCGCTCTACAGTTGTCTTTTACGTGGCACCATTCGCGAATGTTTTCCCCATCTCCATAAATTGGAATAGAGATTCCATCAAGAAGGTTCGTTATAAATAATGGAATTAGTTTTTCGGGAAACTGGAAGGGCCCGTAGTTGTTACATGAGCGAGTGATGACTGCCGGTAAACCAAGTGAAGAGTGGAAATCTAAGACAATTTGATCAGAGTTAGCTTTTGATGATGCATAAGGTGATTGTGGATTCAGAGGGTCGGTTTCTTTGAAGGAACCAGTTTCTATTGATCCATAAACTTCGTCGGTGGAGATGTGTACAAAACGATTTACTTCTAGGTCTAGAGCAGCATTGCATAGAATTTTGGTGCCTTCACAGTTCGTGCGGAAAAAAATATCTGGAGTGTCTAGCGATCTATCAACGTGGCTTTCGGCGGCAAAATGTACAACTGCATCGTGCCCTTTCATGGAGTCTTCAACTGCAGTTGAATCGCAAATATCTCCGTAGACAAATTCAAATCTCGGATTCGTTTTGAACTTGTCTAAATTTGAAAGATTTCCGGCATAGGTAAGAGCGTCGAATACAGTTACTTCGTTGTCGCTAGAACTCAGTACATGATGGACGTAATTGGTGCCGATAAAACCTGCTGCGCCCGTCACAAAAAGTCGCATGACTATCCTTTTGGCATAAGAGAAGGACTAATGGAACTTAGCAGCGGGTTATTAGAGTCTCGTTCTGAAACAGTTGGTTCCGCTAAATCCCAGGGCGCATTAATATCAGGATCGTCCCAAGCTACACCAAGTTCATCTTCTGGATTGTAGTAAGAGTCAACTAGATAAGTGATAGTCATGTCACTTAAAGCGGCAAATCCATGAGCAACTCCAGGCGGTATGTAGATACCTTGATGATTGTGGTCGCCATTTGGGAGAACGCCCAGATAAGCAGATATCAGATTCCCGACAGTTGGAGAACCTTCACGTAGATCGTAGAGGATGACTTGCACAGAACCCATGGGCACATACCAATAGTCAGATTGAAATAAGTGGTAGTGAAGCCCAACAAGGCTTCCAGATTTTCGGTCTGCCCGATTACTTTGGATCATTTCGCGACCGCTCGGAATCCATTCTTTTCTCCAAGTTTCAATGAACATCCCCCGATCATCAGAAAAAATCTCTGGGGTAATAAAAACAACATCTTGGATAATTTCTGATGGAGTGATAGCAGTCATTTGATTGTCCTAACTTAGGTCAACTATTGAGTTGTCACCCAACAATAAGGTATTTGAGTCCGCAAAATCTGCGCTCCCGCTTACTTTACTGTTACTCCCCACAAGAGAAGCATTGATTAGGCCAGCATTGTCAATGATGCAACCTTCTAACAACACTGAGTCTTCAAGCATTGAGTCGGATACCTGAACCCCATCGCCTATTGAGGTAAATGGTCGTATGTGACTATTTGAAATCGTTACGTTGCTTCCAATTACAACTGGGCCTTCAATAATGGAATTAGATATAACAGTCTTTTCGCCAATTTGAATAACTCCCGAAATGGAAGTTTCTCCATCGATCACTGCACTTTGTGCTATATCTGCATCAGCCGTACTCAAAACAAGACGATTGCATTCAAGTAACGGGTCTTTCTTCCCAGTGTCTATCCACCATCCATCGAGTATGTCGTGATCCACCACATACCCATTATCAATAAGCCATTGAATCGCATCAGTGATTTCCAACTCTCCTCTCTTTGATGGGCTAATTGAAAGTGTTGCGTTATGGATTGCATCGGTAAAGAAATAGACGCCAACAAGAGCGAGATCAGAAGGAGGTTCTTTTGGTTTCTCAATTAGTTCAGTTACTTGTCCCTCATCGTTAATGACTCCAACACCAAAGAAACTTGGGTTATCCACTTTTTTAAGTAGTACACGACAAGATAACGAATAATCATTTCGGTCATTCATGAATTCATGAACCATGCTTGCAAGTTCCAACTCAAGCATGTTGTCGCCAAGGAACATAACAAAATCGTCGTTTCCTAAGAATTCTTTTGCGATCAAAACACAATGAGCTAATCCGAGAGGTGCTTCTTGCGGAATCCAAGATATGTCCACACCCCACTTAGATCCATCCCCAACGGCTTCACGAACCTCATCTCCAGTTTCGCCAATAATTATCCCAATTTCTGTAATACCTGCGTCCGCTAACTGCTCGATGCAATAAAAGAGAATGGGTTTGTTAGCTATTGGTACAAGTTGTTTAGCTCTTGTGTTTGTAAGAGGTCGTAGGCGCACACCCTTTCCGCCACTGAGGATTAAGCCTTTCATGCTTTCAGGTTACCTCTTGAACTGCTGCTTCTCAGTCCATCAACTCATAGAGAAAGACTAAGAGTCGGCCAGAGTCGCTAGCGTTAAGAAAAAGAATCTTGCTGTGCTTTTGCATTTAAATGGTACTTTCAGGGATTAAGTCAACTAGGCCTACAAATCAGAGTGAATAAATGAATTCATTAGTTTCAAAAATAAAGTCAGTAGTTCGAAAACTGACTGGTGCGGCACAACTAGAAGGACGAATGAATAGTCACTTGACCGACATTCAAGAAAATATAAGAGAGCTATCTCAAGAAATTAAAACTTTAGTAGGGAAAGTCGAGCATGAAGACTTAGTCAACGAAGTAAAGGGGCTAGAAAGCAAAGTAGATGTAGCTTTCTCTCAGTTGTCAGCGGTGCAACGAGGGCTAGCGACGGAGTCAAGAAAGTCGACACTTTCAACTGATAAAGCAATAGGAAATAACTCAATACCAGTACCTTCTCTTGACCGGCTTGCCGCAGAAACGATATACGCATCCATTGAAGACAAGTTGCGGGGGTCCTCAGAAGAGATTCGCAAAAGACAATCCGGGTATATCAAACTTTTAGAAGAAGCGCCTTCAGGTAAAAGCGTTGTTGATCTTGGATGTGGACGAGGTGAGTTCTTGGAACTTCTTTCTGAGTCAGGTATTGATTCCTTAGGAGTAGATTCAAGCGCTATAGCTATAGCTGAATGTCAAGAAAAGGGGTTTGAAGCTAAGCAAATGGACTTGCTTGACTTTCTCTCTTCTTGTGAGGATGAGTCATTACGTGCAGTAGTTTCATTTCAAGTTCTTGAACATCTATCTTTTCCTACTTTGCTCCAAGTTTTTGCTGAATCTTTCAGGGCTCTTATGCCTGGAGGGATTTTTATTGGAGAAACACCAAATGGTGCCAACCTTGCTGTAGGAGGGTCTACATTTTGGTTGGATCATACGCATGTGCGACCTTTGCACCCAGAATTACTAAAGCATCTTGCTGAATTTTATGGTTTTACTAGCATTCGTGTCGACCTTGTTTCACAGCCAGAGGTTCCATGGAAATTAGAATCAGACAATGATGAGCAGAACTCATCTTACGCAGAAGCAATAATTGGTCTTCAAGAATATGTCTTGAGCGGACAGGACGCTCTCTTAGTGGCTTATCGCCCAAATTAGTTTTGAGGCCTTCGCTGATTAAAAGCCACAACAACTTCTTCTAATAGTTTCTCGTAACGGCTAATGATTCGGCTCCATTGATAATTCTCTTCAACGTAAGATCGTCCGTTGATTCCCAGCTCTTCAATGATTTCTTGATTTTCTAATAAAAGATCAACTGCAGCTTCAAATTCTGCAAAACCGTCGTACTTCACCGCTCCTCCAGACCGATCTGCATGTCCAGATAGAACCTCGCATCGACCTTGAACAAGAGCAGCACATCGAAGAGACCAAGCTTCAGTCAAAGCCATAGAAAAACTTTCAAAATAAGAAGGCTGAAGAAAGATTGTGCAAGCATCTATAGCATCCAATTTTTCTTGTTCAGGCACAAAACCGGTACTTATGACATCTGGATGGTCTGGGAGGTGCATTACAGAATCGCCAACAATGATAAATTTTAAGTTAGAGGGGTTTCGCTTTTTGTAAGCAACGAAGTATTCAAATGCTTCAAGTGAACCTTTCCCAGGGTCAATTCGCCCAACGTATAGAAGAAAAGGATCGTCCTTGAGGTCGTAACGCTCACGAAAACGTTGTCCGTTTCCTTGGAGATTCAAGTCAGTGCCAACCCCAACAACGTCCTCTACAGAGCGATGCCCGAATCTCTTATTGACGAGGTCTGCTTCTTCTTCAGACAAGAAAGCGAAACCATCGGGAAGCCTGAATATCTGATCAAAAAGAGGCACTGTTATATGAGGTTCAACATGAGCGGTGGGTTGAAAAAGTGTCGGAACTTTCCCAGCAACAGCTTGAAGCCCCCGAATGGTTGGGTAATACAAATAGGTAAAGAAAATCATGACATCAAATTCGGAAACTTGACTTTTTAACCAATCTGACATTTCTATAGTTCTGGGCCCCATCTCATCAACCCAAAGTTCTTGAGTCGCAAGCGGAGTAGCATGACCTTCCCAAACCACTGATGCATCTATGCTGCTGAATCTTTCAGGATCACGGGGGCGATCAACTGGAAACCTTTGAACCGTAACACCATTTATCGTTTGGTTTCCTGGCTCCAATTCATTGGCCCAGTCGGTATAGCTTTTCGCACAACTGGTAGCGACGGTAACTTGATGCCCATTTCTCACTAGATATTCACAAAAGAGACGACAGCATTGTTCGGAACCACCAGCAATATCCTCTCCGTAGCGTTGAACGACAAAAAGCAGACGCATCAAATCACCTGAGAAAGAGAATCGAGAAATTTTTGATTATTTATAACAGAGTCGTAATTAGACAGTTTTTCTTTACCAGATTTGATTAAGTTTTTTCTTAAAGAGTCGTTTTCAAGAAGTTCATTAACGGCTTCAGAAAAAAATTCTGGTCCTGCATCTTCGGGCAAAAGTATTCCTGCACCCCCCACAGTTTCAGACAGGGCAGAAGTTTCTCGAGCTATGACAGGTAATTCAAAAGACATCGCTTCTATGGCTGGAATACAAAGCCCCTCATGAAGACTGGCAGTAACAAATACTGAAGATCTTCTATAAAGCGTGGCGAGTTCATCATCTTGTATTTGTCCAAGAAAAATGCAATTTGGCACTCTTAGCCTCCGAGCCTGTTCAAGAGCAGCATCTTGTATAGCTGAAATGGTAGGAGGACCAACTAGAGCTAAAGACGACTCACGGCCCAAATGAACCGAAAGAAGATATTGCATTTGGATAAGAGTTTCAATTTTCTTGTGGGGGACAGATTGGCCTACAAACAAAAGTAAAGGTCCACTCGTTTCCCGATCAAGCCGGTATTCCATCACTGAATTTGATGGCAGATCATGAAGTCGATTCACCTCAACCCCAAGTGGTAATACCTCAATATTTTTGTAGTGATGATCAGTTAAACATTGGGCATTGAATTCGGAATCAGCAATAGTCAAGATTACTTTTGAGCGAAGCGATTCTAAATCTTTCCACCCTTGCCTCAGGTCGTCAGCACGGCTTTTATCAATATCCTCAAACAAATCTGCAGGGGCGATGTTATGGAAGATAAGAATTACTGGATCTGAACAAGCATCAAGGAAATTGTAAACTGCTGGATTACCACCGCTCGCGTGAAAGATAATTATTCGTTTTGAACGCGTGGAGTGGCCAAGTTTCTCAAGAAGATAAACATCATCTACACCAGGTGCTGGATGTTGGGCATAAATTTCGCTAGGTCCAATCTTACGTAGAGAAGATCGAATCGAACGCGCCATACTAGTTATAGCATCTGTTCGTCCTGCTCCGACTAAGACTTGATGTATTTCGGTCACTTTGAACGAAGAGATTCTAATTCGGTTTCTATCAAACTAAGACGATCTAATGCTGCAGATAAACGTTTATCAAGATCGCTTCGGTTGTTAAGTATCTCAGTTTGTGTACCCCCTTCACCAGCTTGTAACTCGTCAACAATTAAAATAAGCGCTTCAAATGCTTGGTTGAGGGTGTTGGCATGTTGTTGAACTTGATTAAGCACTCCGCTCGTCTGGCGGATAGTTAATTTTGCAATAAGTCGGTGGATTAGACGCTTGAAAGGATTAGGAGACCAAGTTTCAATATTCGTAGCATCAAAAGCGGTTGAAGACTTAAGACGTCTTAGTAGAGATTGAAGATCATCTTCGTCGGAGAAAAAATTGAAACCTCTTAGTATCTCTTGGTAGTGGCGGTCCAATTGATTTTCTAATCCAGGGGGATAATCACCAGCTTCTCGACGTTCAGCAACTCTTTGTTTAATCTTCGAAAGGTAATCGGGAGAAACAGAACTCATGTTAGAAGCCTACCTTTGTTAGTTGACCTGACTATTCTTTCTTAGGAACTATGAATAAATGCATGTGAGGTAGACGTGTACCTAAATAAAAAAGTTGCAGTTGCAATTCCTTCTTATAAAGAAGAAAATCAGATCAGACGAGTCTTAGAAACAATGCCAGACTACGTCGATCTTATTATCGTTGTTGATGATGCAAGCCCGGAGCCAGATCAGACTTGCGAGATTGTCAAGGAGATGATGAAAGAAGATCCCCGGATTCTGCTGGTTGCTCGTGAGGAGAATGGGGGAGTAGGCGCAGCGATAGAAGACGGTTACAGAGAATCTCTTGAACATGGTGCAGATGTTGTAGCGGTGATGGCCGGAGATGGCCAAATGGACCCTGATGAGTTGTACCGAATTGTTGAACCCGTCGCCAGAGGGAAGACGGATCTAGCTAAGGGCAATCGGTATAACTTACAAAGTGATTGGTCAGTTATCCCAAGAGTTCGACTTATTGGAAGTATTATCCTCTCGTTTATGACACGACTTGCAACAGGATATTGGACAATAGGCGACCCTCAAAATGGCTATAACGCCGCATCGTCAAAATTGGTTGAACAGTTCGTACGAAATGGGCTTTATCCGCGTTATGGAGTTCCAAATGATCTACTTATCACATGCGCGGTCTATGGAGCACGAGTTCAAGATATTTCTATGGAGCCCGTATATGACGTGGGAGAACAGTCCAAATTAAGACCGAGTCGCGTTGCGTTCCCAATCTTCCTTCTTCTATTACGGGGATTTTGGAAACGCATGTACTATCGCCATTTCTTAATCGAAACTACGCCAGTGCCTCTTGCTTATCTCGCCGGCCTGTTGAGCTTTTTGTCTGGCCTCGGGTGGTCTCTTGTTTTACTGACTCGCTCAATACAAGTAGCAGTGACAACTCCTGAAGTGGTGGCAGCAACGCTTTTATTTATGGGAGGAGCCATAGTTACCCTCCTAGCCATTGTTCTAGACGTGCTCTTTTCCAGTCGCATGATTGTCGCTAACCAAGACGAATCCGACCTTTAGAACTTTATTGGATCATCATGCAATGGATCATTTCAGTTGAGCTCTAACTGAAAGATCGGCTACTCCAGCGCCTACAGAAGAGTTAGTTAAAGTGAAGCGTTTTATTTCGTTTGCCTGAGTATAGAGAATGGAACCATCTGACGAATGAGCGCCTATATCTATTTCATACATACCTTCAAGCAACGGTAGGTTCTCAAAGACAAATGTTAGATCAATTTCAGAACCTACTTCTGAGAGGTCAACGTCAAGCAATTTCGTATTGGAAGAGTGAACTAGCCCACCTTCTATAGTTTTAATCGCGTAAGCCACGACTAAATCACTTATTGGTTTCTTTAAAGTCACAACGACATTTATCCCAATTGGTTCATCAGATCTGGCTGTCATAATCGGCCGATTTCCTGATTCAAGAGAAACAGAAACAATACTTACTTCTTCGGTAGGAGAAGTAGAATTTAGTTTGTTTGTCTCGCTTTTGGCATGAAGACTCTTTCGATAGTCAATCGCAGCTTCACGAGGATTGCCCTGTGAAATGATTTGACCATGGTCAAGAACAATTAATTCATCACAGATTGATGAAGCAAGGTCAACATCATGAGTTACAAAAAGCATTGTTACGCCTGATTCATTGAAGCGACGTATTTGGTCTAGACACTTAAGTTGAAAGGCTTCATCTCCGACTGCGAGGACTTCGTCTATTAGAAGAACTTCTGGCTCAATATTGGCAGCCAAAGCAAACCCAAGTCGAGCAAACATTCCAGAGGAATAATGCTTCATTTGGGTATCAATGAAATCTTCAAGCTCAGCAAACTCTACGATGCTGCTAAAGCGAGACTCAACTTCTAGTTTGGTTAGGCCCAGAATTGAACCGGCTAAATAAAGATTCTCTCGCCCGGTTAACTCAGGATGGAATCCTGCGCCAAGTTCAAGTAAAGCAGCCATACGGCCCCTCACAGAAATTTCGCCAAAAGTGGGGGTGAGCGTTCCTGCAATACATTTCAACAATGTTGATTTTCCTGAGCCGTTATGACCAAGAATGCCAGTCATTGAACCTTCGGGAACGTCAAAAGAAATATCGTGAATTGCATCAAAGTCTGAGAAGGGAATTCTCCCTAAATGCAGGGCGCGCTCCTTGATCGTTCTTAATTGCTCTTTGTAAATTCGGAAAGTCTTAGTAACTCCCTTAACAGAAATCGCATTTGTACTCATGATCAGATTTTGTCTGCAAGTTGAGAATCAAGGCGGTGAAAGAGCCTCAAAGAACCTGAAAGAAGAATTAAACCAATGAAAAGAACTATGCCTAGATTTTGGAAGTATTGCCACAACGAGACATCTGGTAAGTATCCCGCAGGCGGATTATGTAATGCTTTTTGAAAAGTAAGTACCACAGGAGTGATTGGATTGAGCATCGCTATCCAATCGGAATTCCCTAGTCGGTCAGCAACCAAGTTGTAGTTATAAACAATTGGAGTCAGCCAAAACCAAGCGATCAATGAAATTTCTAAAAAATGTTGAATATCTCGGTAGTAGACGTTTAGCGCAGACAGAGTTATCGCACCTGCTGATGCTAGAACAATAATTACGAGCAGAGCCAAAGGAAGAAGAGAGAGTGCAGCCCAATTTGGTTCATGCTGGAAAACCAATAGCGCTAAAACCAAAACAAAAGCTTGAAGGAAGAAATGAATAGCTGACGCCCCAACGCTGGCTAAAGGTAAAACTTCACGTGGAAACCAGATCTTTTTTACAATCGAAGCATTTCCGATGATTGCTCCTGTTCCACTATTAAGACTTGAAGAAAAAAAGTTCCATATGAGTAATCCTGATAATAGAAAAATGGCGAACATCGGGATATTTGTGCGCAAGATCTCTTGAAACACTAAAGAGAAAACAACTAGATAAAGAAGAGGATTCAACAAAGACCAAATGAACCCTAAGACACTGTTTTTATAGCGAAGCTGTAGTTCGGTTCTGGTTAAATTAAAAAGTAACTCTCGATAAGAAAAAATTTTACGGATACTTCCATTGTTCACTGGTTTACGACTCTTATGTGAAGTTTTTTGTTTTTCAATCATTTGTTTCACTCCAATCAAAGCCTATCAGGGCACTTATTTAAGGTTGAGTCAGTTCTAAAGGTCAGGATTCAAAGGCGCCTAGTGTTTAGAATGATGCTGTGGCAAAAGACTATTCAACCGATTTCCATAAACAAGATTTCTACCTCAGGTAAAGATATGAAAACGGTTCACCACGTAACTCCCACATTCCAGCAACATGACGCTCTGGGTCAGCATACGAAGGAACTCCACTGCTTGGTTCAGTCACTCAACTGCCGGTCATGTATTTGGTCATCAGATAAGCGGCGGTCGTCACCGGCACAAAATGCAAAACGACTCAAAATAAGCGATTCAGGTGAAGATGTGATTATTTATCAAGCGGCCACTGGTTCTTCAGTGTTAGAAAAAGTTATAAAAAGCAATGCGCAACTAATAGTCAATTATCACAACATCACTCCAGCGACTTATTTTGATCAGTGGTCACCTGATTTAGCTTCAGAGTTACGAATGGGTCGTCGTCAACTCGCAGCATTGGCCGACCGCGCAAGTTTGGCTATTGCCGACTCTGAATACAATGCTGCAGAATTGAGATCGTTAGGGTTTTCTGATGTAGAAGTTATCCCAGTTTTATTCAAACTAGGAGAAAAGAAAAAAACAAACAAAAGATTAGAGCCGATACAAAGTGGCTCTCAATGGTTGTTTGTTGGCCGCATCGTACCAAACAAAGCACAACACGATTTAATTGCTGCCTTCGCTGTTTATCAAAAACTGTATGACCAAGAGGCGCAACTCACTCTTATCGGAACTGGTTTGGCACCGTATGAGAGAGCGATCCAAGAATTAATTAGAGAACTTGAACTTCAAGAATCAGTCACGCTACTTGGAGCTGTAACAGAAGAGAAGAAACGGCAGCACTTTCTTTCAAGCGATGTTTATGTTTCTCTTTCAGAACACGAAGGATTTGGCGTTCCCTTAGTAGAAGCAATGCATTATGGACTTCCTATTGTCGCCTATGAAGTAGCAGCGCTCAAGGAGACTTTAGGTGGGAAAGGTTTATTAATTGACTCTAAGAAACCTACTGAAGTTGCCACAGTGGTTCATGAGGTTCTCCAAGATAGCCAAATACTAAATTCACTTGTGAATGATGGTTATCAGCGTGCTGACGAGCTGTCGTTTGAGGTAAATGTAGAGTCCTACAAGAAGGTTTTATCACCACTAATTTTCAGCTGAACTTTTTGTCACTCAATTACAGCTACGACATCACCGTTTCCGACAGAATCCCCTGCAGATACTCGTATTTCCTTTATTTTTCCTGCTTTTTCAGCGAGTATATTGTTTTCCATTTTCATGGCTTCTAAAACACAAATCGAATCACCTATCTCAACAGAATCTCCAACTTCAACAGAAACTTTAATGATCGTTCCTTGCATGGGAACTCTAACTTCGTTTGCTCCTGAGCCACTTGCCGCTTTCTTTTCTTGCGACCGCCTTTTGATATTACGCCCGGTGGTTGAGTTATCGGGAACCCACATTGTCACGTCAAATCGTTTTCCATTTACTTCGACGGTTGTTTCTTTCTTCAGAGTTGACTGCGCTGCATCGTGTTCTGAAGTCTCCTTTTCACTACTTATTCCAGAGAGATCAAGAGATTCTTCAACCCATTTAGTTGAATGAGAACAAGATTGGAAATCTTTATGTTCGAGAATCGCGATATCTGCAGGAATTGTTGTTGCAACCCCGTTAATTTCTAGTTCGCTTAAGGCTCTTAAAGAACGCTTGATGGCAGTGGTCCTGTCTTTGCCCCATACGACGAGTTTTGCTATCAAGTTGTCGTAAAACTGACTTATTTCATCCCCTGATTCATAACCTGAATCAAACCGGACTCCAAATCCATCTGGGGGATTGAGTTCATTAATTTTTCCAGGAGAAGGAAGAAAGCTTCCTCCTGCAGGGTTCTCAGCATTGATACGTATTTCAATAGCATGTCCGCGTATTTCTAAATCTTCTTGAGAGATATCTAAAGGTTCCCCATCGGCAATTTTCAGTTGCTGTTCAACCAGATCTATTCCCGTTACGAGTTCGGTCACTGGATGCTCAACTTGAAGACGAGTATTCATTTCTAAGTAATAAAATTCTCCATCTTCATAAAGGAACTCAACGGTTCCAGCATTCGTATAGTTGCACCCTTTCGCAACTTTCACCGCAGCTTCGCCCATGGCCTGTCTTATAGACTCAGGTAGGTCTGGAGCAGGCGCTTCTTCAATAAGTTTCTGATGTCTTCGCTGAGCCGAACAATCTCGGTCACCAAGATAAATAACATTTCCATGTTGATCGGCAAGAATTTGAATCTCTATATGGCGAGGAGCAGTGAGATATCTCTCCATATAAAGTTCGTCTCTGCCAAAGTAGGCGAGGGATTCTCTTTGAGCTGAATCTATAGCGGACTCAACTTCGTCAGGAGTTGATACGACTTTCATCCCTCGTCCACCTCCGCCATA
>TARA_B110000014_G_scaffold263729_1_pt1 | contig 15043 bp, 14 predicted proteins | sample TARA_B110000014 | Tara Oceans TARA_B110000014 (sample SAMEA4396468) | marine metagenome | biome: Westerlies Biome; feature: [MES] marine water layer (ENVO:01000295) within the mesopelagic zone...; material: water (ENVO:00002006), including particulate matter (ENVO:01000060) such... | reverse complement strand
CATCCGGGTATGACTTACGTGGAGTTTTTGTTGGGGGAGAAGGGACTCTGGGAATAGCAACACGGATCGCTGTAAAGCTGACACCTGATCCACCAGAGATCTGTACATTACTTCTGGATTTTATGGATGTAGCAGACGCCGCTAAAACGGTTAGTGCCATTATTGCTTCCGGAATAGTGCCTGCCGCAATAGAAATGATGGATAAGCGCATCGTTAACGTTGTTGAAGAATTTGTCAAGGTTGGATATCCAACAGACGCAGCCGCTGTGTTGATAATTGAGGTAGATGGTTTGCCTGAAGGTGTAAGAATTGAAGTTGAACGAATTCAAAGCATCAGCCTCGAATATGGTGCACGCTCGGTGAGAGTGGCTTCTTCAGATGCAGAACGGGAACAAATATGGAAGGGGCGTAAAAGCGCTTTTGGTGCAGTAGCTCAGATTCAACCAGGCTACTACTTGCATGACACTGTGATCCCCAGAACAAAGCTTGTGGAAGTGTTAGAAGCTGTTTATGGAATAGCAAATAGATATGAATTGATTGTTATGAATGTTTTTCACGCTGGTGATGGAAACCTTCACCCACTTCTTGTCTTTGATCCACAAGAGCCTGGAATTATGGAGAGAGTGCTTGCGGCAGGAGAAGAAATCGTCCAAGTCTCGCTTGATGCTGGTGGAGTTCTTTCTGGAGAACATGGAATAGGTTTAGAGAAAATAAGATTTATGGAAAACCTCTTTTCTGAAGAGGACTTAGCAGCCCAGAAATTACTTAAAGATGCATTTGATCCAGATGGGCGAGCTAATCCATTCAAAGTCTTGCCTAGCGGTGCTAGTTGTAGCGAAGTTAACCATCTAAATCAATTACCAGACGGGGCATGGGTATGAACGATTTAGAGGATTTCAGAGAGAGCGTAGGGGAAAGCGATCCAGTAGCAGTTATTGGTGGGAGAACTCACTGGACTATTGGTGGCAATCCAACTGATGACACGAGACTGGTTTGCGCTCCAGCTGGAATAGATTCCTTTGATCCGTCTGAAATGACTGTAAGCGTTAAAGCGGGAACAAAACTCAAATATTTAAATGCGGAACTATCTGGATACAGGCAAGAGGTTTGTCTGGAAGGCTTATCGGAAACGACTGTTGGTGGAGCGTTGATGATCGGCACTGATGGAATTAGGCGCAATTTAATTGGTTCAATTCGAGAAACGTTACTGCAAGCAGAATATGTCGATGCGAAGGGGAAGATAATAAAAGCAGGTGGCCCTACTGTGAAGAACGTAACTGGTTATGATCTTTGCCGCTTACTCGTTGGGTCTTTAGGCACCCTCGGCTTGGTCGGCAGAGTAATTTTACGCACACGCCCAAAATCTGAAAAGAGCGTCTGGCTTCAAGGCGGGTTACAACCTGAAGAAGCTCGTCATGTTTGTTTTCGACCTGCCTCGTTGTTGTGGAATGGAAAAGAGACGTTTATTCAACTAGAGGGTTATGGAATAGACGTCGATTCAGAGGTGCTCAAGTTAAAGAACTTAGGGTATGAAGAGATGGGCACGAAATGCCCTATTTCAATACCAAGGTTTCGCCATAAATTTGTTAGCGGAATGTGCTTAGATAGCGGGATTGTAGATGTATATAGCTCAATTATTTATAAGTCTGAAGAAGCAGCGGAGCCTCAGCATTCAAAAGAAGTAGTACGCCTCGGGAACAAGGTTCGCAAAATGTTCGACCCTTCAGGTCGCCTGAATCCAGGTCGCGATCCTTATAGGGCTGGACCATGAACACTTCGCTTAACTTGGACAAAGATCATTTAACCGCATGTATTTCTTGTGGACTTTGTTTACCTCATTGTCCGACATATCAAACAACTCAAGACGAGAGTCGTTCTCCGCGTGGCCGCATCAGCCTCATGAAGGGTGTAGAGAATGGGCTAATTCCATTGAGCAAAGAAGTGGTTGAATCGATGGATACCTGCGTCCAATGCTTGGGGTGTGAGACGGCATGTCCGTCTGGTGTCCAGTATGGGGAACTTATCGCACAGACCCGAGAAGCCTTAAGCGATCATCGAAAAGTGAGTTTTCAATTGAGGGTGGGATTATGGATCCTTTTACATACGAGAATTTTATTAGTGGGAAGTCGAGTATTGGCGGTTCTTCAACGGTTGAAATTAGTACCAGCTAAGGCTCTACCGGTTCCTTCGAGAATTCCACTTCGTAGAGGCAGATATGTCCAGCATGACGATCCTGAAGTAATCCTTTTCACTGGTTGCGTGATGGACGTATGGCTATCACAAGTCCATGAAGCCGCTCTTTCAGTACTTGACTCAATTGGCATCAGATACATGATTTCAGGAAATCAGGCTGGATGCTGCGGGGCGCTTCACAGCCATGCCGGTTTTCGTTCAACGGCGAAGAAACAAGCACTTCAAGTAATTTCTGCATTGCCTACGGATTTACCGATTCTTGTAGATTCAGCGGGTTGTGGAGCAGTTTTAAAAGAATATGGAAATCTCTTAGGGACGGAAGAAGCAAAAATTTTCTCTTCAAGGGTCTACGACATACATGAATGGCTAATAAACGACCCCAAGTGGCGAGAATCTCTACCACTCAGGCGGCCCGGCAGCAAGAAGGTTATCGTGCAAGATCCATGCCACCTTCGCCATGTGCAAAAAGCACATGAATCTGTTCGAGAACTACTAACTCCTTTCGTTGATTGTCTTGAGCTGGACGACGAAGGACTTTGCTGCGGAGCCGGAGGAGCATTTTCAGTGGATCAACCAGAACTCGCAAAGGACATAAGAGATAAAAAGTTGAAATCAATACAACGAGCTGGAGGACACCTAGTAGTAAGTGCTAATCCAGGATGCATGATTCATCTAGAATCCGCAGGGGTAGAAATATTGCACCCAATTCAAGTGGTGGCAGAATATATAGACGGAAGAAAAGATCATGAGTAATTCATACGAATCAATTCAAGAGAAACTCCGAGCCATATCAGATGAAATAGCAGATTTGGCAATGAGTGACATCCGTAGTTCAATCGAAGAAGGTCATAACAAGACATCAGATATCGAAAAAAGACTTACGCGTGCACGCCGTGCAATAGAGAAAGCCATCCACCTCTTAGAGGCGGAAGACACTGATTTCATTTGATGCCGTAGTCGTTTATCGCATCAATTAAGAGACGCAATCTGGATTGCGAAGAATGGTTGTATTGAAAGGCGATCCTATTGAGGCTCAAAAAGTCAGAGTCTTCAACCTCTGATGGGTCTGGTTCGGTCTTTTCTATAACCCCAGAGGTCAGTAGATCTCCGAAAGAATGATTGAGTGAAATCAATTCATCGTCACTTACTGGCCTGTTCAAACGGATAACAAGACGATCCCGAACATAACGCATCGAGTGGTAGGAAGAATAGAAATGGCATAAGTGATCTGCCGCAACTTCCGGGTCTTTACAAACATGCACAAGAGATAAATCATTCTCGCTAATTAAGCCTCCATCTAAGAGCTCTAATCGCACAAAATCTATCCATCGATCCCAGTATGTACTTCCAGGAGGATCAAGTAAAACGACTGGATTAAGTGGAGATTTTCCGGTCTGCATAAGGGTAAGTAGTTCAAATGCTTCATCCATAGTGCCAAACCCGCCAGGAAGCAGGGCGTAACCATGCGTTTCTTTCATGAAGATTACTTTTCGAGTGAAGAAATATTTGAAGTTGATTAGTTTTGGGTCATCAGCTATGAATTCGTTAGCTGATGATTCAAATGGAAGTTTGATGTTTATACCAAAAGAGCGTTCTTTGCCGGCACCCTCTAATCCTGCAGCCATGATTCCGGGTCCCGCTCCAGTGAGTACGTACCATCCTCTCTTAGCCATAGCAGCACCGAACTCACGGGCGCTAACGTACGCGGGGTCTCCAGCAGAAATTCTGGCTGAACCGAAGAGAGTCGCTTTTCTTTCAGAGCGATACGGAGCAAAAACACTAAAAGAATGACGCAACTCTTTTAAAGCGCTATTAGTGAGCTTTAACTCACCTCGGTTAACGTCTTCCAGACCAAGTCTAATTCCCGAGACTAGAAGCTCAGCGATGAGGTCTAAGTCTTCCGAAGGAACTTCTTTTAGAAGATCAGCTATTTGCTGATCAATCGATTGAACTCCGGTCCGGTAGTTGCTTAAAACCATAAAGAAAGATTAGAGCACACTGGAGTTGGACGGGTTAACCATTTGTAACTGGGATCAAAATGCGACCATCGTCCTCTCGGGTGACGTCTAGCTTAATATTTTTATCAAGATGCTTATAAAGAGTGGTTCTTTGCACCAATGTTCTACCAAGAGGCTGCACTAAATCCGCTAGATCAGATTCTGAAACAAGTTGCCCATGATCAGCACCGGCGGCACGAGAAATATTTTCATCAATGAGAGTTCCACCAAGGTCGTTGACTCCTGCTTGAAGTAGTTGTTCTACTCCTTTAAGGCCAATCTTGACCCAAGAGGCTTGAATATTGTCAATCAAACCACGATAAGTAATGCGAGCTACTGCATGCATAAGCAAAGTCTCTCTAAATGTTGGTCCTCGGCGCGACTTACGTTGTAAATAAATTGGTGAAGCCATGTGCACAAACGGCAGTCCAACAAACTCAGTAAAGCCCCCAGTTTCTTTTTGAAGATCTCGACAAACTAAAAGATGATCCGCCCAGTGCTCGGGTCTTTCAATTGAACCAAACATAATCGTAATGTTCGAACGAAGGCCTACTTTATGGGCAGTGCGGTGTGCTTCTAACCATTCTTCTGTATTGATTTTGTCAGAACATAGTTCCTCACGGACCTCGTCAGAAAGGATTTCTGCTGCCGTTCCTGGCAAAGTCTTGAGGCCGGCCTCACGAATGCGCTCAAGATAGCTTTCTAGCGGTTCGTTAAGTCTTGCAGCCCCTTCAGTTACTTCTAAGGCCGTAAATCCGTGAATATGAATATCGGGAACGGCCTCTTTGACAGCCTTAGTTACTTCTATGTAGTAATTGCCGTCAAAATCTGGGTGTATACCACCCTGTAAACAAACTTCGGTAGCTCCCATCCTTGCTGCATCTGCGGTTCGCTGTGCTATTTCATCCATTTCAAGCAAATACGGATTTCCCCTTAGATTCAATGAAAGAGGACCCTTTGAAAATCCGCAAAATTTACATTTATAAGTGCAAACATTTGTGTAGTTAATGTTTCTGTTAGCAACCCATGTCACTGCATCTCCTACCGAGGAACGACGTAACTCATCTGCAACTTCAGCAACGGCAGCTACCTCACGACCACGGGCGGCAAAGAGGGAAAGTATTTCTCCTTTGCCTACTTCCTCACCATCCAGAACTCCATTTAGAACTTCTTTTAAGTGACCAGTAACTCTTGGAATATTTGGAATTAAGAGAGGAGGGGAGTAGGGGGCCCCAGAATACCAGGTAGATGAAAGCGGTGTTTGAGCACTCAAATCATGCTTTAGATCGTCTTTAGACAGTGGCGCAAAGAAAGGACCAGGATCGTTTCTTGCCAGGCCATGACTATCTGACCTATCCATAATTGGAAAATGAAGATTCTCGTCAAACCATCGTTCAGGAGCAGTAACAAATTCAGGATGCACAGTTAAGCGGGGAGCAAGTTCAAATCCGCGTTCTTCTGTTAGTTGACGTAGCTTTCCAAGAGAAGGCCAAGGCCTTTCAGGATTCACATAGTCAGAAGTAACGGGAGAAACTCCACCCCAGTCGTCCACTCCTGCTGCAATGAGCTGCTGGAAGTCGTCAGAGAGATTAGGTGGGGCTTGGATGTGTATATCGGAAGGAAGAATAACTCGAGCTAACGCGATTGCGTCAAGGTAAGTATCGGTGGGACAAGCAGGAGCTTTGTGCATGGAAGTTCCAGATTTTGGGAGAAAGTTCTGAACGATTACCTCCTGTATGTGTCCATGACGCTGATGAGACTCTCCAATGGCCTGAAGCGCTTCGATTCGATCTTCTCTGGACTCTCCAATGCCGACAAGAATTCCAGTTGTAAAAGGTATTGAAAGTTCCCCGGCAGCTTCAAGAGTTGCTAATCGTCGGTCAGGCTCCTTATCAGGTGATCCCCGGTGACATTCAAGTTCAGCTAAAGACTCAATCATCATCCCTTGAGAAGGCGAGAAAGGGCGAAGTTTCTTTAGGTCTGAGTAATCAAGTGCTCCCGCATTAGCGTGCGGAAGTAAGCCAGTTTCCTCTAGTACTAATTCAGCCATTTTCGCGAGGTAGTCAATAGTTGATTCGTAGCCATTCTTCTCAAGCCATTCGGCTGCAGTTGGATATCTCAACTCCGGCTTTTCTCCAAGAGTAAAGAGAGCTTCATGGCAGCCAACTGAAGCCCCTTTATGGGCAATATCTATTACTTGCTCCGGAGAAAGAAATGGAGCATCTAAACGAGCTGGTGGCTGTGCAAACGTGCAGTAACCGCATTTGTCTCGACAGAGCATCGTCAGAGGTATAAAAACTTTTGGGCTGTAGGTGATTAAATTCCCAAAACTTTCAAATCGTCGGTTACTTGCCTCGGAAAAGAGTTCGTCACCTTGAGGGAAAGCGTTCATTGTTTCTGCTTTCTCCCGGGTCCAGACTTACTACGAATTTTTTTAGGGGGAACAATGAGTGAGCAGGTTGGGCAACTCACAGCGTGCTGAAGAGGGGTGTCGCATTCTTCATGAACTAGAACAGTTGGAGGGCCTTCAGTAGCGCACCAAGTGTCACCCCAGTGCATCAACGCCACTAGAGAAGGGGAGAGATCTAATCCTTTGGACGTTAGGCGGTATTCGTGACGAACAGGTCGGTGTTGATAGGGAACACGCACTACTATTTCGTTATTGACTAGTTTATTAAGCCTGTCACTAAGGAGATTTCTTGCTATTCCTAAATTCTTCTGCAAATCTCCAAAGCGTCGAACTCCTTTAAAAAGGTCTCTTAAAATCAAGAGAGTCCAACGTTCACCAATGCTGTCAAGTGTTGCGGCGATTGAGCAATCAAACTTTTCTTGGTCGGGTTGAACGATGTCTTGCATTTTGCCACCTTAGCAGTCAGTAGCAAAATAAAACTTACTCAGGCAAATTTCATCAAAATGAGGAAGCTTTGATGCTCAGACTCTCAATCAAGTTTTCGAAAGAAGTGATGAATGAATCTATTCCTTCTGTTTCAAGCACATCACCTACTTCTTCAAGATCGATGCCAAGAGAACTGATTTCGCTAAGAATCTTCTCTGCCTTACTGCTGTCCGCATCAACGGTACGGGCAACAGTGCCGTGGTCTTCAAAAGCCTCAATGGTGGTATTTGGAAGTGTATTCACGGTGTTAGGTCCGATCAGAGTATCAACGTAAAGGGTGTCGACGTAGGAAGGATTTTTAGTAGAAGTAGAAGCCCAAAGTGGCCGCTGCACACGAGCGCCGCGTGATTCAAGTGCTTCCCATCGAGGACCAGAGAATGTTTCTTTAAAGAGAGAGTAGGCGGCTTGGCCTAAAGCTACAGCGGCTTGTCCCTTGAGATCTGTAGCTTTCTGGCTCCCTATTTCATCAAGTCTTCTATCTACTTCAGTATCTGTGCGACTAATAAAGAAGGAAGCAACAGATGAAATTTTTGAAAGATCTCCAGAGGAATTCTCTAGGCCCGAAATATATGCCTCCATCACTTCTACATAACGGGATAAGGAGAATATGAGAGTTACGTTTACACTCCTTCCTTCAGAAATCATGGTTTGAACCGGAGGGATGCTTTCTTTAGTTGCAGGAATTTTTATTAAGACATTTGGCTTATTAATTCGTTTATGTAGAGAACGTGCAGAGTCAAGAGTGCCGGAAGTATCGCGAGCAAGCCTGGGATCAACTTCTACTGAAACAAATCCATCTGTTCCGTTCGAAGATTCATAAACAGGTTTGAGAACTTCTAGAGCACCAAGAATGTCGGTTATAACAAGATCCCAATAACATTCAGTTACGTCTTTACCACTAGCGATAAGTTCTTTGAATTCATGGTCATAGTCGTCGGTGTCTGCCATTGCTTTTTCGAAAATAGATGGGTTAGAAGTAATACCACGTACTCCCTTAGTTACCCAATCTGCTAACTCACCTGACTCAAGCCAACTTCGCCGTAAGTTATCTAGCCACGGACTTTGTCCTTCCGTTTGGAAAAGGTCATTTAGGCGAGTCAACTTTAAGTCACCTTTGTAGCAACTCTTGTGCGGCTGCTACTACTGCCGCTGTATTGATGCCGAGGTTTTCCATGGCCACTTCTCCAGGAGCTGAAGCACCAAATCTGTCAATACCGATCTGTGTATCCGACCATTGGTGCCATCCAAAGGTACTTCCTGCCTCGATAGAGATAGTGGGTGTTTCTTTTGGAAGAACGCTGGACTGATACTTCTTATCTTGTTGAGCGAATAAACCCATGGAGGGCATTGAAACCACTCGAGTATTTATGCCTTGCTTGCTGAGCTCTTGAGCTGCGTCAACAGCAAGGCAAACTTCGCTACCAGTTCCGATGAGTACAAGATCAGGAGTTTGTTCTGAATCGGAGAGAATGTAGGCGCCTTTTGAAACTTTTTCAAGATCACTCGTTCCATCTAGTACAGGAACATCTTGGCGTGTGAGCACCAAACCAGTGGGTCCTGGATTATCGATAGCAAATACCCAAGCAGCGGCGGTTTCGTTCGCATCTGCTGGTCTAAATAACTCAAGATTCGGCATTGAACGTAAAGAAGAAAGATGCTCTACTGGTTGATGAGTGGGGCCGTCTTCACCAACACCAACTGAGTCATGGCTCCAAACAAAAATATTTTTAGCATTACTCAAAGCGGCAAGACGAACAGCACCACGCATGTAATCACTAAATACGAAAAAAGTACCATTAACCGGAATGCAGCCGCCATGAAGTGCTAACCCGTTACAGATCGCCCCCATTGCATGCTCACGAACACCAAAATAAATTTGACGCCCCTCAGGACATTCAGAGCCATGTACACCAATTCCTTTCAGAGTTGTGCCGGTATTTCCTGTAAGGTCTGCACCGCCGCCTAAAAGACCAGGTACAAACTCCGACAAAGTTTGAAAGCATGAATTCGAAGCTTTTCTTGTAGCAACAGAATCCCCGACATTCCAACTTGGTAATTGATCACGCCAACCTTTTACACCGGTGCTGGATTGACAGGCTTCCCAGGTCTCAGAGTTCTCTGAATTACGTTTTTCCCATTCATTTCGAACTGCAGAACTTCTACTGCCCGCGGATCGATAGAAATCAAGAACTTCCTGCGGACAATAAAAAGATTCGCTTTCAGGGATACCCATTCGTTTTTTGGTTTCAGCGATTTTTTCATCCTTAAGGGAATAGCCGTGAACGTCAGCAGTGTCAACATCAGGAGAAGGGGATCCAATGTGGGTTCGGAGAACGATGAGGGACGGCTTATCTTCTATTGATTTAGCTGCAAGAAATGCTTCTTCCATAGCATCCAGATCTTCGCTTGATTCACCGAGGTCAATCACGTGCCATCCGTACGATTCAAATCGTTGGACCGCATTATCTGAAAGAGCCAACTCGGTCGGTCCGTCAATCGAAATATGATTGTCGTCATAAACTCCGATTAGTCTTCCGAGTTTCTGATGGCCAGCAAAGGAAGAAGCTTCGTGGCTGATTCCTTCGGCTAGATCTCCATCCCCACAGAAGAAATACGTGAAATGATTACAGGATTTTTCGCCGAATCTTGCACGAAGATTACGTTCGGCGACTGCCATACCTACTGCATTTGCTACTCCTTGACCAAGGGGACCTGTTGTTACTTCAACCCCTGCAGTATGACCTGCTTCGGGATGACCGGGAGTCGAAGACCCCCATTGACGAAAATCTTTTAGATCCTCAATGGTCAATCCATGCCCGGTGAGGTAGAGCATGGAGTACAGAAGAATTGAAGCGTGTCCTGCAGAGAGAATAAAACGATCACGATCGAACCATAAAGGTTCAGCAGAGTCATATGTCAATATACGAGTCCATAAGACGTGAGCTAATGGGGCAAGAGCCATCGCCGTGCCTTGGTGCCCCGATTGAGCTGCATGCGGGGCATCCATACTCAGCCCCTTAATTACATCTATTCCAAGATTTTCTAGTTCGGTTGTAGTCATAAAATATTCTGTTCAAAATTAGTGTACTGAGGGCCACAATATCGGAGCGAAGGCTTGTAGTGGGTTTTCATTTCCAACTGCATCACAAAGACCCTACCGGTCATCTAATATGTAAGAAGTGATACGCAGACTTATCTTTCCATTAGTTCTTGCTCTGCTAGCAATTGGACTATTTCTCCAATCCAATGCTGCTGATGAAGATGCTAATCGTCCATCGTTGGTGGCTTCAGAACCGACACCTCCACGTTTGTCGACTCCTCTTCTTTCAGCACGTCGCCTTCCAGAACATTTACAAACTCCGGAGGCTAATAGACGATTGGTGACAAGTTTGAATGAAAATATTAATCTTCTGCCTGAACAAAGCTGCTTCGTGGTTTCTGAAGGGGGCGAGATTCGCTATCACCATCAACCTGAATCTCAGTTGATACCTGCAAGTACTCAAAAATTGATAACAGCTGTCGCCGCATTGAGTGAATTAGGACAGGATTATAAGTTCACAACTCAGATCCTCGCTCAAAGCGCGCCGATTGATGGAGTGATCGACGGAAACGTTTGGCTAGTAGGTGGGGGAGACCCCCTAGTGATGACCTCAGATTATGCACAACGCTATTTAGATGATCTTGCTTATACCGATCTCGAAATTCTCGCTGATCAAATTATTAATCTAGGGGTAAACACCATCACTGGAGCAGTTGTAGGAGATGAAAGTTATTTTGACGAGATTCGTTGGGTTGAGTCTTGGCCTGAAAGGTTTCGTGCGGGTGCTCAAAATCAGGCAGGTCCTTTAAGTGCTCTTTCAGTAAATGACGGGTTCATGAATTGGGATGCAGAAAACACAGCCAATTCTTTAAATACTCCAGCTGTAGAGCCTGCCCAGTTTGCAGCAGCGTTATTTGATGACTTGCTTGAAGAGAGATCTGTTCGAATTTTCCAAAGTGCTTACGCCGAAACGAAACCAGTAGATGCCGTTATCCAACTAGGTGTTATTGAGTCTCCTACTATTTCAGAAATAGTGAAACAAATGCTTCAGACAAGCGACAACACCACTGCAGAGATCCTTGTGAAAGCCATAAGTGCTGACTCAGGAGTTGCTGGATCAACTAGCTCTGGAAATCAGATCATCCAACAGGTAGTTGAAACTCTGACTGGCATGACTGACTCAACAGTTGTTGCTGATGGTTCCGGATTGGATCCAAGCAACAGAACCACTTGTTCTGTTTTGGTCGACTTACTTGAAATGGAAAGCTTTTCGGCTGACCTATATGACGGCCTGGCAGTAGCGGGAGAATCAGGAACTCTAAGAAACCGTCTTACTGGTTCTTCTGCCGAAGGACGACTACTAGCAAAGACGGGCACGTTAAACGACTCAAAGAGCTTGGCTGGGGTTGTACACACTTTAGAAGGCAGAACGTTAATTTTTGCTTTGATTTCAAATGCTGACCCGATGCCATCAGACATTATGGATCTACATGATCAGTTTGTTCTGGATCTGGTGGCTTACCCAACTGGGCCTCCGATTAGCCTCTTGATTCCATTTCCTGTTGTAGTTACCAACTGAACCAGAGTTCTCCTGCGTGGCGAATTTTTGAGAAAATCACGACTCCCTCTATGAGGGAACGCTATACACAGCGGCTTTTAGTTAGAGGCTAAGAGTAACTAGGCTTAGGTGAACAAGTAGGAGAAAGGTCAGCTTATGCGAGTAGCAGCAGTTCAAGATTCGCCGGTTTATCTAAATCGGACAGCAACCTTAGATCTCGTTAAAGAAAGAATTACTGAAGCAGGAGAAGGAAACGCCGATTTAATAGCGTTTCCAGAAGTTTTTTTATCTGGTTATCCAGTTTGGATAGATGTCACGGATGCCACTGCTTGGGAAAAGCATGATCAGCAAGAAGCATTTGCTCGTTACCTAGAACAATCGGTTGATTTAGATAGCTCAGAATTTCTTGAAGTTATTGAAACAGTTAAAAGTTCTGGTGCTTTCACCTATTTAGGTGTAGTTGAGAGAGCAACTTCAGGTGGCTCCGTCTATTGCTCCTTAGTAGCGATAGACCCAACAGAAGGAATAGTTAGTGTTCACCGGAAACTGAAACCAACCTATGGTGAACGACTAGTTTGGGCAGACGGAGATGGTGCAGGTCTAGTGGCTCATGATCACAAAGGTGTTCGATTAACCGGACTTAATTGCTGGGAGAACTGGATGCCTTTAGCGCGTACTGCGATGTACGAGACCGGTACACAAATTCATATTGCAGCCTGGCCTGGATCAGTGGGTCTAACCGAAGACATCACGCGATTCATTGCTAAAGAAGGCCGTTTGTTTGTTATAAGTGTTGGAGCGATTTATGACGCAACGATGATTCCTGACGACTTTCCACTTAGAAACCAACTCGGCGTAGACGATAAGTATCACAACGGCGGAACCTGCATAGCTGGTCCGGATGGCAAATGGATAGTGGAACCTAATCATGGAGAAAAAGGCATCATTTGGGCCGATCTAGACGTAAGCGAAGTAAGCCGACAGCGACAAAACTTTGACCCAACAGGTCATTACAGTCGACCAGATGTCTTGCGCCTGCACGTAACAAGAGAACGGCTCACTCCGTAAGATCGCTTGCTATTAGGTGCTAGCAATCGTTCCAGATAACGTGGATATCCCATGAGTAAGAAAAACACTGCAGAAGATACCGTCGGACTGTTTCAACAGTACTTACAACAAGAACTAGTTGACCCTCTCCGCTCCTTAGGACGGTTTTTAGCCTACGGAGTCGTAGGGTCACTCCTTATAGGAGCAGGCCTGGTTCTTCTTGCGATCGGAACATTACGCGGGTTTCAAGCCGCTGAGGTATTCGAAAATTGGTGGTCTTGGGTTCCTTACATTATTTCTGCACTGGCTTTAACAGCCGCCGCTGCTCTGACTCTGAGTCAAATTAAAGAAAAATAGAAACTATATGGCTAATCAAATAACTCAAGAGGATCTTGCAAAAAACTTAGGAGAAATCCTAGGCGAAACAGAAACGCGTATACCTGGAGGGAAGAACACTCTTCTTGCCGGGGCAGCACTCCTTGGTTTATCAGCTCTAACTATTGCCTATTTTCTTGGACGCAGAATTGGCCGACTCAAATCTACAACAGTTGAAATTCGCCGGATATAAAATGCCTTTCTCATACACCAAATTGATAAGAAAAGGTGCACTAAAGGGAATTTTAGGTGGACACCGCGGATGGCAAGTAGGCCTATTCATACTTGTCGTAGGGCAATTATTGCGTAAAGCCGTAAAAAGGGGATCCGGAGTTGTGACTCATAGCCAAAAAATCCCTGTTGGTGAAGGACTCGAGGTACTACACCAAAGAAACGCAGAAGAGAAATCGTTAGAAGATGAGTGAAAAAAATTACATTGAAGGTGAACAAATTCTTCTAATTGATTCAAAGAAAAGAAGATACCTCATTGAACTAAAAGCAGGAGGCGAATTCCATACCCATGTAGGAGCTGTTTTACATGACGACCTAATAGGTTCAGCTGATGGGTCAAGCCTGAAGTCAAATCGGGGAGGGGTTTTCTCAACAGTCAGGCCCACAATGTCAGACTTTGTTCTAAAAATGCCGCGAGGAGCGCAAGTAATATACCCTAAAGATCTCGGCCCAATTCTTATGCTGGCAGATCTGTTCCCAGGAGCCCAAGTATTCGAATCAGGGGTCGGGTCTGGAGCACTCTCTATGACGATGCTAAGAGCAGGAGCGAATATAACTGGATATGAGATCCGAGAAGATTTTGCCGAACGAGCTAAAAAAAACGTCAAAGCTGCTTTAGGGGAGAAAGCTCTTGACCGGTACGACGTTCTAATAAGAGACGCTTACGAGGGAATAGAAGAAAAAGACTTCGACCGTATGGTTCTAGATCTCCCTGAACCTTGGAGCGTAGTACCACATGCAAAAACGGCTTTACGCAGCGGAGGGATCATACTTGCTTACACCCCAAGTATCGTCCAAGCAGCAAAATTCAAAGAAGCGTTAGAAGGAAATGGCTTTGCGCTAATTGAAACCATGGAAGTTATGAACAGGACCTGGCACATTGAAGGTCAGGCAGTTCGGCCTGATCATCGCATGGTCGCACACACAGCATTTCTAACGCATGCAAGATTATTGAGCACGTGAAGGACTGGTTATCTGCCGCTGCAGTACTAATAGTTTTAACAGTTGCAACTCTGATAGTTCCTGAATCAGATAAGAGTGAGGACCATAGCCAAGATTTAGATTTGCTGATCCTGCCTGAAACTTCTGTACCAAGTAGCGAAGAGTTTGATGTAGATCTCATAAGCACAGCGAGAAGTTCCACGGTTTCAATTAGAGGAAGCAATTGCCCACGGTTCCAATTCGGTTCAGGATTCTCACTGACTAATGGTTTGATAATTACTAACGCTCACGTAGTGGCAGGAATAGATAGCCCATTAGTGAAAATAGTTGATCCTGAAGGAACCACAATAGAAACTGAGGCACGAGTAATTGGATTTGATGCTGTCACAGATTTAGCAGCCTTAGATATAGGCGTACACGAAATGAGAGGTTTCGAAATCGCACAAGCAACAAACGGAGAAAATGTAGCCCTAATTGGATACGACAGAGATGGCGAACCGGACTGGCGCCCTGGTCAGATTTCTCAACATATACGAGCTACAGGTTTAGACATCTACAGAAACTCAGGACCGGGTCGCGACGCACTTGTTCTATCTATGGATGTTGACCCTGGTCATTCTGGATCACCACTCGTTAATTCATTAGGTCAAGTCGTAGGGGTTGTATTTTCTTCCGTAAAGGGCGGAAGTTCTACGGCATACGCGGTTCAAGTTAATGAACTAAATTCGTTTATAGATGACTTGCCAAGTGGAGCTATAGCTGTC
>TARA_B110000014_G_scaffold263538_1_pt1 | contig 15227 bp, 15 predicted proteins | sample TARA_B110000014 | Tara Oceans TARA_B110000014 (sample SAMEA4396468) | marine metagenome | biome: Westerlies Biome; feature: [MES] marine water layer (ENVO:01000295) within the mesopelagic zone...; material: water (ENVO:00002006), including particulate matter (ENVO:01000060) such... | reverse complement strand
AACAACAACAACAACAACAACAACAACAACAACAACAACAACAACAGAAGCAAATTAAAGAGAAATGGGCACTAACCTTTGCTCTCATGCAAGTTGATATCGCGATTATTGGTGGCGGGCCTGCTGGTTCTGCCGCAGCTATAACCCTTGCTAAATCTGGACGATCTGTTGCTGTTTTTGATAAAGCAAAATTTCCTCGAGATAAATGCTGCGGAGACGGGCTTACTACTCTTGCATTGCGACTGAGTGAAACTCTTGGTCTGATACCTTCGGAAGTAAAAAATTGGAAAGAGGTCAACGAGGCGACTCTTCATTGGGGTGATAGTCGTTCTGTTGTTTGCGCTCTTCCTGACGATCCAGGCATCTACGCTGCTGTAGTTCCTCGCCTTGATTATGATCAAGCTCTTTTGGACATTGCATTAGCTAGCGGTGCTTCCATATATCAAGGACATGAGCTGGAATCGATATCTATCAAATCAGATAAAGCCATTATGTCAATTGGTGGATTAGGAAAGGTAGAAGCCAACTCAGTAATTGCTGCTGATGGCATGTGGTCACCTACCCGGCGTCTTTTGGGTCTTTCACCAACTAGCTATCGGGGAGAATGGCATGCTTTCCGTCAATATTTCAAAAATGTCAGTCCAGCAGCAGACAAGTTGCATGTTTGGTTTGAACCCGACCTCCTCCCTGGCTATGTGTGGAGTTTTCCTCTTAGTGGAAGAAGAGCAAACATAGGTTTTGGGGTCTTAAGGGGTGGTCAGATCTCAATAAGCGAAACAGGAAAAATCTGGAAAGATCTGCTTAGCAGACCGAACATAAGAGAAATAATTGGTGATGAACTTGAGGCCGAAGACCGTCATACTGCATGGCCAATACCGGCTCGTGTGAACTCTATGCCTCTATCACATGGCCCTGTTTTATTTACTGGTGATGCAGCGGCCGCAGCAGACACGCTCACTGGTGAAGGGATCGGACAAGCTTTACTGACAGGCATTCTTGCTGGTGAGGCGCTCCTAGAAGAAAATCAAGTAGCCAAAATCGCTAAAAGATACGAGAAGTCAGTTGCTCAGGAACTATTTTCAGATCATCAAATGTCTCTGGTTCTTCAAAAAATTCTTAGCCACCCAAAAGCAACTCGTTGTGCGCTCAGTATTGCCACTTCTACAAAATGGACGCGTAACAACTTTGTTCGATGGATGTTTGAGGATTACCCTAGAGCGCTTTTATTTACCCCAAAACGCTGGAAAAAAGGGATTTTTCGACGACTAGGAGCATACACAGACCGGGTTGAACACTAATTTCACGTACCCTTATGGAATGGCAGAAGTACACCAAATTTTTCCTACAGAGGGTGACGGGCCCTTTGAAGACAGCAATGACTTCTCTGATAGCCACCCTCTAGGTTCTTTCGGAGGAAAAATTGATGAAACTGTTGAACGTGCTTGGGAGCCATTACGCGAGAACCCTGTATTAAATCGACTGTTTTATACTGCTAGTGAGTTGGGAGACTTTAGCCTTATCTGGCATATTTTAGGGCTCACTCAGGGTCTAACAAGACGTAAAGGCGAAAAGGATGCTGTTCGACTTGCTTTAGCCCTTGGAGTGGAATCAGCTTTAGTCAATGGAATAATCAAATCCGCTTATAGTCGAGAACGCCCTACTCAGGACGAAGAAAGACCCCATAATCTTCGTCAACCTTTAACAAGCAGTTTTCCCTCTGGGCACGCTTCAGCAGCATTTATGGCTGCAAGCCTTCTTAGTGAACGTTCCAAAGTAAAACCTCTTTGGTTTGGTGCAGCAGTTGTAGTTGCTGTATCTCGTATCCACGTCAAAATTCACCACGCTAGTGATGTGATAGTCGGCGCGGGTATCGGATTGATACTTGGAAAAGTAATACGAAAATTGATTCGATTTAAATAAAAATTAGTTCAACGGCGAAGTTTCTAGGTCTACTTCATCCGCTGCGAGCAAGAGTCGTATATCTAATAATAAATCTGCCACTTCAGAAGCAGCCATAAGTTGGCGCTCTTTCGTAGAACCTAGGCCTCGGTCAATGACAGCTTTTAACTCATCTATCTTTATTGTGTCCAATGTTTCAGTCATGTCCACTCCTTACCTTGGGATTTATCTATCAATACTCTCACCATAGACCAGGTAAACGCATTACGCGTTACGGGTTTAGGTTTTTTTTTGAAAATTATTTACTGGGAGCCAAAGAACGAATTGCCTCTATCGGGTCTATTCCACCAAAAGGCATAACTGCGAGAGCTGGAGTCGTGATCCCATTTTCCATGTACTGAGATATTCGAGCCCGACACTGGTCTGGGCTTCCGTGAACTATCAATTCGTCTACGACAGATTCTGGAATCTCACCGAGGGCACCTTGACGGTCACCTGCATCCCATCTTTCCCAATGTGCTCCCAATAAATCACTTCTTCCTAACCACTGATGAAATGCCTTATAAACAGGAACATTTAGATACGCAGCCAACGTGTATCTCCCACCAGCAATCACTGCTTCACGATCTTCGCTTGGGCAAACAAAGATACGTGCGACAACCTCTCTATCATCACCTTGTTCATTAACGATGCCAGCAACTGTTCTGACATCTTCCGGCGATAACCAATTGACTATCGCCCCATCAGCTTCTCGTCCAGCAAGTCGAAGCATGCCCTCACGTAATGCCGCAACCAAGAGTTTTGGAGGCTGCTCCGGAACTATTCCAAGGCGAAAACCTTTAATATTGAACGAGTCATACTCTTGTGTGACTTTTTCCCCTGTAAGCGCATCCTTTAAAAACCGAACAGTATCTCGAACTCTTTTATACGGTTCTTCAAACGGTATTCCGTTCCAATTCTCCACAATGACATTTGAAGATGAACCGATTCCAAAAGCTACCCTTCCTGGCGCCGCATCTGCCATCGTTGCAGCAGTTTGAGCCATTAATGCAGGGCTGCGGGTATATGCGGGAAGAATTGCGGTGCCCAAACGCAGTTCTGGAGCCCAAGCCGCAGCAAGAGCGAGCGGGATCATGCCTTCAGCGCCATTTGACTCTGCCGACCAAACATCGGTGTAGCCAAGATCAACTAACTCTCGATAAAAATTTTGCTGACCATGTAATGGGCCTGGAAGTGGAATTGTTAAACCATATGGAGACATTTGTTTACGTCCTATGTATTGAAAAATTTGTTCCCGTATATCTTCGCATGAAAAGTACTTAAGAGATTAATCAAGCGAACGATACTGACAAGTTTGACTTGCTGTAGCGAGCAATTCACGATTTTCTGACCAAAGGTGGACGGTCCCATGTGCATATCCATGAGTAAGGCTTCCGATATGTACGTCGACAAGGATCCACTCGGTTAGTACTGGGTTTACTACACGAAGAGTGTTATCCAAACTTCGTCCGCCTCCCATTCCTCCTCCGACTGCGTCTCGTGCTCCCCAAGGAACGTAATCTCCTAAAACAGCAAGAAAGGCTGGATCTACTTCAAGATTCTCTGGTACACGCACCCACATCGCTACTCGTCCATCTTCTATTGGTGGGTCATCTGAATTCACCCGACCTCGAACTAAACGGCGTTCAAGATTGTTCGATACGGATCGCACACCATCTCGACTTCGGAATAACGGACAGTCCAAAGGTGGTCGCGCTTCAATAGGTACCGCCCAAATTCCTGATTTATCAACATTTCGTTTACCAAGAGTTGCGAATGCGGAAATTATTTCACGATCATCGACTCTTCCTGTTACACGAGCCTGAGTCGATTTGTGTCCAACCGCTGTTAAGTCGACTTCAAATGCAAGCTTCTCACCGGCTTTTGCATGTGAAACAAATTGCCCCGTGATCCAAACAAGTGGACGTTGAGATTCGAACTCTAGTACACGGATAGCTGCTGCAAGGCCTGTCCCACCAAATAGATTCCCAGTACTTGAGCATTCATCTTGAGTTAAAGGAAGCACCCACCGATGATCAGCACCCTCTTTACTTAGGCTTTGCGTGAGATATTGCATTCGGGGCATTGATTGAGGATGCCCTATTCAAAAAGAAATCGCACCCAATTCGTAACTAAATAACTTCTGAAGGAAAGATAGGGTTGTTTCCCAAATAAGTATTTACGGTAGGAGTTTGCATGAGTTCTGGATTTGATTTGAACCGATTAAACAGAGTGGTGGATCTTTGTAACCGCTATGTGGAAGAAAGCAAGATTCCTTGCGCTCAAGTTCAAGTAGCCCATGGCGGAAACGTGGTACTGCGTCATACAACTGGAATGGCTGATATTGAATCAGCCGCCCCCCTTATGGATGATGCAATCTTTCGTATTTACTCGATGACTAAACCAATTACTTCAATCGCATTAATGCAACTATACGAACAAGGGAAATTTCTTCTTGAGGACCCAGTTGAAAAATTTCTACCGTCTTATAAAAACCCTGTAGTTCTTTTAGGTGGTTCACTTTTTAAACCAGAACTTCGTCCAGCAGAAACTGTCATGACGATCCGTGACCTTCTTACTCATACCTCAGGTTTGACTTATGGATTTCATTTTCAGAACAATCTTGATCAAATGTACCGTGACAAAAAACTTGGAGGCCCTTTGACTGGTGGAGAAGGAAGGGCAGATGCCTCACTTGAAGAAGCCATTGACATCATGGGCGGATTACCTCTTCTTTTTGATCCGGGAACAGCTTGGAACTACTCCATGTCCACAGATGTTTGTGGTCGCCTCATCGAGGTAATTGGAGATTGCAAATTTGACGACTACCTAGAAGAAAACATCTTTAGTCCGTTAGGAATGATAGATACTGGATTTCTCGTACCTCAAGACAAAATTCACCGGTTTACTTCCACGTACATTCTTAATGAAAGTGGAGCTCTTGAGGTTACTGATCCTGCTCAAAATAGCCCGTATCAGAAAGAACGTCTTTTTTTATCGGGCGGTGGTGGTCTTGTCTCCACCACAGACGACTATCAGAGATTCGTAGACATGCTTTCAAATGAGGGAGCTGCTGACGGAAATCAGATAATCGGACGCCGAACTCTTGAACTGATGACCATGAATCATCTTCCTCAAGGAAAACTGCTTAACGAAGTAGGACGATCAACTTTCTCAGAAACGGCATTAGCGGGAATGGGATTTGGTCTAGGTTTCTCGGTTTTAATGGATCCTGCGGCAAATGCTGGCCTTGGAACTATTGGTGAGTTTGCTTGGGGTGGTGCTGCAAGTACCAGATTCTGGGTTGACCCAGTTGAGAAGATCAGTTGCATCTTTATGACTCAATTCATGCCTTCTGGTTACTACCCCATTCGACGTGAACTAACCACGAGCGTATATCAGGCCATCAAATAAGAAATTGCCTAGACAAACTTCTTGAGCTATTCAAATTGAGTGTTCGATGCCAAATTTTCTAAGTTAGTTGACCACGCATCGCCTGAAAATACTGATCTAAGGTGATACATAAACCGGGTGTAATCTCCTTCGAATTTACACTGACCACTCATATAGGCAAGGTCAGTATCCAACTCCCCTTTAAACCAAGCGACTGCATCGGGGTACCGGAAAGTAACTGTCACATCGCTATCTTTACTAGCTCCAGAGACCAGCTCTTGCACTTTTCCACTAACGATCTTCAAACAAAACTGAATTTTCCCAAGCGGAGTAGAGGTAATAACAAACTTGACCCTTCCATCAACTTCCTTCTGTTCGGGCAAATTGGAATTCGTTTCTGCAAGTTCCTCTAACCACTCTTCTGAAAGAAATACCGCCATTGTTTGATCTCTCTAAGTCATTCTCTAATGTCTTGGAAAAGGTCATCTTCAAATACTCCGTCTTGGATATCTCCTACGAGAGACCGCACTAAGACATAGTCATCAAACGGATGCACTGTACGAGCATGCTCATCTGGTAACCCAAACCAGAAAGGTGAATCTGGATCCACCTGAGTGGCATGAGCCCGCAAGGCTTGTCCGCGAATTTCCCACCAATCCGAGATATCTATTCGAGTAGTAATCCGATGATCTTGAGATCTCCTCTTAAACCAAGATTCATCGTATGGGGATTCAAGGCCCAATTCTAAAAACTTCTTATGCAGCCCTTCAATTCTCGCACGCGACCATACTGTCTCGTAAATTTTTGATGGTTGCCATGGTTCTCCAGAATCCGGATACTTCTCCGGGTCTCCGGCAGCTTCAAAAGCTGGAAGTGAGATGTCATGAACCATCAGATGGTCAGGGTGGTTATATCCTTTTCGTTCATCCGGATAGGTGACAATAACTTGAGGTTTTTCTTCGCGAATGATTGTCACAAGTTTTCCCACCGCATTATCAAACGGGGCGTTCATAAAAGCTTCTGGATTATCGTTATGTTCACTTTCCGGCATTCCTGAATCCCGGTAGCCCAACATAACCACTCGGTTATACCCAATTATTTTCGCTGAGAGCGCTAATTCTTCTGCTCTGACTTGGGGTAAATTTTCTTCAGTTTCTGAGTTTTGTAATGCAGGGTTCAAAATATCTCCAGCTTCTCCCCCAGTGCAACAAACCAAAACTGAGTGAGCATTCTCTGCGCTATAGCGAGCAATTGTCGATGCTCCTTTAGAGGCTTCATCATCCGGATGAGCATGAACAGTTAGAAGACGTAATGATTTTTCAGGCATGGCTTGAAACAGTAGCGCCCCAGATCACTAAAACACATGACCTGAACGAAAGAATCTTAAAAGCAGTAGTAAGATAGAGGTATGGAAGCTGAGATTTGGCGTTGGATATGGCTAGGCGCAGCCGGCGTATTTTTGTTGGGCGAAGTAATTATCGCTGGAGGAGTCTTTATGCTCCCTTTTGCAGGCGGCGCTGTTGTTGCTTCCATACTGGCTTTTGCTGGCTTAGGTGATGCCCCTCAATGGATTGCTTTCATTGTTGTTTCTGCTGCTTTATTCATTGCCCTGAGGCCCGTAGTCAGGAAACTAAACCAAGGAGAAAATCCAATTGGTGTAGGAGCAGCGCGTTTAATTGGAGAAACAGGAACAGTAACAAGTCTCATTGAACCAGGTGCAGAAACTCTTGGAACAGTACGAATTGGTCGCGAAACTTGGACTGCAGAAACCCCAGATGGACAGACACTGCAAATAGGTACAACAATCAAAGTTATAGAGATACAAGGAACTCGGGCAGTTGTCTCCCCAATCGAAAATTAAAAACAAATATTTAAGGAGAAATTCATAATGGATTCAGGAATAATCGTATTAGCCATTCTCGCCGCTCTCTTGTTTGTCTGGATGGCAGTAGGAATAAAAATTATTCGCCCCTATCAAAAAGGTGTTGTTGAACAATTAGGCCGGTACAAAGCGACTTACGATCCAGGGCTGAAATTTGTTATTCCGATTATTCAGTCTGTAACCAAAGTAGACATGAGGGAACGAGTTGTTGATGTTCCTCCCCAAGAAGTAATAACAAAAGATAACGTAACCGTCACTGTGGACGCAGTAATTTACTATGAACCGACTGACCCTCAAAGGCTGATTTATAACGTTGCTAATTTCGTTATGGCTATAACAAAATTGGCGCAAACAAATTTGCGTAATGTGATCGGTGACATGTCTCTTGACGCTGCTTTAACTTCACGTGACACCGTAAATGTTTCTTTACGTGAAGTGCTTGATGATGCCACCGATAAATGGGGTGTACGAGTTGTACGTGTTGAGATTCAACGTATTGACCCACCAGCAGATGTCATGGATGCTATGCACGAACAAATGAAGGCTGAGCGGACTCGTCGAGCGGTAGTGACCGAAGCCGATGGTGTTAAACAAGCTGAGATCACTAGAGCCGAGGGAGAAAAGCAGTCTGCAATCCTCGAAGCGGAGGGGGTCAAGCAAGAATCAATCCTGAGAGCTCAAGGTGAGGCCGAAGCTATTCAAGCTGTTGCTGATGCTGAGCGTTACCGACAAGACACGGTTGCTCAAGGTGAAGCCGAAGCTATACGAAGCGTTTATCAGGCCATACATGATGGTGACCCGACACCAGATCTGATTGCTATCAAGTACCTTGAGGCGTTAGGAACTGTAGCTGATGGTCAGGCGACAAAGATTTTCCTTCCGGCAGAAATGAGTTCAACAATGGGGTCGCTTGGAGCGATCGCTGAACTATTCACGGGAGAGGAGCCTACAAAGAAGAAATAAGCCAAAGTTAAATTGGCTCTAGTTCATCTTCTCCTTCTTCGTCATTTCTCAGCACCCAACCGCACATGCGTGCCAACATTGTGCATCCTTCATCTGGGCCGCTAGCAATAACTTCGTCTCCAGCTAGGAGAGTGTTTCTACCTCTTGGACGGTACACATATCTGCCACCGCGTCGAATCGCCAAGACAGTAAAACCTGGTTCAATATTCCAACGTAGTTCTGAAAGTGATGCTTCGTCCGCTGTTGAGCCTGCTGCAATCGGATAACGAACAACCACTTCATCGGTTTCTCCAAGAGCTATTCCGAGAATTGGATGAAGTTCTTCTTCTTTTTCGATAAGCCATACCATTGACTGGGCTTGATCTCCTAAATCTTCCGCTGCTTCCGCTAAGTGAAGAAGTCCCCTTAATGCTCCCGGGTCTATGTCGTCTCCCGCTGACCGAAGAACCCAAAGTTCAAGGTTCTCTTTCATCTCGTCTAGACGGTCTTCTAAATGACAGACTTCTGCGGCGAGTCCGCGATCTGCTAACACGAGTGCACTGTAAGCCAGTCCTACAGCGGTTTCTGAAAGATTTTTCATCTCTACTAGGACATCAACTGCTCTGTCTAGGTCTGTAACTGCTTGTTGATCCTCTGCTCTAGGTGGCTCCCAGACCGGTGCAGCAGCTAACTCGCGTAGTCGAATGATGCCATCCGGTGATCCTCTAAGAAACAGCACATCATCTGGAACTACGACTGTTTCACCATTCACGTCGGTGATCCACTGTCGGCCTCTACGTATTGCCATCACGCTCATTCCGGCTTGAACTGTTAGTTCAAGAGCTGATAATGGTCGATGCGCCATATGCGAACCCTCACTTACAAGAACTCGATGGGAGACTTCTTCTGCATCAGAAAGATCAGCTACCAGTTGATGTGGGATTCCTAGTCGCTTTGAAACAATTCGTGCGATATCAACGGCATCATTAGCCATTCTTTCTATTGAAGATACAACTTGTAGAACGGAAGACATTCCTTCAGCTTCGCGTGAACTTCGAGCTGCGAGGACACATACTGCTCGCATATCGTGCACGAGTTCATTCATCTGGGCTTCGAGTTGATCGACTTCTTCTGCCATATCAGGGTCATCAAAATACAGTGCCGCATAAGCTAGGTCCACCATCAGTTCTGATGTGTCCTTTGCTTCTGCCAACATGGCTCTCAAATTTCGTGGTTTATCTTCCATATTTCCTCACTTGAGGTTGTCGATTAATGCTAAACCCAACAACGTGTTGAGTGTAAAAAAACTTTGTGTTTGGGGAAAAATCTAGATTTTTCATGCGACCCCCACTGCAACCATCGCTATGACAAGAGTGAATGCTCCTACTAAATCTAGAGAGGACGTAACCATCGGAATTCCGTAAGTATCGGGGTCTAGTCCGAATCGGAAGGCAGCCATTGTGGAGTAGTAGGCAATGACAGTGACCATAATTATTGCTAAGGAACCGCCCAATAATGCAATTAAAACTAGCTGCCAGAATCCGGGAGCATTTTGATTGGTTATCACTCCGAGGATATGAGCAGCGCTTGCTGCAAAAATAAACACTGGTACTGCTAGTGCTATAAGAGATTGAATATTTCTTGCACTGGTTCGACTCGGTATCGGTGTTGCGTCATCAAGCCCTAGATGAAATTGTGTCGAAAGGCGGCTTGAAAGAATCCCTCCAAGGGCTCCTGCTGTTGCTAAAAATGCCGGCAACATGATGAGGACTGATTTTGATGTTAGTAAATCGGTGATTCTTTTCTCAACAATTACTCCTGCTGCAACATCTATCAGTATCGCAAAAAACAGAACTGGGATTGATTGTCTAGTTATTTGGTGGAGATTACTTTCCCCTAATCTCCACATCAGAAGAGTTCCTACCAAAACTATTATCACTATAAGAGTGGCTAAAAGATTGACTGAAGACGAGTTGGATATGAGATTTGCTGCCAGAAGTAACGCAGGTACTGTAACTAAATCTCCGAATGCTGTGACTAAAGGAGACGTTACGTTATCTAGATCCCATCTATAACGAACTGAGCCAGCAACTAGAATCAAAGTGATTAGGACCACTGCTGCAGATGCTAAAACTCCACCAAGCGTTGAAATTACGATGAAATCCCCAAGGCTCATCGTGGAGGAAATTCCAAAAAGGCTTACTGCTCCTCTTCCTATCACGGCGAGTACCACACTGAGTAACAAAGTTAGAATCGCAGCGGCTAGTAAGTTTTGACCTACAACTCCATCTTTCCGAAGGCTAAGGCGAAACGTTCCAGTATGTACCGCTGTTCCAAGACGACTACCCATGGCACCAAATATGTTTCCGCGTAAAGCGATGGCTCCGGGAATAAGCATTAATAGTCCAGGAAGTTCACCCAGCTTTACTTCTGCTCTTGCTAAGAAGAGCCCCCCTAATGAAGCAGCTATAACTCCTAAAACAAGGGCAAAAAACCGTTGTTGAGCATCAATTGATGGAATCAGGGCTTGTTTGAGGCTAAAGCCTTTCCGTGAATTAATCCCTACTGCCATTTGTCTAGTTTGGTGGATACCAGCATCTAACTGGCGCATTCTTTTTTTACGAGTACTGAACTGAGTCCGTTAGTCTTTATAAGTGTTTAGGTCTGTCTAGGATCGCGAACGAACCTGTACCGTAAGCCACCAATTCAGATCCTGAAGTAGCTCGTGCTTCAAGTTGAACAAATCTTTTACCTGATTTGAGTATTGAAGCTTGTACTTCAACTTCTCCTTCAAATACGGGCTTCAAATATCGAACTTGGATTTCTAAGGTTGTGCAAATTTGATCTGCTTGAATTGCTCGCATCGTAGCTATCCCCATTGCTTGATCAATCAAAGTGAACATAACTCCGCCATGTAAAGCGCCATGCGGATTGAGGTGATTGCCATTGATGACTATTCGGCAGCCGTTCTGACCATCTTCAAAGATATTTTCCAAAGAGAAGAAATCTCCTATGGGATACTCAGAAGTTAGTTCAGTGTTTTTAGCTATCGGCTCTTCACTCATATTGTCTTACTTGCTCATACTCCTAGTAGAGCCAAAATAGCATCAATATTTGCTAAAACACTCGCTGGACAATCTGTCAAAATCCCATCAGATAGGCAAGGAGCCCCAAATGCGATAGCTGCTGCTTGCAAAGTTGAACTAGGGAGATAAGAAAGGTCTGGAAGCCCTGAATCAGGAGGCGTTGTTGGCGCTGTCGGTGGCGCTGTCGTCGTAGTCGGCACAGGTGGAACGTTCGTAGTGCTGAGACCTCTTGCTTCAAGTTCAGCTAAGTGAGCATTACGGGTTCCGCCTCCATACCATCCATCAGCAGCTACTCCTAGGACAGTCTGAAGGATCATTGCTTCGTCGCTCGGCCCCCAAGGATATGACGCCAACAAAACCGCTTCTTCATCAATTGGTGGCGCTGTTGTGGTTGTAGTTGTAGAAGCGGGAGCAGCTGTTGTTGTAGTAGTCGAAGTACTTGTTGTACTGGTCGTTGTCGTGGTGTCGGGGATCGCGACTGTAGTCGTTGTTTCAACGGGAATCGCAGTTGTAGTCGCTGGTATCACTAGCTGCGTGATCGTTGGATTATCTGAATCTCCAGCTGTCCCTGAGATAAGCAAGCCGATAATCGCCGCCAATAGAAGGCTTGTTATCACTTGTGCAATCCATCTGGCCATTTTTCTAGTCTCTCATTACTTAGACCTTATTTTGTGTCACCCCCCTTACTTTCATCAATATTTGTGAGGAATTCCCACCATCCAACTATGAATTTCAACATTTTGTCAAGAAGCAGGCGCTAGCCTGCGAGTTATGAGTAGCGGTGTTACAAATGTTGGTGTAGGCGCTTTTGAAGTTCCCACCTTTAATTCAGAATCCTTTGATTTATCCCGTTTCGGTCTACATACCGAGATTATTGACGATCAGCGCTATCAACGTAGTGTTGAAAGGTTCAGGGAACGCGGAATAGCTTTACCTACTTTCTCTCAGCTGGCGAACCCAAGTGAAATTCCTGATTCGATCCGGTCAGATCTCAAGGAAATAGATCGAAATGCTGCTGATCCTATGAATCTTTACCGCGTTCATTGGTACAACGATTTCCATGGAGAATTCGTAGATATCCCAGACCATGTTGTCCTGACCAGCGAAATAACAGGTATTGACTCCCCCATCATTGTTGCTTTTGGTAATCGTTTCCCAATGATTGGAGCTCATAAAGTCTTAGCCGCCTACTCCTGTTTAGTCCCAAGAGTGGTAACTGGACAATATGATCCAACTACTCAAAGAGCTATATGGCCCTCAACCGGAAATTACGCTCGCGGAGGCGTGGCTATCTCACGGTTAATGGGTTGCCGAGGTGTAGCTGTTCTTCCAGAAAACATGAGCAGGGAGCGATTTGAGTGGCTTGATGAATGGATTGCTAACCCTGAAGACGTAATAAAAACCACAGGTTCGGAAAGCAATGTGAAAGAAATTTACGACGCTTGTAACGAACTTGAAAAAGATCCTGGCAACTTTATTCTTAATCAGTTCTCTGAGTTCTCTAACCATATCGGGCATCACGAAGTTACTAGTCGCGCTCTTGAACACTTGTACTTGAATCTTGCAGAAAGTCATCCTGGTTTGAATTTGTCGGCATTTGTTGCTGCTTCTGGATCGGCTGGGACTTTAGCTGCCGGTGAGCGCCTCAAATCAGAATATGGCGCCCGAATAGTAGCTGTTGAGGCTTTAGAATGCCCGACCATGCTGTACAACGGTTTTGGGGAACACAACATTCAAGGCATCGGAGATAAGCACATTCCATTGATTCATAATGTGACAAACACTGATGTTGTTGTTGGAATAAGCGATCGGGCTTGTGACGAACTTGGAGTTGTTTTCAATTCTCCTGAAGGGCTCGCTTATCTAAGCGAGTTAGGAATAAATCCTTCAATTATTAGCCAACTCGGCCACTTTGGGTTGTCTGGTATTTGTAATGTTTTGGCAGCTATCAAAACAGCTAAAAAATTGGGCTTTGGTGCCGACGACGCGATCGTTACGGTTGCTACAGATGGCGCAGAATTGTATGCCAGCGAACGTGAAGCAATGGCTGCTAATCGTTATGTGAACGGTTTTAGTTCAGAGGATGCTTCAGCCGCTGTTGAAGAACATCTGCGAGGAGTAGATACCAACGACGTCGAAGTTCTTGACGAAATTGGGAAGAACCGCATATTCAATCTCGGCTATTACACGTGGGTTGAGCAACAAGGGATTGAATTTTCTGATTTTGAAATACGACGGGAACAAGATGTTTGGGAACATTTGCAGACCTTAGCTCCGGCATGGGATGAATTGATTGAAGAATTCAATAACCAAACAGGAGTGCTAGCTGGTAGATGACTCCGTTATCTCAAAACCATGGGTGGCTAGGTTCTCCTACCGGTGTTCTATGGCCTGCTAAGGAACCAGAAACAATATCTGAGCAACAGAATCCTTTCATAAAATTTCGAAGTTTTTTATGGTCGCACAAGAATGCTGTTGAAAAAGGTTTCACCGACAGAGATTTCATCCAGTTGGTTAATCGACTAGACAATTCAATTGGTGAAGTTGATGGGACAGGATTTAGCCAAACACCTTTTGAAAATTGTTCTGACCTAAGTTCTGCTGTTGGTAGAACAGGCGATCTTTGGATTAAGAATGAAACTGAGAATGTTTCAGGAAGTCACAAAGCACGACACTTGTTTGGGTTGGCTCTTCATCTTGAGGTAGATGAAGTTCCATTAACTACCCCTCTATCAATAGCATCATGCGGCAATGCTGCCCTTGGGGCCGCTGTAGTGGCTCGAGCGGTTAATCGGCCTTTAATTGTTCATGTTCCAGTCTGGGCGGAGACTTCAATCCTTGATCACCTTGCCGACTTAGATGCAGATATACGTATTTGTGAGCGCAAAGAAAATGAAGAAGGAGACCCTTGCGTCCTTAGGTCACAAGAAGCAGTAGCCGAAGGCGCTATTTCTTTTGGGTGTCAAGGCACAGAAAATGTTTTCACAATCGATGGTGGGCGTACTTTAGGGTTTGAGCTAGTTGATGCTTGGATAAGTACTCAAAAAATTCCTGAGCATCTTTTTATTCAAGTTGGCGGTGGAGCTCTTGCTTCCAGCGTGATCCAAGCCTTGTATACCGCTTTAAATCTGGGTGTTCTGGAACAACTACCTGTATTGCATAGTGTTCAATCTGAGGGGTGTTCTCCTTTAAGTCGAGCTTTTGACATTGTGTCTTCTTCGGTGGATCCACTTGAAAGCTTGGATGGAGATGAACCAATGTGGGCTTGGGAAAATCCAGCTTCAGTCGCTATCGGAATTCTTGATGATGTTGTATATGACTGGAAACCAATCGTATGGGCACTATTGGAGATGGGAAGTAGGCCTATGAGCGTGAACGAAGAAACTTTACTCAAAGCACATAAACTCGTTCATGGTCATACCAGCATTTCTCCGTGTATCACTGGTACCTCTGGAATTGCCGGCATACTTGCTTCCCATCAAGAAGGTACTTTGAATCCCGATTCGACTGTTGCTGCTCTTGTAACTGGAATTGAGCGATAAAGCCCTTTATCTTTCTTCCCGTCGATAAACCTTTCCAATTTCGGCGGGTGAAGCTGATGGGCGGTGTCGTGCTCTAATGGAGATAATTATGAGAACTCCAATGGTCAGCAGATAAGGAATCATTGAGAGCAAGATTGGTGAGAAATCAACTCCAAATGTTTGCAAGCGTGTCTTAAGCGCTAGTAGGCCACCGAATAAAAGTGCCCCTATTGCCGCTCGCCCTGGTTTCCAAGCTCCAAAGATAACCAGCGCTACAGCAATCCAGCCTCGTCCCGCGGCAGCACCGTCTTGCCATGAGGTAGTAATGCTTAAGGTCAAATACGCACCTGATGCGCCTGCTAAAGCTCCGCCAGTGGCGACTGCTGCGAGCCTTATTTTAACTACAGAGTGGCCTGCTGTATCTACAGTCGAAGCGGATTCTCCTGCTCCTCTAAGAGCTAGGCC
>TARA_B110000014_G_scaffold251894_1_pt1 | contig 15231 bp, 14 predicted proteins | sample TARA_B110000014 | Tara Oceans TARA_B110000014 (sample SAMEA4396468) | marine metagenome | biome: Westerlies Biome; feature: [MES] marine water layer (ENVO:01000295) within the mesopelagic zone...; material: water (ENVO:00002006), including particulate matter (ENVO:01000060) such... | reverse complement strand
TACAAGCAACCAATATCACGAGCTCAAGTTTCTTCAATTCGCGGAGTTGACGTTGATGGAGTCATCCGGACGCTACAACAGAGGGGATACATTGATGAACTCTCACGTGACACTGGACCTGGGAACGCTGTTCTTTTTGGTACGACACAGAGCTTCTTAGAGCGCATGGGTCTGAACTCTTTAGAAGATTTACCCTCTCTAGGGGACTTTGTCCCTGGGGCAGAAGTTGTAGAGGCTTTGGAACGTGGGCTTCGTTATGACACAGACTTAGAAGAGGAAGCAGAAGAGAAATCTTCAACCACAGAATCTGAGTAATGTGAACACCGAGAAATCATCAGGAGAGCGGTTACAAAAGGTGCTGTCGCGCGTAGGTTTCGGTAGCAGAAGAGCTTGCGAAGAACTAATTGTTGAAGGAAAAGTAAAAGTAAATGGACAACAAGCTGAACTCGGCTGCAGAGTAGAAGTAGAAGTAGATCTCGTCACAGTAGATGGAGCCCCCATCGGGGTGCGGCCCGATTTTGTTTATTACTTATTAAACAAACCCACAGGTGTAGTTACTACAGCAGATGACCCACATGGACGTCCAACAGTAGTGGACATGGTACCCACTGACCCTCGAGTCTTTCCAGTAGGGCGGCTTGATGCAGACACCGAAGGTTTACTGATTCTCACAAATAATGGTGAATTAACTCATCGTCTTACTCACCCGTCATTCGGGATAGAAAAAGAGTACGTAGCAGTGGTCAAAGGAAACCCATCTCGGTCTTCTTTACGTTTACTGAGAGAAGGGGTGGACCTTGAAGATGGAAAGACCTCACCAGCAAAAGTTGCGTCAATAGAAGAAGAAACGATTCGTCTCACTATCCATGAAGGGAAGAACCGTCAAGTAAGAAGAATGTGTTCAGCAGTAGGCCACCCAGTCAAACGACTAATACGAACTCGTATAGGTTCGTTGTCTGATCGTTCCCTATCTCCAGGAGAATGGAGAGAATTAACTGTGACTGAAATTCGTTCCTTAGAAAGAGCAGTTGCAGATTCAGATTAATTCAACAGAGAGTTAAGTCAGCCTCCTGTAGCATTTGAAGTGATGAATATTTCCCTATATGTGATTAAGTCACAAACAATCTCATGAGTCGCCGCGCAACAGTAGTAGGCATTGGCCTTATAGGCGGATCCATAAGTCTCGCGTTACGTGAAAGAGGTTGGCATGTAAGCGGCGTTGATACTGATGAGGAGAGTCTGAGCCGGGCTTTAGAATTAGGAGCGATAGACGCAGTTGGCTGGGATGCAAAATCAGAAATAACTTTCGTCGCAACCCCAGTAAGTACCGTTGTTTCCTTAGCAAAAGAAGCCCTTGAAGTTTCGCTTTCAGGAGTGGTCACAGACGCCGGAAGCGTAAAAAATCCTATAGTTCAAGAAATCGGAGATCAGAGATTCATTGGAGGTCATCCAATGGCTGGTTCCGAACAAGAAGGAGTTGATGGGGCTTCTGCGACCATGTTTGCTAATGCAAATTGGGTATTAACGCCTACAGAGCTGACAGACGACAAAGAATTTGCGATAGTTCGAGAAGTGGTTACATCTTTCGGTGCAGAAGTAGTCACTCTTTCGCCTGAACGCCACGATGCCTTAGTTGCCACGGTTTCACATGTTCCACATCTCACCGCGGCAACCCTCATGGGTCTTGCCTCCGCACAGTCAGAGGAGCATTACGCAGTACTTCGACTTGCCGCAGGTGGATTTCGGGACATGACACGTATAGCCGCTGGAAGTCCAGGGATCTGGCCAGATATTTGTAAAGAAAACAGTGGGGCGATCACAGAAGTTCTCGATGATCTAATTGAAGATTTATCACGAGTCCGGAATGAAATCGCCCAAGAAGACAAGTCGGCTTTATTGAGGAGGCTAGAGACCGCACGTCAAGCCAGAATCAGTCTCCCAACGGGAGCACCTCGATCTTCGGAACTCATAGAAGTCCGAGTCCCTATTCCAGATAGGAAAGGAGAACTTGCAGCTATCTTCGCGCTCGCAACAGACCTTGACGTAAATATCTATGACCTAGAAATGGCTCATTCATCCGAAGGCGATAAAGGTGTGGCAGTACTTATAGTCGAAGCATCTTTAAGTGAACGTCTTCAAGGTGGGCTAATGGCAAATGGCTATCGACCCACATCTCAGCCTTTAGCATGACCATCCAAAGAATAAACCCAATAAGTTCTTTGACGGGGCGAATAAACGTTCCAGGGGATAAATCTATTTCTCACCGCACTCTCATGCTGGCAGCTCTCGCAAACGGAAATTCTGAAATTTCAGGTTTGAACACTGGACAGGATGTTCAACAAACACAACTAATCATCTCAGCTCTTGGAGCAAAAGTAGAGAACGACAAAGGTACCTGTTTGGTAGAAGGCGGGAAACTTAAAACACCTAATCAGGTGCTGGATGTAGGGAACTCCGGTACCGGCATCCGTTTATTGACTGGCTTGCTCTCAGGGATTCCGATACGTACCGTCATTGATGGGGATTCTTCAATTCAAAGTAGACCCATGGATCGGGTTATTTTTCCGTTGAGAAAAATGGGGGCGGATATAAGAAGTAAAGAAGATAACGGATATGCACCTCTTGAAATAACAGGAAAAGAACTAGTTGGGATTGAATACGAAATGCCCATGCCAAGTGCTCAAGTTAAAAGCGCCATACTTTTTGCTGGACTTTCTGCTCAAACTCCAACCACAGTTCTTGAGACGCAGCCCACACGAACCCATACAGAAGAATTGATGACAATGTGTGGAGTTGATTTGAAAACAAATCAAAATAAGATCACAGTCGCTCCTGGTAGACCAGAACCGTTCAAACATAAGGTAGAGGGAGATCCTTCTCAAGCAGCTTTCTGGGCAGTAGCCGGAACTATTGTCCAAAATTCTCATATCGAGATAGAAAATCTATATCTGGGTCCCACGAGGACAGGCTTTATCGCTGTACTTCAACGCATGGGGGCTGATCTTCAAATAAATCCAGAAACAGGAGAGTTAGTTATCCGCTCTGCACAGTTGCAAGCAACACATGTGGCGGCTCATGAGATTCCCAGCATGATTGATGAGATACCCATTCTTGCAGTAGCTGCAGCCTGCGCGGAAGGAACCACAGTGTTCGAAGGCCTTAGTGAGTTACGGGTAAAGGAAACAAATCGACTAGAAACTATCCAGTCAGAATTGACTCATATAGGAATAGCGGTAGAAATAGATCAAGATTCGTTGATCATTCATGGAGGGCCAATCGCTGGAGGTAATGTCAACTCACATGGAGACCATCGAATAGCGATGGCATGTGCTGTAGCGGCTTTGATTTCAGAATCGTCGATACATATAGAAGGATGGGAAGCTATTTCAACGAGTTACCCAGACTTTACGAATGATCTAGAGTGTTTAAGTGGAGAAGGTGTCTAGGTGAGAGTAATAGCTATAGATGGTCCTGCTGGGTCAGGAAAATCAACAGTGGCAAAAGCTTTAGCAGCACGTTTGAATCTTGACTACTTAGATACAGGTGCGATGTATCGAGCGGTAGCCTTTGCTGCTATTCAAAAGCAAATAAGGCCTAGTGAGATTGAAGAAATAACTGAAATAGCCAAATCTTTAGACTTGGAACTCACGGAAGAGTCTTGTGTGGTTAATGGAGTGGATGCCACAACAGAAATCCGTGGACCAGAGGTCACTTCGTTAGTCAGTCAAGTGGCGACAATGCCGGAAGTACGCATTGAGATGGTGAAGCGCCAAAGGGCATGGGCAGAAACCCGAAATGGGGGAGTGATGGAAGGACGGGACATAGGTTCCGTAGTTTTTCCAGATGCAATGCTCAAAATATATCTCACTGCTTCTGAAGAAGTTCGGGCAGCGAGAAGAGCCGCAGAAGTAAAAGAAGGAGATGTCGCAATAGTCGCGGCAGATATAGAAAGAAGAGATGCGGTTGACACTCAACGCGCTGCAAGCCCATTGGTTGAAGCCGAAGACGCAATAGTGGTAGATACATCAGCGATGACTCTACAACAAGTCGTTGATCATGTTATTGGTTTGATTCCATGAAAGATTACGGCAAAAAGCTGAGCCTTCCTGAACGGGTTACTTATCGATTCGCATGGTCGGTGCTATGGGCGTTATCCAAGATTCTTTTCAGATTCCGAGTTGTTGATAAGAAGAATTTCCCTACTGAAGGAGCGTATATTCTGTCCCCGGTGCATCGATCTTATTTAGATACTCCAGTTGGAGGAATGGTTACTGCTCGACGTCAAAGATTTATGGGTAAAGAATCTTTATGGAAAAATAAATTTTCAGGAACTCTGTTAAGCCTCGTAGGTGCTTTTCCAGTAGAAAGAGGAACTGCAGATCGGGCAGCTCTTCGTGCCTGTCAAGAAATATTGGAACGTGGAGAGCCTCTGGTGATGTTTCCAGAAGGAACAAGAAGACATGGACCGATAGTAAAAAAAGAAGAGATGCATGCCGGGCCAGCATTCGTATCTTTACGAACCGGTGCACCTATTGTCCCAATGGGTATAGCTGGAACTGATTATGCGTGGCCTCCCGGCGTATCAAAAATTAAGCCCCACAAAGTGATCTTGGTTGTTGGGGAACCTATATATCCGAGAGTTTTTGAAGGCCGCGTACCGAGGCGAGCAGTAGATGAGTTAACAGAAGAGTTACGTCAAAAACTACAAATAGTTTTTGACCAAGCGCAAGAAATACTTGGCAAGCCCGCCCTTCCAGAACCATCCAATCTCGGAAAAGACGGTTAATCAGTGTTCAAACTTTGGAGAGCCTTCGCTGCGTCAATAGACCGATCATTGAGGTGACCAGTAGGATTCGGCCCTGCAAAACCGAATCCAGCAAAAAAACGAATAGCTGAAAGTAATTCCCGCAAGTTTCGGGGAGGAGGAAAATATTCGTCTTCCTCGGTGTGTTTAACTATCGAAACCCCTTTAGAAGGATTCAAAGTTTTTAAAACAGCCTCTACTGTTTCCTCAGGGGCAGAAGCCCCAGCAGTTACCCCCACCGTCCCAGAAAGGTCTTGAGGTAACTCATCAGCTCTATTAATCCAGATCACATCAGGACCATTGGCTTGTTCGGCCAGCTTCACCAGAGCTTTTGTGTTCGAACTATTAGTTGAACCAATCACAATCACTGAATCACAATTATCGACTAGAGCAAGAAGAGCGGACTGTCGATTAGTTGTAGCGAAACATAAATCACTTCTTCCTGGAGACCAAAGATTCGGCCATCTTTCTTGCGCAGCATCAGTTACCCCTTCCCAGTCACGATGACTAAGTGTGGTTTGAGCGAGCAGAGCAACTTTCTCTCCAAGATCATTCAGTTCAGCAACTTCTTCTGGGTTTTCCACACGATGCATGGCCTCAGGGGCTACAGCTATCGTGCCAACAGCTTCTTCATGGCCGGCATGACCAACATATACAATTTGATAACCCTGCTTTGTTCTAGTTTTCACTTCATGGTGAACTTTTGTCACCAGAGGGCAAACAGCATCAACTGTGTAACCGCCAACGTTTTCCGCCTGTTGAGTTACTTCAGGAGCTGAACCATGCGCTGAGAGCATTATTGGAGCTCCTTCTGGGACTTCATCAATAGAGTCAACAAAAATTACACCTTGAGCCTCAAAACGCTCAACAACAATCTTGTTATGGACAATCTCGTGATAACAATAAACTGGCTCATCAAAGGCTCTTACCATCCAAGTAAGCGCTTTAATAGCCATTTCAACACCTGCACAGAAGCCTCTAGGTTCTGCGAGAAGTACGTGTTCAACAGCCATAGTAAGAAACTCTACCGGTGCTGAGCCTCATCGTCGGTAGCCTAGAGAAATATGTCTACGCCACTAGTGATAGCAGTAACTGAAGATTCTCCTGCAGATCATGCAGGAGTGTTAACTGGCGACCTCATTTTTCAGATAAACAACGAAACTCCTAGAGACATAATTCAATATCAGCTTCTGGTAGATGAACCAGAAATACTTATGGATATAGAACGAAAAGGAGAACGTCAAGTACTTAGCATCACAAAACCAACTGGTGCTCCATTAGGAATTGAGGTAGATAGCCCTCTCTTTGATCAAGTCCGAACCTGCGATAACCATTGCGAATTTTGTTTCATATATCAGTTACCTCGCGGTATGAGACGCAGTCTTTCAGTCAAAGATGATGACTACCGGCTTTCTTTTCTTTACGGCAACTTCACCACTCTCACGCGTTTCACAGAGGCGGACCTTGAACGAGTCATAACCGAAGGCCTAAGCCCTTTGTATGTAAGCATTCACGCTACAAACCAAGATAAACGCGTAGAGATGCTCAGAAATCGACGCGGCGGAACAAGTTTGCGTTGGTTGCGGCTTCTTTTAGATCACGGAGTAGAAGTGCATGGTCAGATAGTCGTGTGTCCAGGGATAAATGATGACCTATGGCTAGAGGACACGATTGCAGGAATTGCTGACCAATTTTCAGAAATAAAAAGTTTAGCTGTCGTCCCATTAGGGGTAAGTGCCCATACCGAAGAACCAAGGATGCGACCTCATACAATTAAAGAAGCTGAAAAAGTCATAGACATTGTTGAAGAATGGCAAAATTTGTTTCTTGAGATAGGCGGCAACAGAGTCGTATACGCCGCAGATGAATATTATCTACTAGCTAGGCGCCCATTCCCGGATGCTCAAACTTATGGAGATTTCCCGATGCACGAAGATGGCATAGGAATGGCTCGTGCTTTCGAATTCGATTTTCTTAATAATGATCATCAGGTATCGCATCATCGGCCAGGTTTCTTCTCCTCTGTAGATGGGGCACCAGCACAGGGATACCGAGCTCCACGTACCGGTGAAGTTTCTGTACAACTAACTAAGAAAAAAAATTATCCAATTACAGTGCTCACAGGTGCGTTTGGTGCTTCAGTGATCAAGCCGTTGTTAGAAAAGATTGAAAGAAAAGATATTGAAGTGCTACCGATAGAAAACAATTTTTTTGGTGGAAATATAGGGGTAACAGGATTACTAGTTGGAGAAGACCTCAAGAGAGTGTTAGCGGAACAACCTGAAGGTCGCCGCTACTTGTTGCCTGACGTGTGCCTTAGTGGAGGACGCTTTTTAGACGATCTCACTCCTGAAGATCTTCCACGTTCAGTTGAAATCATTCCAACGGATGGCCGCTCTTTACGGCAAGCCATAGAGTCAGGAACCTCATTATGAATCCAGTGGTAGCAATCGTAGGGAGACCTAACGTTGGTAAGTCAACTTTGATGAATCGCATCATTGGAAGACGCGAAGCCATTGTTGAGGAGCGTCCCGGTGTAACGAGAGACAGAAAAGAAGTTGAAGCTTTTTGGCTGGATCGGACGTTCACTCTAATTGACACTGGAGGCTGGATCACCGGTGGGGATTCTCTGGACGCAAAAGTTAGCCGCCAAAGCGAACAAGCTATGTTCAACGCCGATGTAGTTCTTTTTGTTTTAGATTCCACAGTCGGCATAACTGAAGAAGATGCCCAAGTAGCTGATCTGTTACGAAAGGAAGTTGAATCAGTAATTGTTGTTGCCAACAAAGTTGACGACCGAAACCATGAATCATCTGCGTGGGAACTTATGTCACTGGGACTCGGCGAACCGTCAACAATAAGTGCCTTACACGGACGGGGGACAGGAGACTTGCTTGACCGAGTAATAGAACTTCTTCCAGAGCCTGTAGAAATCATTGAAGAAGAAGTATCTGAAAAAATTGTTTCTGTTTCCTTAGTTGGGAGACCAAATGTTGGGAAATCAACGTTGTTTAACCGTCTCATTGGTGAAGAACGAGCAGTAGTGCATGATCGTCCCGGCACCACTCGAGATGCCGTAGACACAATGGTTGAAACCCGTTATGGGCCAGTTCGCTTCATTGACACTGCAGGAATGCGCCGCAAGGCACGCATAGACGAAAACACTGAGTATTACTCTCTCGTCCGTGCCCTTAAGGCCGTCGATGCCGCGGATGTAGCGCTTCTTATTATTGATTCTGTTATCGGAGTCACTCACCAAGATCAACGACTCGCAGAACGAGTAGACGCTGCGGGATGTCCTATCGTCGTTCTGCTAAACAAATGGGATTTATGCGACGGTGAACAAAGAGAAGATGTTTCAGCACAGGTAGGGGAAAAGCTTCATTTCGTAGGAAATGCTCCTGTGATCAAGATCAGTGCCTTGACAGGAAAAAATGTTGATCGCCTATGGCCAGCACTTTCAGAAACCATTGAGGACTATCGCACTCGAATCCCCACAAGACGAGTCAATGATGCAGTTAGAGCAGCGCAACAAGCTCATCCTGCACCCGGAGGAGCTCGAGTTCTTTACGCCACCCAGGGGGCAACAGATCCACCTACCTTCACTCTTTTTACAAATCGGGAACTACCGCGAACATGGATCAGGTTTCTAGAAAGACGATTACGAGAAGATCTTGACCTCGGCTCCACTCCAATAAAATTAAGAGTTCGCCGCCGCTCCGAGTGAATTTAATGGTCACCTAATGTGACAAAAGGCTGAAAAGGCTTTATTTGGGTTAGTGCACGTTAAGTCAGATACGATGTTGGCTATGGACACCCCGGTACTCACCGTTGTAGGTGCAATTTGTCTTGCTGCCGCACTTAGTTGGGTGCGCTCAGCTCGCTATCGATATCGACTAGTGCACCGAATAGACCCAGAGGAAGCTCCTGACGCCTATACGTTGGCATGGTCACAGTTCCGTAAAGACGCTCACGCGGTTTTCTTATACGGATTCCTCGCTTTAGGTTTCTTTATTAATTCAACAACCACTGCGCCTTGGGTTTTTGTGTTAGTTGTTCTACCCGCTCTCATCTCCAGCGCTTGGGCCCGTAACGCAGTTCGAGAAGCACGCCTTGCCCGCCAAAGAATAGATATTGAGCGCCGAGCTCACGAAGCATTAGCTCAAGAAGACTTAGCTCCCAAAGCATGGGCAGGTCGACTAGCTCCAGATGACTTGCCTGAGTTCTCAGGATTTGAAATCGGAAGGGTTTATCAAGCAGGTGCCGGATTAATGGGCGGAGACTTCCTTGATGTATTTCTCGCCAGCCCCACACGACTAGTCGCAGTTATAGGAGATGTTTCTGGACACGGAATTGAATCTTCTGTGACGGCATTCCAAGCCAAATACCTATTGCGAACTTTCTTAAGACAATATCGAGATCCGGCTCAAGCACTTGAAGAATTAAATCGCCAAATGTCAGCTGTTGAGAGAACAGAAGAATTTATCTCTCTTGTAGTTTTAATTTTTGACACCGAAGCAGCAACGATGCGTTACGCATCTGCTGGCCATCCTGCTACTTTCCTTTGGCATCAACGCGAAGTACGTTCACTGCGAGCAACTGGACCTCTTCTTATGCTTGATCCAAACGGAACGTATTTCAGTCGGGAAATACCCCTTGAACATGACGACATGGTTCTGATGTATACCGACGGTTTAGCCGAAGCACGCAATGGGGATGAACTGTTTGGTGAAGAGAGAATTGAAAACGCGATTCGTCGTGATCCCGGGATCACACCAAATGATTTGTGTCGCCGTTTATTAGAAGCCGCTAATGACTTTAGTCCTGCTGGAGTAGAAGACGACATTGCGATTCTTTCCGTTCGTAAAGTCTGATTTCGTAATAGAGGAAGAATAGTCCGTGCCGTGGTGTGAACCCTGTGAGAAATATCTCAGCCCTAATGCAGTATCAGTGGTTGGGACTTGTCCAAAGTGCGGGGAAAGAGTCGAGGATAGTGAGGGGAATCCAGCCCAATCACAAAAAATACCTTGGCATTTTTGGGTGTTTGTTGGGGCTGCTGTGATCTACCTTGGATGGCGACTTATTGAAGGACTTGGACTTTTATTCACCTAAGTCAAGCATCAACAGCTTCAGTAATCCCAGCCATCAAAAGCCCAACTTTTTCTCTTCCGGCATCTTCACCAGACACTACGGCAATTACTTTGCCCTCATACATGACTGCTACTCGATCAGATAACCCGAGTACTTCATCAAGGTCTTCAGAAATAAGAAGCGTTGCTGTGCCGAGCTCTCTTTGCTCAATTAGTCGATTATGGATGTATTCTGCAGCGCCAATATCTACACCACGAGTTGGCTGACAGGCGAGTAGAACTGACGGAGAGGCAGATAACTCTCGAGCCAAGATTACTTTCTGAATATTGCCTCCAGAAAGACTAGAGGTGGGAGTGTTGACGCTTGGGGTCTTCACATTGAAGTCACTGACGAGTTGTGAACTGTGCTCAGAGATCTTGTCGAAGGAAAAAAGGCCACGATTCACAAAATCATCAGTTTCATGATCTACGAGAATAAGATTTTCCTCAACTGTGAATTCAGGTATTGCGCCGTCAGGAACCCGCTCTTCTGGGATAAACCCAAGCCCTTGATCTCGCCGTGAGCGTGTACTCGTGTCACTAACATTTGATCCATTGATTTCTATCAAGCCATTAGGCTCAATAGGTCGCAGCCCTGCAATAGCTTCCGCTATTTCTCTTTGACCATTGCCAGAAACTCCCGCGATACCGAGAATTTCTCCAGCTCGCACTTCAAAAGAAACGTTGTCAACAGCAAGAGTGTCACTGTCATTTTTTACTGACACATTGTTCAAAGACAGACGGCTTTCTTTTACTTCATTTGGTGGAAGATCGGGAGTTAGCCGAACGGCTCGACCCACCATCATTTGAGCGAGTTCTTCACGACTTGTTTCACCTGGAGTGGTAGCCCCGACTACCTGCCCATTTCGCAGAACAGTGATCCGATCACTCAAAGACATTACTTCACGAAGTTTATGCGATATGAAAATAAGCCCACGTCCGTTGTCAGCCATTCTCCTGAGTATCACAAACAAATCATCTACTTCTTTAGGGGTAAGAACAGCAGTAGGTTCATCTAGAACTAAAAGTTCAGCATCTCGATAAAGAGCTTTGATTATCTCCACTCTTTGACGTTCCCCTACAGAAAGATGCTCTACTATCTCAGCAGGATCAACTGCTAAGCCATGTTCTTCAGAGATTTCAGAAATCTTTTTTGAAACTTTGTCAAGATCAGTCAAGGGGCGTCGTGTAGATGGCATTCCTAGAGCAACATTCTCAGCAACGGTAAGGGTAGGCACCAACATAAAATGCTGATGAATCATGCCTATCCGTGAAGAAATAGCATCAGAGGGAGAACTGATTTCCATCGCTTCTCCCCGCAATAAAAGATCTCCTTTGTCTGCTTGGTACAAACCAAAAAGGATCTTCACTAGAGTGCTTTTCCCTGCACCATTCTCACCGAGCAGAGTGTGAACTTCACCGTAACGAACATCAAAATCAACGTCGCTATTAGCGACTACTCCTGGGAAATACTTCGTAATTCCCCGCATTTCTAAAAGATTATTTGATTTATCGTTCATAGATTCTTACATCCAATTCCAAAGCCTTAACCCGGGAGAGTGAGAGTTGACCCACCCTCCCGGAAAGACAAAAGACACTTTTTAGTGTTTATTAAGCTCCAGTATCTATAGAGCCGTCAATTATTCCTGCAATAGCAGCATCGGCCGCAGCTTTAACGTCATCGGAAAGTTCGAAGCCGTCGTTGAATTCAATTACCAAACCACCGTTTTCCAAATTGATTTCAAATGTTTGGCCGCCTTTTGTTCCGTTATCACGAAGCTCAAGCATCTCTTCAAGCGCAAACTCCCAGTGATAAACCTGTGAAGCCACAACAAGATCTGGATCTAAGGACGTCTGATTTGATTGGGTTCCAAACCAAGGCACCCCGGCATCACTAGCTACGCCAACAGCACCTACAACCATTTGAGCGGTTCCCGTAAGAACATCGGCGTTATTGGCGAGGTGAGCCTCAGCAGCTTCGGCAGCAAGAGCCACGTCACCGAATGATCCGGTGTAAGTGACATTTACTGTTGCTCCACCGGCTTCAGCAGCTGTGGTGAATCCGTTGATGTAAGAGACAGCGTCACCTGCTTCTACTGGACCAACTACCCCAATAATTCCGGTTGAAGAAATAGCGGCAGCAACCACTCCGTTTACATAGCCGCCCTCATCAGCAGCAGGAGCGTAAGCAAACACATTGTCTAACCCTTGAGTATCTGTAGCTGTTCCCCAAACAAAAGTTGTGTCAGGAAAGTCAGGCGCGATTTCTGCAAGAGAAGCACCAAATTGTGTTCCGTGAGCGATAACAACGTCAACTCCATCTTCGGCATAACCTCGAATAGCGGCTGCAGCATCCTCAACAATGAAAGTCCCATCAGTTACTTGAACTGTGATATCTCTATCAAGTGCATTAACTGAATCAACCATGCTTTGGCTAAACGCCAAGTCATCTGAGGCGCTTGGGGCCACAATTGCCATAGTCAAGGCACCGCCGCCACCGCCACTAGAGTCGTCAGACCCGCATGCAGTAGCGCCGAGAGCCAGAACTCCTAGCACTGCTATGAGGCTTGAAATTAGCCTCAGTTTCTTTCTCATTTTGTTTTCCTTTCCGGGATTCCCCCGTTCATAGATTATTTAATGTCGGCTGAATGGTTTAGTTAAAGCTGCCGGAGCGTTAACACGTCGTGCTAATAAAATGAGGGCACCAATGGTGACAATGGCTGGCGCCATTCCAGCGAGATCAGAGATGCTGACAGGAATGATCCCCAGCGATTTCCACTGAAGGACCGTGGCGTTTACCAAACCATAAAGTAAGGCTCCTCCCATGACACCGAGAGGACGCCAAGCACCAAAATAGACAAGAGCTACAGCTATGAAACCCATCCCTTGGGTCAGATTTGGTTGGAAGATGCCTAATTGGAGTACAAGAGCGGCTCCTGCAAGGCCGGCAAGTGTATTGCCGATCAAGATGGCGGCAAAACGAGTTCGTTCGACTGAAACACCGAGACTGTCCGCTGCTTGAGGGTTTTCTCCTACAGAGCGAATATTTAAACCAAAGGTGGTTTTGTTGAGCAGAAGAAACGTGAGTGGTACTAGAGCGAAAGCCAGGTAGGTCAAAAGGCTTCTTTGGAAGAGAGGTTCGCCGATGTAAGGGATGTCAGCTAGTACTGGGATATCAACGTTAGGTAGACGCTGTACTGGTTTTGGTGTCCCTACTTGTTGTCTGAACATGAGATCACTGAAACCTAAACCAAAAATAAATATTCCAATTCCACTGATGCCTTGAGTCGCTTCAAAAAACACTGTGATGATTCCGTAGAGGACACCCATGATGACTCCGACTGCTAATGCGACTACTACAGCAAGCCATAAGTTCCCGGTTTGAAGAACTGTCCAATAAGAGAAAAAAGCGCTTAGGAGCATTACGCCGTCAACACCTAAGTTGAGCACTCCGCTTCGTTGTCCAATGGTTTCCCCTAACGAAGCAAGCAGGTAAGGAGTGGCGAGTCGTATGGCTGATGCTGCAGTGGCTACGAGCACGCCTGAGGTGAAAAAGTCGTTCATGTCGTTACCTCAGTCGTGGAGTTGATTTCTTCTTCTTCTTCTTCTTCTTCTTCTTCTTCTTCTTCTTTGCTGAAGAGATTTGTGTTACCGAGAGTGGTTTGAAGCCACGTTCTTACCCTTGAACTACTTATGACGAAGATAACGATTATGCCGTTAAGAGCTACCGCTAATGAAGAGGGGACTTGCAGTACACGTTGCAGTTGTGTCGCTCCGGTTAATAAAGCCCCAAAGAGGAAAGCTGAAGGGACAGTCCACAGTGGGTGCAGTCCACCAAAGAGTGCAGCAACAATGCCATTGAATCCTGCGCTGCTAGTGAATCCTGCAGCGGATCCATCAGTAACCATTCGTTGCCCCTCGCTACCGAAGACCAAAATGGCGCCTGCGATGCCGGCTAAAGATCCAGAAATTGCTAAAGCAAGAGTGATATTTCTTTTCACATTGATGCCAGCTGCTTTTGCGGCTTTTGGTGAGTGGCCTACGGCTCTTAGCCGAAAGCCAACTGGAGTTCTCCAGAGAATGATGTAAGCAACTATTGCTGCCGCTACAGCAATGAGCACTCCGAGATGAAATCGTGTGCCTTCAACGATGGTGGGCAGAGCAGCATTGTCAGATAAACGTTCTGTTTGAGGGATTCGTGTACCAGCTTCAAGTTCGTAAGGGTCAATAAGTGGTCCTCGTAGTAGATAGTTCATGAATTGAACCATCATCAAGTTCAACATTATGGTGCTTAATATTTCGTTCACGGAAGCGTAAGCCTTCAATGCCCCAGGTATCGCTCCAAGAATTCCTCCACCGATAGCTCCAGCAATAATCACAAGCGGTACAAGAAGGAAAGCAGGAAGATCGGGGAGGCCTAAAGCAACAACTGTAGAGAGAAGTGCTCCTCCGATTATTTGACTTTCTCCACCAATGTTCACCACGTTGGTTCTGAAAGCAATAGTGATTCCTGCACCGACAAGAATAAGGGGGGTAGCTTTCACTGCTGTTGCGGCTAACCGTTCTCCGCTGCCGAAAGCACCGTCAAATATCGCTTCTAGACCTTCAAAAGGGTTTGCACCAAGAGCGATGAGCATGATTGCTCCAAAAGCGAATGCCACTAGGGCGGCTAGAAAAGGAACAAGTCCGCCTAAAAGCTTATTAATCATGCTCCTTCTCCCCAAGAGGACATTAGCCCTCTTAGCGAGAATGTAAATAGTTGGAAGGGTTGGATATGTGAGTCTTGGTTGACCGGTAGGGTTATCGGTTCAAAGCGGGCTGTGGCGCAGCTTGGTTAGCGCGTCGGTCTGGGGGACCGAAGGTCGGAGGTTCAAATCCTCTCAGCCCGACCACTTCACCAGTTATCTAATTCTTCTTCCTCATCCCAGCCATTATCTCTTCCACACTTAGAGCACCATCTATCCACCGGTTCCGTTTCTGAACCACAGTATGAACACATGTCTTTAGTTGAAGATTTTGTTGCAGATGCTGAAGTTCTTCGCTTTGGAGGCTTGCTCCTTCTCCTAAAAAATGAAATACTGACGCGGGGCTGTAGCCCACCCAAACGACCTCAACCAAAGGACCCGATACGTGACCAAACCACTCGAACGCAACAGCAGCACGCCAGTTGATTTCCGACCCGTCGAGGCATCCGCGGCATCGCTGCAGAATCACGAGGAGTACTTCGACGGAGCGCTTCCCGGCGCGATCCGCCCGGCGCACTGGCCGATGCGAGAGATTCGGGCCGAACTCGAGGCG
>TARA_B110000014_G_C20126768_1_pt1 | contig 15277 bp, 10 predicted proteins | sample TARA_B110000014 | Tara Oceans TARA_B110000014 (sample SAMEA4396468) | marine metagenome | biome: Westerlies Biome; feature: [MES] marine water layer (ENVO:01000295) within the mesopelagic zone...; material: water (ENVO:00002006), including particulate matter (ENVO:01000060) such... | reverse complement strand
CTTTGTGTCAGTTTGAACCACTACACTAATCCTTCTACCCTGTTGGATGGTGACTCTATTTTTCATTAAAAAGGAAATTATGTTACTCTTCAAAGCTTATGAATTTTAAAAATTTTTTATTAGCTCTTGTGACTTCTTCAATTTGGGGGTCATCCTTTTTAATGATTAAGTATTCATTAGAAGAACTAAACCCCTCCGATATAGCTATTTATAGAATATTTATAGGTGCTTTATTTATTAATATCTTTGTCAGAGCTAAAGAAAATATTGTCAAAACTGACCATGTAAAGATTTTTATAATATCATTTTTTTGGATGGCTCTTCCTTTTTATATGTTTGGCATTGCTGAGCAGACAATAGCATCTTCATTAGCTGGATTAATTAATGGATCAACTCCAATTTTTGTTGCTTTTATTGCTGTTGTGTTTTACAAATTAAAGGTTACAAACATTCAAATTTTGTATATATTTACTGGTTTTATTGGGGTGGGTCTCATTTCTTTAAGTGAGGGCATTAATGATGTATCTTTTGAAATTGGTTTTCTTTACGCATTGATCGCCTCAATATCATATGGAATCGCAGTAAATATGGTAGAGCCATTAATTAAAAAATATGATTCATTAATTGTTATAAAAATGGTAATAAGATACGCATTTCTTATCTCACTTATTATATTTGGGTCGACTGCATCATTTAAGCTTCCAACTATAGAAGTTTCATTGATTCCAATGCTTATATTGGGAATCGGAGGTACTGGTATCGCGTTTTTGACATATTATAAATTATTAGAGAGTGTTGGTAGAATATCTAGTTCATTTATTGTGTATATGATTCCAATTTTTTCTATTTTCTTTGGCTTTCAATTTTTAGACGAGATAACTAATTCAGTTCAGTTTATAGGAATTGGTGTAATATTATCTTCTGCTTTTCTATATTCGAGAACCTAAGATTTTCTTATTTCAACAAATTCTGATTCAGCAACAGCAGCTAACGTGCCATTATCTAAATAAATTTCCCCTTTATATAGACTATTTCGACCATCGATGCTCTCTCTCCATGCAACAGCTGTTACATATTTAATAGATGGTCCAACAGGTTTTAAATATTTTATTGAAAAATTCTTATTGACTGCTTTTTGACCTAGTAAAACAGTTAGGGGGCCCATGGTAATATCTATCCATGCATCAATGATTCCTCCAAGTGTTGTTGGGAGAGGATTGAAATATCTTTCACGAACAGGAAACTTGCACTTTAATGTTTCATTGTCTTTATCAAAATCTAAAAACTCACCTTCAAGCTCAGCCCATACGTTTGGAACCGGTATTCCTTCGCTTACTAACATATTTTCGAGATTTTCTTCAACCATCATGTAATAATAACAACTTATATGAATAAGCTGTCTTTGCAGTCAAGACAGCTTAAACAGGGTGAACTTAGTAATAATGAAACAATACTTTGAGGGTAAGACAGTTTATGTGCCTTTTGGATGCCAGACTGTTTTAGTTTCAAGGTAAGGAAGTATGGATGATAGACCTTCTATAGATGGTTGTGAAAATACTCTTTTAACAGATTCAGAAGCATTTTCCTCTATAGATTTTAATCCGTTATTATCCAGTTCTTTATGGAGTGCAACTAAATTTATTTCAACATGTTTGCTAACATCATCAAGAATATTTTCAAATTTTCCTGAAAGTATATTCAAAGATCCAGATGGAAAGTCAGAATTATTTATATCCTCTGCAAATTTTAGTGCAACAACACTATTTTCCTCAGAATATGATATTACTGAGCAACCAACTGTTAACGCTGGGAGAATACTCATTAGTAACTCATTTAAAGATACATTTGAACCACTCAATGAAAAGACAACACCTATAGGGTTTTGATGTGAAATATTAAAGTATTCTTCTGAAACAGGATTTAAATTTCCTGCTAATTGTTCCCATTTATCAGCCAATCCAGCAAACCAAACTATATTTTGTATCGATTCATCTATATCTTTATTTGCCTTTTGTTTTGTTAAACCATGATGCATAAGTAGCTCAACATAACTTTCTTTATTTCCTTCAATCATTTCTGATAAACGATAAAGAATTTGCATTCTTAAATAAGGGGTTGTTGAAGACCATTTCTTATACCCATCCTTAGATGATGTAACGGCATCTCTAATATCTTTTTTTGAAGTTAACGGTAATTCATAAAATTCATTTTTTAATTCCTTAGTATATGTTTTTCCAGATTCTGAACGAACGTATTTACCGCCAACATAATTTTTATAAGTTTTCTTAATTTCTATCATGATGATTCCTTTAAGTACGAAAGCAGTCCATGTCTTCCGCCTTCTCTACCAAAGCCAGATTCTTTATATCCACCAAATGGTGACGCGGGATCAAACTTATTAAATGTGTTTGCCCAAACTACTCCTGCCTCTAGCCTGTCTGCAGTCCATAAAATTTTAGACCCTTTTTCTGTCCAAACACCAGCAGATAATCCATACTCTGTATTGTTTGCAATCTCAACAGCTTCATCCGGTGTTCTAAAGGTTAAAGTTGTTAATACAGGACCAAATATTTCTTCTCTTGCTATAGAGTAAGAAGGTTGTACATCTGTAAACAAAGTTGGTTTAAACCAAAAACCATTGCCAGGAAGTTCGCATTCTGTCTGAAAGATATTTCCACCATCTGCAACACCTTCGTCTACTAAATTTGTTATTTTATTAAGCTGCTCCTTTGAATTTATTGCACCAATATCTGTATTTTTATCTAAGGGATTTCCCACCCTTAATGCTTGCATTCTCTTTTCTAATTTTGATATAAATTGATCATGAACTGACTCCTGAATAAGCAACCTACTACCAGCGCAACATACATGCCCTTGGTTGAAAAATATTCCATTTACAACACCCTCAACAGCTTGGTCAATTGCTGCATCTTCATAAACAATATTGGCTGCTTTTCCACCAAGTTCAAGCGTAAGTCCTACTTCCCTACCAGCTAATGATTTCTGAATTAACTTCCCAACTTGAGTAGATCCAGTAAAAGCAATTTTGTTTATATCTTTATGATTAACAATTAGGGACCCAGTAGTGCCATCACCAGTAATAATATTTACTACTCCGTTTGGTAATCCCGCTTGATCACAAATTTCAGCAAAAAGTAATGCTGTAAGAGATGTTGTTTCAGCTGGTTTTAAAACAACTGTATTTCCAGTCGCAAGTGCAGGAGCTACTTTCCATGCAAGCATAAGCAGTGGAAAATTCCATGGGATAATTTGACCTACTACTCCATGGGGTTTTAGTCCTTTTGTACTCCAAGATAAATCGATTTTGTCAGCCCAACCAGCAAAGTAAAAAAAGTTCGCAGCAACTTGTGGAATATCGAAATCTCTTGATTCCTTAATTGGTTTACCACCATCTAAAGATTCCAAAACTGCAAACTCTCTTGAGCGTTCTTGAATTAATCTTGCAAGTTTAAAAAGGTACTTAGATCTTTCATAAGGAGCTAAGTTTGACCATATTTCAAAGCCAGATCTAGCAGCTTTAACAGCTTTATTTACATCATTTTGATTTGAAATTGCGATTTTTGACAGTACTTCTTCTGTAGATGGTGAAATGGTTTCTATATATTTTTTACTGTTTGGTTCAATAAACTTTCCACCTATATAATTTGTATATTTACTTCTTATGTTCAAGATTTCTCGGGATTCTATAGATTCTGAATATTGCCAATTAACCATAATTTTTACCCTCTAGGAAAATAATAACCTGCTTGATATGCACCTGTCTTTAGTTTTTTAATTTGTTTTAAAACGTCATCAAGTAAACTCGAAGCACCAAATCTAAATAAGTCTGGACTGAGCCACTCGTCACCCATTTCCTCATTTATCATTACAAGATACCTAATAGCATCCTTTGAATCCCTAATACCACCAGCAACTTTTATACCAGCTGATATGCCAGTTAAGCTTTTGTAATCTAAAACTGCCTTTAACATAACATAACAAGCTTCCCTTGATGATCCAATTGATAGTTTTCCAGTAGACGTTTTAATAAAATCAGAACCTGCCGCCAACGAAATTAGACTAGCTTTTCGAATGTTTTCATAAGTTTTTAAATCTCCTACTTCAAGAATGGTTTTTAAGTGTACGTTTTTGCAAACCTCTTTTAAAGCAACTATTTCATCAAAGACTTTTCTATAGTCCCCTTCTAAAAATGCTTTTCTGTTTATTACAATATCAATTTCATCAGCACCAGCATCAATGGCATATTGTGTGTCTAGTATTTTAGAGTCCATTGGGACCTGTCCGCTAGGAAAATAGGAAGAGACTGCGGCAACTTTCACTGAAGAATTTATTACTTTTTCTTTAGCAGTCTCTACTAGTGAAGGATAAACACATACAGCAGCAACACTATTTATTTCTTTGTCGCTTGGGTCTGGATTAATTGCCTTAGCAGCCATTTGCGAAATTTTACCTTCTGTGTCCTCTCCTTCTAGAGTCGTTAAGTCGCACATTGAAACAACCATCTTTAAAGCTTGCAGTTTTGAATCTTTTTTTATACTTCGTGTTGCGAGTGAAGATACACGCTCTTTTAAGCCAACTGAGTCAACTCTTGAATCATAAATCAATTCAAGAACGCTTTCCCAAGATATGTTATTTGAATTTTTTACAGTTGAGTTATTCTGCATAATTTTATGCTAAATGATATAAATTTTTTTAGTAGTATTAATTAATCTAATGCCTTGATATTTTCTGGTTTTTTACTAACTGCATTATTATCTACTTCAGCTATTCCACCAAACACTGAAAACATATTGTCCCAATTGTCATATTTTTTCAATATACCTAATGCAGTTTCTGATTTAGTTTTTTCATAATGTACTTCTAAAAGTGTTTTTAATTCTAACTTATCAATATCAGTTAATTTTTTGTATTCAGGAGCTGTTTCGGAAATATATTGTTTAAAGTTTTTTTGAGTGTTGAGAACTATTGCTTTCCCTCCTGTCATGCCTGCTCCAAAATTAAATCCTATACTGCCAAGAACTACTAAAGTTCCACCTGTCATATATTCTGCACCATGAGCACTACAGCCTTCAACAATGCCAATTGCTCCACTATTTCTGACACCAAATCTTTGTCCTACTGTTCCAGCTATAAAGAGTTGGCCACCGGTTGCTCCGTACAAAATAGTATTTCCTGCAGCATGATAAGCCCCCTTCATTTTTCTACCTTGAGGAATGATGGTTATGCTTCCACCAGCCATTCCTTTTGCTACATAATCGTTAGCGTTACCAGTTAACTTTAAATTTATACCATCTCGAATAAATGCACCAAAACTTTGTCCAGCCGCACCAGAAAGACTGATTGTTGTCGGATACTGAATAATTTTTGATGAAAGATTTTTTAAAGTTACCTCTCCAGATATTCTCGCACCTATGCTTCTATCTTCGTTTGCTATAGGATATTGAATAAATGATTTTTGTTCATTTTCTACTGATTTGATGACTTCAGATGTTATTCTTCGGGACAGTCTTCCTTCACTATGTCTTATAAATCCCGGATGTTTTTCTTCAATAGAAAAATTCATCAATATTTTATGTAAACTTTTTGAAAGGTTGCTATCAGAAATCTTTAAACCTAATAGATCTGCTCTTCCCAATAAGTCGTCAAGTTTATCTACTTCAAACTTTTCTAAATATGAAATTACATCATTTGCAATGAAATTAAATAATTGAATGACTTGCTCGGGAGCTCCTGGAAATTTTGATCTTAAGTTTTCATCTTGTGTTGCAATTCCTACTGGGCAAGTATTTTCATGACACTGCCTAACCATTTTGCAACCTAATGCGAGTAGAGGTAAGGTACCAAAACCAAATCTATCAGCTCCTAAAATTGTTCCTATAATTACATCTTTTGCGGATCTTAAGCCTCCATCTACTTCAATTAATACTTTGTGCCTCATATTATTTTTTACTAAAGCCTGGTGTGTCTCGCTTAACCCTAGTTCCCAAGGAGATCCTGCATGTTTAATACTTACCCATGGACTAGCACCTGTTCCTCCATCACTTCCAGCAATCGTAATTATGTCAGCACCAGCTTTAGCTACACCTACTGCAATAGTTCCAACTCCTGGTTCAGAAACAAGTTTTACTGATACTGGATTATCAGGATTGAAAGTTTTAAGATCATAAATTAATTGAGCAAGGTCTTCTATTGAGTAGATATCATGGTGCGGTGGTGGTGAAATTAAAGTTACACCCTCAACAGTATGTCGAAGTTTTGCAATATGCTTATCAACTTTGAAGCCTGGTAGTTGACCTCCTTCTCCAGGTTTTGAACCTTGAGCCATTTTTATTTGAAATTCTTCTGCAGAAGCAAGATAATCAGGAGTAACTCCAAATCTTCCAGATGCTATTTGTTTAATTTTAGAATTTTTATCAGTATTGTATCTTTTAGGATCTTCACCTCCTTCACCTGAACCAGATTTTCCTCCAATTTGATTCATAGCAATTGCAAGTGCTTGATGAGCCTCTTCAGATAAAGCACCTAAAGACATCGAACTTACGGTAAATTTTTTATATATTTCCTTTAAGATTTCTTCTTTTGCAATCTTATTGTTGTTGATTGTTTCTGGGAGAGAAAACATATCTCGTAGCTGAACATCAACTCTATCTTCAAGAGTTTCAAGATAAATATGCCAATCTGAAATATCACCTGAACGAACAGCTTTTTGTAATTTAAGTACAGTTTTTGGTGCAGTCACGTGAGTTTCTGCATCTTTTTTATGTTTATAAAATCCACCAACTCCAAGGTTTTTTTCTTCTTCAATACCATAAATTTTTAAATTATCATAGAAGTGTTGATACCCAAATCCTTCAGTTCTAGTTTTAGAAAACTTGAAAAGATCATTAACTACATCTTGATTTAATCCAATAATTTCATAAAGTTCTGAACCTCTGTATGAGGAAATTGTACAAATTCCCATTTTTGACATTATTTTTAACAAACCTTTATTTAAAGATTTTCGATAGTTCTCCTGAGCTATACTTGGTGGAAGTTCTAATTCTTCATTTTGTAGTGAAAGCTGTCTAACTTTTTCAAGCGCTAAATATGGCCATACTGCAGATGCTCCATAAGCAATATGACAAGCTAAATCATGTGAATCCCTAATCTCTCCAGAAACTACTACTAAAGATGCTTTTAACCTTATCCCTTCCTCAATTAGATAATGATGTACTTTTGCTAGAACCATTAATGAGGGTAATACTGATTCACCAATTTGAATATCTCTATCAGACAATATGATTACAGATTTTTTATTTTCAATAATTTCTGTTTTTACTGTTTCACATATGATTTTTAAGGCTTCCTCAATTGTATTTTCAACTTTTTTAAAACTAGTGTTGATTACAACAGATTTATCTCTTAATGCCTTTCCTTTTGTTAAAGAATCATATGAGGCGCCACTTAAAATAGGTGAATCAAGAGAAATTAGATTAGCTTGCTGTGCAGTTTCCTTTAATATTGAACCTCTTTTACCAAGATATGTCTTGATTGACATAACAAATCTTTCTCGGATTGGATCAATTGGGGGGTTTGTAACTTGTGCAAAAAGTTGATGAAAATATCTAGTAAGCCTAGGATTATTAGAACTCATAACAGCTAAAGAAGTATCATTGCCCATAGATCCAGTTGGGATATCCCCTTTTAACATTGGTAGCAAAATTAATCTCTCCTCTTCAGGTGTGTAGTCAAAAAACAAAGACATTTGATCTGAATCTATGCCATCATCTTGTTTCTCACTGAATTTTTCATCAACATTTAATGGCTTTGAATTTACCCAGTCAATATATGGATTTTTTTCACTTAACTTTGTAATCACTTGACTTTCATCAAGAAGTTCATCGTTTTCAATTCTATATCTGATTGTTTGACCCGGTTCAAGTTGTGCTGTTTTATATGCGCCAGCTTCAACTGATGGACATATTCCTACCTCTGAAGCCGCCAACACATATCTATCAGAAACCATCCACCTCATAGGTCTCAAACCACTTCTGTCTAAACCTGCAATTATATCTCTTCCATCAGATGCGATAATAGCTGCTGGACCGTCCCATGGTTCACTTAGAAAAGAGTGGTATTGATAGAATGCTTTTTGCTTACTTGTAAATCTTGGATTATTCTCCCATGCAGACGGTATTAACATTTCTTGCGAATGTGCAAGGGTTCTACCAGACCTAACAAGTAACTCAATGGCGTTGTCTAACTGTCCTGAGTCTGAAATTGATTCATCAACAAAAGGTTTAAGTTTCTCAATATCATCTTTCCAAAAAGATGAACTAGCATCAACCTCCCTAGCTTTCATCCAAGAAAAGTTTGACTGTATTGTGTTAATTTCACCATTATGAGCAAGCATTCTAAATGGTTGTGCTTTGTCCCATGTTGATGATGTGTTAGTAGAGAATCTTTGATGGAAAATACCAAATCTTGTTTTATAAAGTGGATTTCTTAAATCCCAATAGAAGTCGGCAGTTTGCTTTGCTGTAAAGAGTCCTTTATAAACAACAGTCTTTGATGAACAAGAGTTAATGTGGATATTTAGGAATTCAATGTCTGATATCTTTTTCTCAAGAACTTTTCTAAATAGATATAATTTTTTTTCAAAATTTTTATGTGATTCATTTTCAGCACTAAGAATACCTTGGTAAATAGAAGGCTTAGACTCTCTAGCAAGATCGCCTAATATTTGTTTATCAGTTGGAACTTTTCTCCAATACAAAAGCTTTATACCGGAATTATTAAGTTCAATATTAATTAGATCTTTAGACTCATCAATATTCTTTGGATCAAAAAAACAGGAAATTATTCCTATTTTTTTATTTGTATCATGTTCAATGTTTAATTCATCTAACTCTGCTCTTAAAAGCTCGAAAGGAATTTCAGTTAGTACACCAGCACCATCTCCAGTTCCATCAGCGAATTTAGCACCTCTATGATCTAAATTAGCTAAGCATTCAAGCACTTTGAGTGTCATTCCATGTGTTGGGGGAATATTCCTAGAAGCTATAAATCCTACGCCACAAGAATCTTTTTCTGAAAAATCAAACATTATTTAATAATTGTAATTTAATATTTGTTTAATATAAAGATGAAAATCAGTCAAACGATCAAAAAGGGGGAAACCTGAATGAATTATGACTGATTTTCAATGTATATTGTCTACTTTTTAGTAATGAAATCACCATAAGCTGTAGTTCCATGCTCTGAAGCATCCAAACCTGCTATTTCTTCTTCAGGTGTTACTCTTAGACCTAATATTGAATCTATTGTTTTCAATACTCCATATGATGTTGCAAAAGCCCAGGTACCAATTGCCAATATACCTACAATTTGTGGTACAAATAATGATGTTCCACCATAAAGTAAGCCATCAGTTGTATCAAAAAATGCAACTGCTAAAACGCCCCAGGCACCGCAAATTCCATGAACAGAGATTGCACCCACAGCATCATCTAAACCTTTTTTTTCAATAAAGTTAATAGAGTAAACAACTAATACACCTGATACTAATCCTATTAAAACAGCGCCTAAATTGTTAACATTTGCACAGCCGGCTGTAATTCCAACAAGACCTGCCAAAGCTCCATTTAAAGTCATGCTTACATTTGGCTTACCAGAAATCATAGATGTGTACATAGCGGCTATTGAAGCTGCTGCTGCAGAAAGTGTTGTAGTAGCTGCAATAGCTGCGAGATTTACATCAACAGCTGCAAGAGCAGAACCAACATTAAATCCATACCAGCCAAACCAAAGAATAAATACACCTAAAGCTCCTGCCACCATTGAGCTTCCTGGAAGTGGTAATGGCGAACCTTTATCGTCATATTTTCCTATTCTTGGTCCCACAATCATTACACCTGCTAATGCTGCAAAACCACCAACCATGTGTACTACACCTGATCCTGCAAAGTCTACAAATCCAAAGTCACCTAACCATCCTTGGCCACTCCATACCCAATGTGTGACGATTGGATAAATTAAACCGCAAATAAAAGGTTGAAAGAGTAGATATGCACTAAATTTTGTTCTTTCAGCTACTGCACCTGAAACAATTGTTGCTGTGGTTGCTGCAAATACTACTTGAAAAAAATATGTACTAGCTTGGCCTTCAAGGAAGAAATCTCCGTAAGCCAAAAAACCTCCTAGCGTAGAACCACCATATGCCAATGCAAAACCAAATGCCCAGTAAGTAATTGCTCCTACTGAAAAATCCATAAAGTTTTTCATTACTATATTGACTGAGTTTTTTGATCTAGTAAATCCTGTCTCAACCAACATAAAACCTGGTTGCATAAACATAACTAAGATACCAGCTATAAGTACCCATAAATTGTCTACTGAACTTATTATCATTGATTCCATTAAATCTCCTTTGCTTAAAAAACAAATCTAGTGGAGTTAATAAGTAATTACACCTCTTAGAAGTTAAATGATTATTACTGAATTGTTTCTTATATGTTTCAAATCTCAATTCATTTTTTTTAAATTAATGAAAATTAATAGGACTATCCTTATAGCATGCCAAAAAATATTTTAGTTTCTGTAGCTTGGCCATATGCTAGTGGTTCAAGACATCTAGGACATATTGGTGGAGCATATTTGCCTGCAGATATTTTCGCAAGATATAACAGAATGATCGGCAATAACGTAATCATGGTATCTGGAAGTGATGTCCATGGAACACCTATAACTGTGAGGGCTGACGATGAAGGCGTAGAACCTATTGAAATAGTAAATCGATACCATGATGAATTTCTTAGCTATTGGAAAAAACTAAATATTCAATGGGATAATTACACTACCACTATGACCGATAATCATAAAGAGGTCACTCAAGAAATGTTTCTAAAAATAAAAGAAAATGGATTTATTGAAAAGAACAAAAGTATTCAAGCATTTGATTTAAAAGAAAATAAGTTTCTACCTGATAGATATGTTGAAGGAGAATGTCCAAAATGTAACTACCTTGAAGCTAGAGGTGACCAATGTGACAGTTGTGGAATAACCTTAGATCCGGAAGAATTAATCAATCCAAAAAGTAAAATAAGTGGAAATCCAGCACAGTTTAAGGAAACAGAACATTATTTTTTAAAATTGAGTGCCTTGAACGACAAACTTGCCGATTGGTTGAATACCAAAAAAGACTGGAGGCCACATGTTATTAATTTTTCAAAATCTTTTGTTGATGAAGGATTACAGGATAGAGCCATAACCAGAGATCTAGATTGGGGTATAGAGATACCAGATAATGAACTTGGGGATGGAAAAAAGATTTATGTATGGTTTGAGGCTGTAATTGGTTACTTATCTGCTTCAAAAGAGTGGGCAATTAACAACGGGACCCCTGAAGCTTGGAAAGATTTCTGGATAGATAAAAATTCCGAGTCTTACTATTTTGTTGGTAAAGATAATGTACCTTTTCACGCAATAATCTGGCCGGCAATGCTTCTGGCGTATGGGGGTTTAAATTTACCAACTAATGTTCCAGCAAACCAATATATATTAATCAAAGGAGAAAAGGCATCTGCTAGTAGAGGCATAGGAAAGACTCTTAATGATTATCTAGATGAGTGGAATCCAGATTCATTAAGATACTCACTTGCAAGTATTCTCCCAGAACAAAATGATTCAGAGATTTCTGAGGCTGAAATGATAAGAAGAAATAATGAAGAACTTGTAGCAGCATGGGGGAACCTTGTACAAAGAGTTTTTTCACAATACATAAACAACTTTGATGATATAGATACAAGTTTTGAATATGAAAAAATTGATGAGGAACTACTTGAAGGTGCAAGAAACTGTTTTATAAAAACAGGAGAGATGATTGAAAAAGTAGAACTTAAATCTTCCCTTCAGAATGTAATGGCTTATGTAAATACAATTAATGCTTATTTAAATGAAACAGAACCGTGGAAAGTAATAAAAGAAGATAAAAAAAGAGCTAGTGGAATATTGCATTGTGCAATAACTTCTATTGATGCTTGTGCAACTATGTTTACACCTTTTATGCCTACAACTTCGAAAATAGTGAGTGATGCTATTCAAAAAGAAGATCAAAACACTTGGGGAATAAATGAAATTAAAAAAGGTGCCCCTTTAGAAAATATAGGACACCTTTTCAAAAAATTTGATTAGCTTTTTGTAGCTTGAAATACCTCATCTATTTCATTAATCAAACCTAAAAGTTCCTCACCAACTGCAGGATCTTCTGTTTTTTTAGCCTCACCAGCTTTTTTAGTTGCATTCCAGAAAAGATCGTGAACATTTGGGAACTTTTCTAGATGTTCTGGCTTGAAATAGTCTGTCCAAAGTACCCAAAGGTCTTTTTTGACTTCTTCTGCCATATCTTCTTTTATTGTGATACATCTTTGTTTAAATGCTGCATCATCAGATTCTTGATACTTTTTAGATGCATTAACAACTGATTCAGCATTAATTCTTGCTTGTGCTGGGTCGTAAACTCCACAAGGTAGATCACAATGTGCATAAGCAAATTTAGTAGGTTTAAATAATTTCATAAAACTCCTTCTCTAAATATATTATAATTTGAAATGAAGAATATGTTAAAACCACTGAAGAGAATAATAAATTTTAGAACAGCCATCATGGTATTTCTTTATATTTTATTCAGAAATGACAATCAGTCATTTACAACTTATGAGATAAAAGAAGAAAGCATGTCACCTGAACTACTACCCGAGGATTATATTTTTGCACATAAAGTCAAGAATGAAATGGTAAGAGGCGATATCGTTGTTTTTGAAAATGAAGAAAAGGGTATTGATGTTGTTAAGAGAGTAATCGGACTCCCTGGTGAGGTAATATCCTCTGCTGATGGAAGTGTGCTTATAAATAACAAAGTTATATCAGATCCGTGGGCTAAAACTATGACTGATGATTTTATAAAATATGAAATAGAAGAGAATGAATTTTTTGTACTTGGAGATGACAGGAAGCTATCAACTAGTGACTCCAGAACTTTAGGTGCTATTGATATCGACAGGTGTTTAAAGGTCAAGTATCGATATTGGCCTTTACAGAGAATTAAATCATATGAATAACGCTCTTTTTTGTGTTTTTTGTAAAAACGTAAATGAAAAAAATTCTTTAGTAACTCAACAAAAAAAATTACATTGTCCCCGCAAAGATTAAAATAAAAAAAGGGAGAATATAAATGGCGATTGAAAATAAAACTGTTGAGTCTATTCCGGCAATAACTATTAGATTTGCTGGTGACTCTGGTGATGGTATGCAACTTGTTGGTACACGATTCACAGATACATCAGCAATATTTGGAAACGACCTTGCTACATTACCTGCATTCCCTGCTGAAATTAGAGCACCTCAAGGTACAATCGCAGGAGTATCCTCATTTCAAGTACAGATTGCAGATTTTGATATCTTAACTCCTGGTGATAATCCAGATGTTTTGGTCGCTATGAACCCAGCTGCTCTAAAAGCTCACCTGCACGACCTAGCTCCAAATGGAATGTTAATTTTAAATGAAGATGCTTTTGATGAAAAAAATATTACAAAAGCAGGATATAAAGTAGACCCAAGAGAATCTGGTGAATTAGATGGATATAGAGTATTTGGAGTCCCAATGGAAAAACTAACAAAAGAAGCTTTAGAGGAGTTTGATTTACCTGGTAGAGCGGTTTTGAGATCAAAAAATATGATCGCTCTTGGTTTGATTTCATGGACTTTTAATAGACCTATAGAAGATACAGAAAATTGGATAAATGCTAAATTTAGTAAACTTCCTGAAATTGCAAAAGCAAACGTCAAAGCTTTAAAAACTGGATATAACTTTGGTATAACTGTTGAGGCATTTCATCACACATATATTGTTGAGAAAGCATCCCTTCCGCCAGGTGAGTACACAAATATCAATGGCAATATTGGTTTGAGCTGGGGCTTAATTGCTGCTGCTGAGAAAGCAGATCTAGGTCTATTTTATGGCAGCTACCCAATTACACCTGCATCAGATATTTTACATGAACTCTCAAAACATAAAAACTTTAATGTTATTACATTTCAAGCTGAAGATGAGATTGCAGCTGCCGCTGCCTCTGTTGGCGCTTCTTTTACCGGAAAACTTGCAGTTACCGGAACCAGTGGACCTGGATTAGCACTAAAGAGTGAGACAATATCATTAGCTTTATCAGCAGAATTACCACTAGTAGTTGTAAATGTTCAAAGAGGTGGTCCCTCAACCGGTCTTCCGACTAAACCTGAACAATCTGATCTTCTGTTTGCAATGTATGGAAGACACGGCGAATCCCCCTTACCTGTTGTTGCAGCTAAATCACCCTCTCACGCTTTTTTTGCAGCCTATGAAGCAGCCAGAATTGCTTTAAAGTATATGACACCAGTAATTCTATTATCAGACAATTATGTAGCAACTGGGTCCGAACCCTGGCAGCTTCCAGATACGGAAACACTAAATAAGTTAGATACAAATATTATTACAAAACTCAATACAGAAGATGGGTTTCTTCCGTTTTTAAGAAATGTTGATACTTTTGCTAGACCATGGGCACTACCTGGTACACCCGGACTTGAATATAGAGTAGGTGGCCTTGAGAAAGAAGAAGGGACAGGAAATGTTTCTTATGACTCTGCAAACCACCAATATATGACAGATATGAGAGCTTGGAAAGTGTCCAATATAGCAAACGATATTGATAAGTTAGAACTTCATGGCGATGAATCTGCTGATACCTTAGTACTTGGTTGGGGTTCAACTTATGGAGGTATCACACAAGCAGTTAATAGGCTTAATGAAAAAGGTGTAAAGGTTGCGAGTGCTCATTTTGTTCATCTCAATCCTTTCCCAGACAATACACAAGAACTGTTATCAAAATTTAAACAAATAATAATTCCAGAATTAAATACTGGACAGCTGCTTAAATTAGTAAGAGAGGCATTCTTAGTTGATGCACGTGGAATTAATAAAGTTGCTGGTGAACCTTTTACGGCTCAAGAGCTAACTGATAAAATTGAGGAAATAATAAATGAGTAAAGTACCAGTTTCTTATAAAAGAACGGATATGCAAAGTGACCAAGAGGTTAAATGGTGTCCTGGTTGTGGTGACTATACACTCCTGGCATCAGTTCAAAACTTCATGGCTGAAATGGGTATTTCAAAAGAAAAAATAGTTTTTGTTTCAGGAATTGGTTGCGCAGCAAGGTTCCCATATTACATGAATACATACGG
>TARA_B110000014_G_scaffold130535_1_pt1 | contig 15350 bp, 11 predicted proteins | sample TARA_B110000014 | Tara Oceans TARA_B110000014 (sample SAMEA4396468) | marine metagenome | biome: Westerlies Biome; feature: [MES] marine water layer (ENVO:01000295) within the mesopelagic zone...; material: water (ENVO:00002006), including particulate matter (ENVO:01000060) such... | reverse complement strand
ATCCAGAAATAAATAATTTCTTATTCTTTTTAAATAATTCTTTCATCAACTTATTCTCCTAAAAACTTTATAAATCGGTATCTAGCGTACCCAAAATCGCTTTCAAACTTGCTTGCTCAATCATACTATCATATTTACTTCGAATCAATGATGATCGCGCACTAACTAAAGATACTTGAGCATCCAATACTTCTAAAATACTTGCCGATCCCAAGCTATATCGCTCTTGAACTAATTTTACATCTTCTTCAGCAGAAGCCAATACTTTTTCATTAATAGGAATCACTTCTTTATAATAATAAAGTTGATCTAGAATTAACTGTAATTGAACTGATAAATCTTGTAATTGTGTTAAATATTCAGATTCCTGTTTTCTTACATTTAATTTAGCCTGTTGAATAGTAGTGGATAATGTATTTCCAGTATATATAGGTATTGAAAGAGATAAACTAGTATTCATTCTCCAATTATCATCCCATTCTTTTGATAATGCCTGAAAATCTTCAGAATTACCCGAATAATTTGCTGATGCAGAAATATTTGGTAATCTAGATCCTTTTGCAATTTTTTCACTGTACTCAGCATTTATTATTTGATGTTTCTTAGCTAGGACACTTGGATTAGATTTTTGGATCAATTCAAATCCATTTTCAAAATCAGGAATTGTATCTAATGAAAATAAATTATCATTTGTCGTAAAATCTCTTTCAGTTCTTACTATTCCCATTGCATTCTTTAAACTTAAATATGCATTTTTTAATACAGCTTCATTATTTATTACATCAACACGTGTTTGCCCATATCTAACTTCTGCTTTTAATAAATCTGTCTTCCTAGCGGATCCTAATTCAAAACGTTGCTTTGTTAAGGCCAATTGCTGCTGTGAACTATTTAAATTACTTTGCGCTACATCAAGCAATTGTAAAGATTTTAAGTAGTTAAAATAATTCCTATGTACTTCTCTAATTATGTTAATTTTTACTTGTCTATTAAACTGTTCTGCAATTTTATAGCTATTTTTTGATTGTGCTATACTATTCCACCACTTTCCTCCATCGTATATATTTTGTGATAAAGAAACTCCTGCTGAAGAACTCTTGAGATTGCTTATACTACCCAAAGTAATCTCACCTGTAGAGGGGTTATACGCTCCTTCTTGTTGTGGAAAACTTGTTTCACTTACGTTACCAGATAATATTAGTGATGGTAAAATATTACTAAAAGACCCTTTTACACTTTGTCTTGAACTTTCCAAATCTAAAGCAGATGCCTTCAGCGCTTCTTTGTTTGCAATTGCAATTTGAATGCAATCAGCCAATGATAAGTTCTCTTCTTGGGCATACCCCAAAGAAAGGGAAAGAATTACAATTAATTTTTTAACCATTATTTTTATATAAATAGAGATCCAAGTGTAGCAAAAATACTAATTTGAAATAGCCAATAAATAAATACAGCTATTATAAATGGTTTGGCAGGTTTTTTATAATATACACTTAGACCCAATCCAATAAGTATAATGCGCCAAATGCTAAATAGATCCATGGCGGCAAATAAATTATTTATAAATGTCCCTTTCTCTCCAATATCAAGCAAACCTAGGCCTGTGTAAACATCTATAGACCACTTATTAAGCATTAATGGAATTTTAATTACTGTTTCAAGTACAGTTACTAAATAAGAAAGTGAGATATAGGGTAATAAATGCGTATAAGTTGATGATTCTCCAAAGAAAAACTTCACTATCATTAAGACAATAAATGTCATCATTAAAATTCTTAGAGGTCCCGCAAAAACATTTGTCAACCACATTATTAAAATAGAAAATGGTCTTGGGTTTTCAAAAGATTCACGTACACTATTTAATGCATCTCCTTTTTGCTCTTCGGGAATTTGTGAACTATTTTCAATCCATTTAATAGATTGTTCAAGTTGAACATCATAATAAAGTTCTTTTAATAGTAAAAGGCTTACGGCTCCTAAAACCATTAATACTATTAATGGCATAAAGGATATTTTCCAATCATTTGATTTTTTTAATTCCTGAAATGAAATAATTGGATCCGTAAAAATATTTATAAATAAAGCTAAATATTTCATAGAGCTAATGCTTCCTCGGTTGATAAAATAAATTACGAAATATATTTATCTTTTATTTGATTTAAATAATTAAGGGCATCATTGTGATCATTATTAATCTTGCCATCCAAAATAGCTTCTTCAATGGCTTTTTTCAGTTCACCTATCTTCTTTCCTTCTTTTAAATCAAATAATTTCATTATTTCTTTTCCTCTAACAGGCGATTGAAATTTGGTAAATGAATCTCTTTCTTTACATCTTTCATTAGACTCTCAACTCGTTCAAAATTTTTCATATATTTATTTACTTTATTTGAATTTTTTGTAGTTATATCCGCTCTACAGAGTATCATTAAATCATCAATATCATTACCTGCAGCTACCATAAGCCTTCGTACTGCAGAATCAGTAACTCCTTTTTTGGCAAGAGCAATCGGGCGTAAATGTAATAAAGTCATTCTTTTTAAATATTCACCAAGATTATTAGATAATTTCATTCTTTTCATAACTTTATTTAATATTTTTTCTCCAACAGCGTCATGTCCATGAAAAGTATATCCCTTTCTCTTATCTACCCTTCTAGTAATAGGCTTTGCAATATCATGGACTAATGCAGCAAATCTAATTTCCATTTTTTGTGTTAATTTTGCCGCATTATCAACCACTTGCATAGTATGAAAAAAAATATCCTTATGATTCCATTCTGGAGTTTGATCCATCCCATACATTTCATCTATTTCTGGAAATATTATCTTCATCAAACCAGTTTCTTGTAAAATAATAAGACCTTTGGATGGCGTTGGTGATGATAAAACTTTACATAATTCTGTAGTAATTCTTTCTTGCGAAACAATAGAAATACGTTCTTTTTGACGAACAATTGAATTATAACAATCTTTATCAATATCAAAATTAAATTTTGATGCAAAATAAGCAGCTCTTAGCATACGTAATGGATCTTCAGAAAAAGTATCATCTGGGTCTAATGGAGTAATGATTTTTTTTGATTGTAAATCAAGTATCCCACTATAAGGATCATATAATTCTCCATAATTTTGTGGTAACAAATCAACTGCCATAGAATTAATAGTAAAATCTCTCCTAATTAAATCACCTTTTAGATCTGTGTAGATGACCTCTTTTGGTTTGCGAGAATTGTTATCATATTTTTCTATTCTAGCTGCAGCTACCTCAATATCTATTTTATTATATGGTATTTTTGCTGTAGAAAACTGCTTGAAAGGAACAATTTTTTTTACTTTTAAATCTTTTGCTAATAGCTCTGCAAATTCTATGCCATCACCTATAATCATTAAATCTAATTCAACTGGTTTGTTTTGTATAAAAAGATCCCTTACAAAGCCGCCAACTAAATATATCTGTTTATTATTTTCTGATGCAATTTTACCTGCTCTTTTCAAAACATATTCAGCATCAGGTAGCTGTGATATTAGTTCTTTAATATTACTCATATGAAAAATTAGCTATTTATGTCTAATAAATGAACTAGTGTTAAATTATGAAATATACTTGCCAGTATAAAGTGCTTGATCTATTTTCTTACATAATGGTAAAAACAAAAAAAGAATTATTCTTTTTTATTATTCTATTAGTATCATTTCTGAATGCTCAATTTTCTAAAATTGATGTTACAATGGATGATAGATTACTAAAGAATGATGACAGGCAAATTTTAATTAATCTAAAAAATGAAATTTCAAGATTTTTTATTAATAATTCATGGGATGAAGAGTGGTCTGATTTAGATATTAAACTAAATATTCAAGTTATATTTGAAGGAACAGCCACTAAGAATGGAAAGAAAAATTTTCTTGCTCAAGCTTTAATATCTACGAATGAAGACCAGCGTTTTTTTGATAACTCACTACAATTTCACTTTAATCAAGGGTCAAGTTTATACTATGACCCTGTGATGTTTGAACCGCTACCAAGCTTTCTATCATATTATGCAAATATGATCCTTGCTGGTGAAATAGACACATATGAACCAAATGAGGGCTCAAAGCAATATGAAATAGCTAGGTCGATAGCTCTACGAGGAACTTCAAGTAATTTTCCTAAGGGCTGGTCAAAACGAGTTCAACTTGCAGATGATATGTCATCAAATTATGGATTAAGGAAGGCTCGTTTTGCTTATTACTACGCATTAGACTTATTTAAAGATGGAGAAATTGAAGAATCAATTAACCAATTTAATTTAATGATAAAAGGTATTGATGAAGTATATGATAGAATACCTAGGGAACATTATACTTTATATTTTCTAAAATCACATGCGAGTGAATTATCAAAAATATTACAAATATTAAGACAGAACAATATACTTCAAATTCTCATCGAACTTGACCCCTCTAATAGAGATATTTACGAAAGTGGGTTAAAGAAAATATCTCGATAAGTTTTCTTTCCTTTTATATAATAATCCCAGACAATACTACCTCTATACATAGATTTCATCATTTGTAAATCATCTATTGTCCGTATACGGTTAATTTTTATTCTTCTAATAATAATAATATGGATGTGAAATAAAATCCAGAAATGAGCCTGTATCACACCAAACATATGCCTAAAATCTAATTTTGTTAAAGCATAAGCTATAGCTACCCACTCAAGAAAATACCGCACAGGAAATAAATATAGTGTCGTCAATAATTTATAATTACTAAGCAACATAATTATTGAATTTCTATGATTTAACATAAATTTTTTTAATGATGTCATTGGTAATGAAACAGCATTTTTGTGATAAATAACTGATTTTGGATGTACATAAATATTATATCCTTTAAGCTGTAGTTTCCAGCATAAATCAATTTCTTCCATATGAGCAAAGAAATTTTCATCAAATTTTCCAACTTCGAGAAAATATTTTTTTCTAACCATAATTGCTGTCCCTGATGCCCAAAAACAATTAGTGTCATCATCATATTGTTTATTATCTATTTCCTGCTCTAAAAACAATCTTCCCCTAGCAAAAGGATAACACAATACATCCATATACCCACCAGATCCTCCAGCATAATCAAATCTATCTCTTTCATAATAATTTAATATTTTAGGTTGAACAGCTGCGCAATCAGAATGGCTATCCATAAATGAAACTAAATTATTAAGCCAATCTTTTTCGTGAATTGTATCATTATTTAAAAATACGATATAATCACCATTAGCTACTTTAATACCGCGATTACATCCTCCTGCATACCCATAATTTTTATCATTCTCTATAATATTTATTTTAGGATGATTATTTTTTATCCATTTAACACTGTCATCAGATGAAGCATTATCAACAACAATTATTTCAAAATTAGAATATTCTGTACTATTTAAGGAGTCAACACACTCGGATAAAACATCAATTCCATTCCAGTGTGGAATAATTATGGAGACTATCGTATCCATAGTTAAATGCCCTAGGATCTAGGGAGATGTACCTTTTAATTCATCAAGTAACTTTTTTGCTTGGCGATCGCTGGGGTTTCGTTCTAACCAACTAGTTAAAACTGTTTCTGCTTCCGTATTCATTTCAAGCTTTTGATAAGCAATAACTAAATGAGAAACAATATTTGAATAATTATTTTGCCATTGTTTCCATGATTTTGATGATAACCCAGCAGATTCTAATCCTCTCGTTTGAACTATTCTTTCAGTATTATTAAATGAATTATATAAAGATTCATAAATATTCTTTGCATTCTCTGGTTCATTTAGCTCAACAAGATATGATTGTCCATAATCTAATCGATCTTTGATGGAAATATCTTCTCTTAGTAATAAATTATCTAACACATCTCTTAATTTGTGATCTTGACCTACTCCATAATATAATCTACCCATTTGATAATATAGTTCTTTTGAATCCATTCGAATTGTATTATCAGGAATATTTTCATTCATTTCATCAAGAACAAGCATCACTTTTTCTTTTAAAGACTCTCCTTTCTCTCCTTCTTTTTGATCTTTTGGAAGCTTTTGAAAATCCATAAAATAATGAACAGCCAACTGCATATATGCACTTCTGTAATTTTGAAGTAATCGAATTATTTGTTCATTATAATAAACATCATCATTACCTAGATGTCTAAATAAATATCTAGGGTCATAATCTTTAAACCAAACACGACCTTCGTCATCTTTCCATTCGCTACTATTATATGGCTTTGACCATTCTTCTTGTCCATAATCAGTAATTAAATGTTTTGACATATTTTCAGGATTTATTCCTTTGGTCTTATATGGCCTTAGTCGATATGCTAAGCCATCCATTTCTAAATATGATTCAAGACCTAATCTATTACTGGGAGAAACAGTAACAGCAAAATATATTGGAGATGTCCATTTAGAATCGTTAATAATCTGCATAATCATCATATCTTGTATCTTTAATGCTTGTCCAGCATATGTGGGTTTAACAGACCATGTTATTTTTTCTTTTGTATCAACTGGTAATGTAACTTCTCTTTTTTGCCAAGGAGTAAGCCCTCTAGTAAGATCTCTTATTTGTCGATCAGATAATTTGATAATCTGAAGATTAGATTCCCCTTGAGGCGCAAACCTATCTGTTTCAAATTCTCTAATTTCTCTTAGTTGTCTGATATACCAAGGGGTATTTAATAGACTCAGATTTGCAACTGTTACATCTTTCCTTACTCCTTCAACTTCTTGTAAATACCATAATGGAAAAGTATCGTTATCACCATTTGTAAATAAAACAGCATTAGGTTCACATGATTGCAATAAATTATAACTATAATCCCAAGCAACTAAATTACCAGATCTATTGTGTTCATGATAATTTGCTTTAAGCATCATTCCAGGAACTGCAAGTAATTGAAATACAACTAAAAATGCAATTATTCGTGTTCCATACTGTTTATCTTTGAAAAAGTTTGATAACCATTCAATAATTGAAGCGCTGCCAAGTCCAATCCATATTGAAAATGCTAAAAAACTACCAACATACGAGTAATCTCTTTCTCGTGGCTGAGGATTATCCTGATTGAGATAAAGTATTACAGCAATACCCGTCATTAAAAATAGAGTTAATACTGAAAATGCAAGTTCTCCATCTTTATTAAAATGATAAAAAATTCCTACGAGGCCTAATAACAGAGCTAAGGGAAGCCCAAAATGGAACCAGTATACACCATCTTGAGGTGATGGATGAGCAGGTGAATTAGCGCCAAAATAGCTTACTCCAGGATCACCTGAAGAACCTCTACCCGCGAATTGCCAAAGAAAATAACGCCAATACATCTTCTTCATCTGATATCCCCAAAAGAATTCCCACTGAGTACCAAAATTATGAAACATATATTTTCTATTTTGTCTACTTGAAAATTCTCGATAGGATTTACCATTATTAGCTTTCACTGATTCAGGATTTCCTACAACTTGTGCTTTATGAGATGGGGTTCCAACCTTGTTCTTAACATATTTTCTGGGGAGTTGTCCTATTGTACCATATTGTTCTCTTTCTAAATAGGAAATTGCTCTCGAAATCGTTTCTGGGTCATTTTCATCAATCATTGGGTCTTGGCCAGAACGAATAAATATAGTAGCATAACTTGAATAGCCAACAAGAATAAGGATTATCGAAGTAAAAATAAGAGAAATTAATTGTTGCTTATTTTTTATTGCCCAAATGACAACTGTAAATATAATTAGGACACCTAAACCAACGCCTTCTAAGCCAATCAACTTACTCATTCTTGGGAGTCCTTTGATTATCCCGTTATGTATAACAAGAAATACTAATGCAGTTAATCCCATTGTAATAAAAAATGTTTTCCATTCAAATTTTGTTTTTCTGAAATAAATAATTAGAGCTAAAAATGGAAGCGTTAATAGATTTAATATGTGAACTCCAATTGCCAAACCAAACATATAGGCAATAATTAATATATATCTTTCACTTCCATCATTATCTGCATTCTCAGACCATAATAAAATTAACCAGACTACTATGGCAGTGAAGAACGTACTCATGGCATATACTTCTGCTTCGACCGCATTAAACCAATGGCTATCTGTAAATGCAAAAGTGAGAGATCCAACTAATGCTCCACCAAATACAATAAGTATATCGGTATTATCTTTTATTTTTCCTCTCCAATGTAAAATTATTTTTACAATTACTAAGTATAATAACATACATGCGACAGCACTGACTAAAGGGGATATAATATTTACTCTAAATGCTATATCAGGATTTGTTGGAATCATAGAAAAGATTCTACCAAGAAGCAGATAAAGGGGGCTTCCCGGAGGATGAGGTACTCCTAAAATATATGATGTTGCTATAAACTCACCACAATCCCAGTATGATACTGTGGGTGCCATTGTTAAAAAATAAACTATAAAAGAAATGGCTAATACTATAGAAGCAAGTATTCGATTTATCTTCGTTTGATCATTGGAGTAATTCAAGATTGCGTTCCTTTTTGATTATTAGTTGAGTTAATACTATTTTTTTCATTTGGATCATTTTTCTGTTCAGCATAGTTCATTTTTAATGCATGAATATTTTCACTAAAAAACTTTTCTTCCTCATGAGACAAATTTCCTGTCATTCTTTTGTATATCATATCTAGCATGTCTATTTGAATAGAAGCCTGTTCTAAATCTTTTTCAAGCTCGTTATTTATCGGATTTTTCAGTGTGCCTAGATACACCCAGGCGCTATGAACGAGAGATGAAACAAGCTGGTCAAACAATTGTTTTTCAGTTAATTTACTTTCAAGTGCCATAAAAAATACAATTTAATCCAAATAAAGTCAGCAAATATAGAATTGTTGAATATAAAATGCGTTATGGATTCTATTTTATAATAAATATAAGCGAACTGCATTTATTTTTAAATAAAATGGATGACATCCATGAAATAAACCCATTTATTACGCCATGTATCACCGATTTACCCATATGACTTGCACTTAATATTGAAACGTAAAAAGGATCAAAGTTCATTCTATATACTGATCTTATAGTGAGTTTATGAGGATTTAAGATTTTATTTATTGATTTTATTGTAAAGTGATATAAATGACGGGGAGTATCATAAGCTGCCCAAAACTCTTGATACTTCTTTGCATCTGTTGAGTGATAATTCGGTAACGCTACAATTAATATTCCATCAGGATTAAGACTTTTTTTTATTTTATTTAAGTACTCCCAAGGTTCATGAACGTGCTCTAAACTATGCCAACAAGTAATAGCATCATATTGTAAATCATTTCTTATCCAACTATCAGGATCCATCACTTCGATATTTAACTTATTATTTGCTATTTCTCTTGCCTTTTCTGAAGTATCAACTCCATTAACATCCCAATCACTTTTTTTCATTATACTCAAGAATTCCCCTGTACCACATCCAATATCGAGAATTTTTCCGTTAATCTTATTACAATGATTTTCAATTAATTTTTTCTTCTTATTTAATTGATACGATCGAACAACTCCATAAATATAATCAAGCAGTCCCGATGCATTATCATTATGTGATATATAATCATCAGAAGAATAGTAACTACCAATATTTTGTTTATTTGGGAATGGATTTGTAATTCTTAAAAAACATGAATCACATTCAATAATATCAAAAGCCTCCCCTGATACTAAATAATCTTTAGTTGTGAATATATATTCCATTTCACTATTACATATTGGACAATGATTCATCATTACTAAGTTATATTTATTGTATCAAAATATTGAGAATAATCATTTAACAATCTTTGCTTCATCAATTCGTGATTTTTTAATTTTGGATCCTTATCAACTATTCTCTGTGCGCCACTTCTAGCTTTCCTTATAAGTGCTCCGTCATTAATCATATCAGCTAATTTATATTTAAAAAAACCACTTTGTTCCGTACTGAAAAATTTGCCCGGCCCACGCATTTTTAAATCTTCATCTGCAATTATAAAACCATCGCTAGTTTTTTCCAATACTTCTAAACGTATCTTTGAATTTTGTGTTATTTTTCTTTCTACAAGAATACAATAACTTTTAGCGGATCCTCTTCCAACGCGACCACGGAGTTGATGCAATTGAGTTAGACCAAATCTTTCTGAATGTTCAATAAGGATAACAGACGCATTAGGTACATCAATTCCTACTTCTATCACAGTAGTTGATACTAAAATATTTATAGTGTTATTAACAAATTGATCCATAATTGCATCTTTTTCCAACTTTTTCATTTTCCCATGAATCAATCCTAGATTTATATTTTTAAATACTTTCTTTAATTTTTCAAACCCTTCAGTTGCAGCTGCTAAGTCAGATTTTTTTGTTTCCTCTACTAAAGGATATACGATAATACACTGTCTACCACAACTTATTTCATCTTTCATAAAATCATATACTTTTAATAATCTTTTATCATTAACAACTTTAGTTATAATCTTTTTTCTATTCTTCGGCATTTCATCAATTATTGAAAGATCCATATCTCCATGATATGTAATTGCCATTGTTCGTGGAATAGGTGTGGCCGTCATTGCTAATAAGTGAGGTTGGGCTCCTTTATTTAGTAGATTACCGCGCTGAATAACTCCAAAGCGGTGTTGTTCATCTACAACTATTAATCCTAAATTATTAAAATTAACTGTTTTTTGTATCAATGCATGAGTACCAATAACTACATTGATTTTCCCATCTTTTAGTGCCGATAAAATTTTTTCTTTTTCTGATTTGTTTTGCTTACCAACAATTAAAGCACAACTTATTTGTACCATATCTAAATATTTGATAAATGATTTATAATGTTGATATGCTAATATTTCTGTTGGAGCCATAATAGCTACTTGCATATTATTTTCTACTGCAACTACTGCTGTTATAATAGCTACAATTGTTTTGCCACAACCAACATCTCCCTGCAACAAACGATTCATAGCGCTATTTCCAGCAATATCATTATTAATATCTTTAATTACTCTTTTTTGAGAATTTGTAAGTTTAAAACCTAAATTATTAATTATTTTTTTTTCTTTATTTCCACCAATAGAAAACGGTTTAGTATTTATTCTTTTTATGGAAGACCTACGTAAAGCCATTAGTAATTGAAGAAAAAGATGTTCATCGAACTTTAATCTTGCAATTGATAACTCTAGATCAATTATCGAATCTGGAAAATGAATATTTCTTATTGCACTTTTTAATGATATTAATTCTTCTTTATCTAAGAATTGATTATCAAAATAATCATAAATTTTTTCTATATATGGTTTGGCTTCTCGCATTAATCGACGAAAAAATCGATGCTCTATCTTTGCTTTTTTTAACTCATTATTAAGCGGATATAATGCTACAATAGAACCCGTATTTATTGGATCAATATCTGTATCTATTTTATCATAATCTGGATGTAAAATTTGATACCCGTTAAAAAATTCTATTTTACCATGCACAGCTAATCTATGGTCTTTCTTTATCAAATTTTTAATATATCTTGCCCCATTAAACCATACCAGTTTTACAAAACCTGTTCCATCTGATATAATAGCTTCAAATATTGATCTATTTTTAGCTCTTCTTATCCCACATACTTCTATGGTCCCTACAATAGTAACACTATCATGCATTTTTAAATCTTTAATTAATTTGATTGTACTTCGATCCAAGTATCGGCGCGGATAATAATTCAATAGATCTATTACAGAAAAAATAGAACAATTATTGAAAGCCTGTAATTTTTTAGGCCCTACACCCTTAAGATTTTTTATAGATGTATTTAAACTATATTCGGTTTGCGACACAAGGTATTAATTCCATTCCTTGCGATAAGTATAAGTTACTAGAGCTTTTTTACCCTTTGATATGGATAACGGAAAATGTATTGTAGTAGCATCTTTTTTTATATAATTATGGGAGGCATCTTTGATAACCCAGTCCCCAAGGATTTTTTCTTCTAACCTTATACTAATTTTCTCATCTTTTGTATTATTAATTAATACTTCAATAGAAGCTTCCTCGCTCTTTCTCTGTCTATCAAAGTTGACTACCTTTCTTTTTCCAATTACATCAAACGACCTCCCTGCGCGAATGGTAAGCACCTCCCCTTTTGGTGTTTGCTTTATATTATCTTCACCAGTGAATTCTAAAGCTGAATCTGAATATTCATATAATGCTATACGACCTTGCGGTAAAGGTATATTAAGATTGTTTTCCATTGTATTCTGTACTTGAAATTCTATTTCTAGAGGTTCTTCTTTTTGTCTTCTCTCTACATTTTCAAAAACATAAATCTTCGAATAATTGATTTTTCTGGATTCATATAATCTAACTGAAACATGTTCATTGCTACCAAACGAAAATCTTTTCGGGTAATTATAGATACTATAATCTCCAAGTGCGGATTCTTTACCAATCTGTGTATCCATTTCACTATCTCTGCTTACAGAAGATAATCTTCTATTTGATCGAATTGAATTTGTTTGATTATTTCCCAAGGCACCTTCAACTAACTTAATTTTTAGATTATCAAATGTGATACTACTATAATTAGATATATATGCTTCTGGAATCAATGTTGCTGATCCATCTCCAAGTATTTCCATTCTGTATACTGCATTCCATTCAAATCCATTTGTCATATAAACAAGATTCCCTGACGGATTATTTGTTTCTGAAATAATATTCCATTGAAGAACGGGTCTCGTCCTTGGATTATCTATAATTTTTCTTAGTGCAACTTGCTTTACATGGGTTTTTTTTATATATACCACATCCCTTCGAGTTTGAAGTGTATATCCTTCCGGAGAAATAGAAATTAATGTACCAAATTGGTCTTCATCATCTATCGTTGTTATAGTTACAGAAGAGCCTAAAGAATTCTTGAATAGTGTATTTTCGGAAAAAATATTATAGTTCAGCTTCTGATTAAAAACTTTCCCATTTGATAGGTTAAGATAGGGAGTGCTTTTCTTGATTCCTTCAGGAATTATCTCATATTCAATTTTATTAGATTGATTATCTATTATCCATGAGACTGGTTGGTTTATTAATGCAAGTCCATTTTTATAGATAGTCATTGTTGCATCCGTAGACTGACCAAGTAAAACCACGTAAGGTAAAAACCATATTATACTTTTTTTCATTGGATCATTTCAAAGTTTCTTGTGATCTTATCAAACTCTAAAACCATATTCTCTTTTTTTTCTTTCTCACGGTAAATTACTTCTTCAGGAGCACGATCTAAAAAATCTTTATTTTTTAACTTTTTATTAACATTAGTTAAATGCATTCTTAATTCATTTATTCTTTTTTGTAATCGATCTTTCTCTACATCAAGATCAATAATACCATGAAGTGGTATAAAGATTTCCATGTTATCCACAATTGCAGTAGCTGACTGGGGTGGCTTTGTAGCATCTTTATTCGTTTCTATATTATCTATTTTAGCTAATGATTTAATTATTAAACTATAAGAATTTAAAATTGATTTTTGTTTTGCCTTACATTTAACAACCATATCACAAAATATATTTGGTGGAACATTCATTTGCGAACGGATTGTTCTAACCGAGGAAATTACGTTTTTTAATATTTCCATTTCTTTATCTGCGGATTCATTAATCCATTCTTTCTGAATTTTTGGCCAACTTGATATTATCAGATCAGAATCTTGTTCATTTTTTATCTTTGACCAAATTTCTTCTGTAACAAATGGCGCATAAGGATGAAGTAGAATAATTATATTTCTAAGTACATATTTAGAAATAATTTTAACAGTTTCTGCATATGAATCATTATTATTAAAGCTTGTTTTCGCAATCTCAATATACCAATCACAATAATCACTCCATGTAAATTCATAAACAACTTTTGCAGCTTCATTAAAATTAAAGTTATCTAAATGTTTATTTACACGTTCGGTTGCTATTTGTAAACGATTTAATATCCATAATTCAGGGAGCTTTAAATCATCATCTAGGAATTCATTACTTATATCATCCTCAACGTTCATTAATACAAACCTAGAAGCATTCCATAGCTTATTAATAAAGTTTCTACCAACTTCAAGACCTTTAGATGAAAATAAAACATCCAAACCCTGTGGAGCCATTAGCATAATTCCAAATCGAACTGCATCTGTACCATACTCATCAAAAAGAGTAAAAGGATCTGGTGAATTTCCTAATGATTTACTGAACTTTTTTCCAGTTTCATCTCTTAAAATACTAGTAAAATAAACATCTTTAAACGGTAACTCATTCATAAACTCAAAACCAGACATTATCATCCGTGCGACCCAGAAAAATATAATATCCGGCCCAGTAACTAGCGACGCTGTCGGATAATAATAGGATAAATCTTGATTTTTTTCTGGCCATTTATGAACTGCGAATGGCCATAACCACGATGAGGCCCAAGTATCAAGAACGTCCTCATCTTGTGACCAGTTTTCTGGATCGGGTGGCCCTTCAAGAGATACATGTATGGTATCTTTATTTTCATTATGATACCAAACAGGGATACGATGACCCCACCATAATTGGCGACTTATGCACCAATCATTAATGTTTTCCATCCAATGATTATATGTTTTAACCCAATGCTCAGGGTGAAAATTTATTAATCCATCATTGACAGCCTGCAACCCCGGCTTTGATAATTTACTCATTTTCAAGAACCACTGACTGGACATGTAATATTCAATAGGGACATTACCTCGTTCAGAAAATCCTACTTTATGAATATAATCTTCTGTTTTTTCCAAACAGTCTATAGATTTTAAATCATGAAGAATTTTCTCTCTAGCAGATTCTCTTGATAAATTTCTGTATTTTTCTGGGACATTAGAGTTAAGCGAAGCATCATCATTCATAATGTTTATAAATTCAAGATCATGGCGTTTCCCTATATTGAAATCATTTGGATCATGTGCAGGCGTTACTTTAACACAGCCAGTTCCAAATTCCATATCAACATACTCATCTCCAATTATAGGAATTTCACGTTTGACTAATGGTAAAATAACTTGCTTACCAATTAAATGTTTAAATCTTTTATCTTTAGGATGTACAGCAACAGCTGTATCTCCTAACATGGTTTCTGGTCGCGTTGTTGCAACTATCAATAACTCATCTGAATCTTTAATTGGATAACGGAAATTCCATAAATTGCCCTTTACTTCCTTATGTATTACCTCTTCATCACTAATGGCTGATTGAGATATAGGACACCAGTTAACCAAACGGAACCCTTTATAAATCATACCTTTATTATATAAATCAA
>TARA_B110000014_G_scaffold264397_1_pt1 | contig 15547 bp, 14 predicted proteins | sample TARA_B110000014 | Tara Oceans TARA_B110000014 (sample SAMEA4396468) | marine metagenome | biome: Westerlies Biome; feature: [MES] marine water layer (ENVO:01000295) within the mesopelagic zone...; material: water (ENVO:00002006), including particulate matter (ENVO:01000060) such... | reverse complement strand
TATGGGAATGATGCCTTCGAAGAGTACAACATAGGTACATTTCGCAGATATGGATTGGAAGACCTGGAAGAAATGTTGGACCAATTCTTCAAGACCAAGACCTATGGAGTAGAGGATCACTCAACTGGATACAAGGGGTTTCTGATTGAGTGCTCGAAGGATTCAGATAGAAATTGAATGGAGTGGTAAAAGATGTCAAAGGGTTATGTAATGATTACCGTCGATACAGAGGCTCAGCCACAGAGAGCTTCAAAAAATCATGTGGAACGTCTAATCTATGGAAGATTTGGGGAAGAGGAACTTGGAATAGGGCACATGATGGATGTAGCCGACAAATATTCCAAAAAAATCACTTTCTTTGTCGATATCGTGGCAAATAGGGTATATCCAGGAGAAATCAAACATGTCTGCGAAGACATTGTCAGCAGGGGTCACGATGTACAGCTACATGCTCACCCTGAATTCGCAGATGATGGATTCTGGAAAGAGTTGGGTATTCCGAAACAGGCAGCAATGAATCGTTGGAATCTTGAGCAGGCCAGGGGAGTAATAGGGTGGATGATGGAAGAATGTGAAAAGTGGGAAATTCCCACTCCTGTCGCAATCAGAGGAGGTGGGTATCGATACAATTCAAACACATTACTCGCATCTGGCGAGTTGGGAATTTCTCTAGACCTAAATTACAATCATCTCCATCGTAAGTTCCCATTGAAAGAGCCCTCTCAACCACAACCTTTCAACTACGGGCCATTGCCGGTTTTCAGATGGGATAATGGGATGATTGAGGTACCAGTTAGCTCCATAGAAATGCTGGAGGATCCAGGTCACCACATTAGTAGAAGAAGGTTTGATGAGAGTTTTCTTCGAGATTTCGGTGATGGTCTAAACGAGAAGATAAGGGAATATTTTGATCGTACAAGAGGAACTGGAGTCTTGGTAGTACTAATGCACTCATGGTCGTTCCTGAGGGTAAATGGGGACTCCGGCCATGATGAAGTGGGAGAGAAAGAGAAGAGTATCGCATTTGAGAAGTTCTTGAGGGATTTACCTGACGATATCAAAGTGATTACTGCTTCTGAGATGGCTAAACTAGTAGAAAGGGAAGAAATAGAAACTGTGATGGAGATTTCCACCGGAGTAGCTAGTTATGAGCCGAGGGGTGGATGAAGATGAAGAGGATTTTCTCAAAGCTAATCCAGACCGTGGAGGGAGAGAGACGAGTTGACGTCGAAATCGGCCATCCGTCAGTTCCTGGAACTAGATTCCTAGAGCACCGATTCAATAGGTCGACTAGGGAGTCTGGGGACGAGATTCTAGCATGCAATGGATCTTTGCTCGTACACTCCAACGACGGTGGCAAGTCATGGAAGTCGAAGAAGATCGGGGGCATCGATACCATCAGGAATGCATTCACTAGTTCTGATGGAACGATAATTATTGCAGGGACCGATGAGGAAGATCTAACGAAGAATCGGGTCGCTGTGATTAAAAAGGGCAAAATAGTTTCTAGTGAGGTCGTTGGATATCATGGATGGCATGGCACATTCGCAATAGACGAGAATGAAGATTGTATCATGTTCTCAGAATACCCCAATAATGTCGCTTCCTCCCCGCATAACACTCCGGAGACTTGTGCACATGTTCATCGGACAAGAGATGGGGGGCTTACTTGGGAAGTAGTCTTCACTGTAGAATACCCGGAAATTAGGCATTTCCACACGTGTACAGCAGTTCCAGGAACCGGATGTGAGTGGCTTATCACCAGCGGGGATGAGCCATCTCAGAGCAGATTCTGGCTATCCAAGGACAATGGGGACTCGTGGACAGAGGTGACCGACACGGAGGCCGAAGTAGACACAACTCCTGGATGCGAATTACTCGCACACAGAACAGTGGTAATGCTCATTGATGATGAGAGTTACATCTGGGCCACCGATGATCCCGTTGGAGATATGGACGGATTTGACTCAGGATACGAAATTATCGAATGGCCGATCGTAGAGGGTGCTACAGGTTACAGAGTAGTAATTCGCGATTATACAGATAGGGGCATTGTTGCAAAGGTCGAGTTGCCGTCAGATCAAAAGACGTTTCTTTTCGACTGGAATGAGCATAAAATCGACCACGACTACAGATATCGGATCCAATATAGGATAAAGGAAGAGGATGAATGGGAAGATACTGGGATGTACACAGTAATTAGTCGGGAGTACAATTATCACCCGAATGAAAAGAAATCTGAAGAGGTTACCAGATCGAGATTGGTTAGAAGTAGTCGCGACAATTCATTTTCACTAGAAGTTCTATGCGAATTAGGGATGCACATCAGGAGCATGGTCGACGTGGGAGAGGGTTATCTGATGATTTCAGAGGCAAAGTTCCTCGAGAAGTGCCCCTGTCCCCAAGTTTTCCTTGTTTTAAAAAATGATTTAGGGAGTTGTCACCATCTATTCAACCTGCCAAATCCTCACAAATTGAAAACAGGGGTGACATACTCTAGGAGCAGTATTTCTGCAAAGAAGGGAGTGTTCTTCACCCAGATGCAGAAGGGGATATTATCGGACCAGTCCGAGATGGCTATGTGGGAAATCTCAATCTCAGAAACAGAATAATGGGGGCTAATTAGTGAGCACAGATGGACCAGTGATATTAGTTGCTGGAGCGAGGCCCAACTTCATGAAAATAGCGCCGATTAATCAAGAAATGAGGAAACGCGGAATTGGACAACTCCTAGTTCATACCGGACAACACTATGATAACAATATGAGCCAGGTGTTTTTCGATGATCTGGGTATTCCAGAGCCGGATATTCACATGGGGGTTGGATCGGAGTCGCATGCCAAGCAGACGGCTGCGATAATGGTGGAGTTTGAGAAAATCTGTATAGAACATAGGCCATCGCTAGTCGTTGTAGTGGGAGACGTGAATTCCACTCTAGCCTGCGCAATTGTTGCATCGAAAATGCATATCGCTACGGCTCACGTTGAAGCTGGTCTGAGATCCGGAGACATGGCAATGCCCGAGGAGGTGAATCGGCTAGTAACTGATGCAATCTCGGACATCCTACTGACTCCCTCGAGAGACGCAGACCAGAATCTACTGAAAGAAGGGAGGAAAGAGGATGATATCTATTTCGTTGGGAACATAATGATTGACAGTTTGTTCGAAACACTTGGTAGTGTGGGGAAAACCAGCATTCTGAGTGATTTGGATTTGGAAACAGGAGAATTTGGTGTACTGACAATGCATCGTCCTTCAAATGTTGATGATCGGCAGAAACTTCTAGGAATTTTGGGGGCATTGAGAGAAATTTGCAAATCTGTAAGACTGGTTTTCCCGGTTCACCCGAGGACTTCAAACAAAATAGTAGAGTTTCGACTAATGTCTGAGTTCGAAGATATTGACAATCTCACAATGATCGAACCAGTTGGATACCTAGATTTCATCGCCTTGGTCTCAGAGAGCAAGATTGTAATTACTGATTCGGGAGGAATACAGGAAGAGACGACGGCTTTGGGAATACCCTGTATCACTATGAGGGAAAACACGGAACGGCCGATTACGGTATCCCAAGGAACGAATAGGATCGTCGGCACGAATCCCAGTTCTATTATCTCAGAAGTTAAGTCCAGTCTGAATAAATCGAGCGAAAAACCAACGATTCCAGAATATTGGGATGGGAAAACTGCGAAGAGGATCGTTGATGTATTCGAAACAAGAATGAGGAGAGGCGAATAATGGGGGCGTCGCCTCTTTCGCCGCATATCCAAGATCGCCTGGATCGTTTTCGAGAACTTGGGGGAGTTACCTCAGCGCTGATTTGCCTGGGAATGGAAGAAAAATTGGGAGGTAGCGATGAAGAGAGGGAAGATTCCCTCAGAGAGATTCTGGATTCCTATTCCAAAGAAGTCCCGGTATACCTCCCAGAAAGTACTGCGGCGGGGAATGACCCAGTTAGGAGGGCCGAGAAAGACCTGAGGCTTGGGTATCCCACTCATGGGCTAAGGCTGAAGATGGAGACTCCGGTAAATTGGCTAGATACAGAGGATTTATCGAGAAATGTACGGTACAAGATTCAATCTTGGGTAGTAATTGACTCCATCCTTACTGCTGACTCTGAAAGCAAAGAGGACCGTTGGTTCAATCCGCCTTTGGAGTTCGTCAAAGACTGGGTTAGAACATTCGTTGTCGAATCTAACATTGAAGACTTCTTGTGGTACGATATGGCAGTAGGGCAGAGGGGTACCAAAATTGCGTACATGATTCGAAGATGCATGTTTTCCAATATCCCGATAGAAGACATTGCATGGATGATAGTTGCTGCGGAGATTCACATGCTCGAATTGATGGAAGAAGAGAAATTGGCTAGCCATTCGAATCATGGTTTGTTCCAGATGGCTGGACTGCTGGCCTTGGGGAGTTCGTTGCCATTCATTGAATGCTCAAGCAATGCCGTCGAATTCGGCACGGTGATGATTAGGAAAATGCTAGCCGAACATTTCACCCAAGATGGCCTTCACAAAGAGCACTCGCCGGATTATCACATTTTCATGACAAATTTTGTCTCTCTACTATCGGAATCTGGATTCATGAAAGACGATAGTTTCGACCGGTTGAATCAGGGGGCTATTGAAGCATCTTACTGGATGTGTCAACCCGATGGTAATCTAGTGCCTTTCGGGGACTCGAAGCCAGTCCCGATTGAGCATCGAGCTGCTTTCCCTCTCTCGGGCGAAGGTGGGTATTTCTCAGCGCCACATGGGTTAAAGACATTCGAAGAAGGTGGCCTAGTAGTCCATAGCGGATGGAAAGATGGGGTTCCGTCAAACTACCTTGCATTCTCTGCCTCATTTCATTCGAGGCAGCACAAACATGCCGATGATTTTACTTTCCAGCTATTCAGTGAGACGCACGGGATAATTACTGATCCAAGCACCTACACCTACCAGTATGATCTCAAAGAGAGGATCTTCGCCGAATCTACTCGTGCGCACAACTGCCTTCTGATCGATGATCTGAATTATTCCAGGTTCAATGCGGATGTGTTTGGGAGTTCCATCGAAGAGGTCCAGGAAGTTGGAGATTTAGTGGTGATTGAAGCAAGGGTCCACAGGAACAGGCTGATCTCTGAGACAATTCCTAACAACAAGATAGGAACCAAAGACGGGATCAAGGTGGACATTTCCCACAGGAGGATGTTACTGTATCATCCGGGGAAATTCCTCGTAGTAATTGACGATGTTGAGTCTCCTGATGAGCACAATTACTCACAATGCTTCCAACTCTATCCCGAAATCGAATTGGTTCGCGAGGGGAATGAATACCAACTGCACAAATTCATTAACGAGGAATACAAGATGGTCGCCAAGATTCTCCCCCTAGCTCCATCAGATATGAAAATGGCAAATGTGAAGGGGCAGATTGAACCATATCTCTGTGGGTGGATTTCGAAGAACGGGCACGAGTTGGAAGAAGCTTCCAACATCCAGTTATCTACTTCTGGAGATAGGTTGGTAATAGCCACGATGATCGACCTATCTCCTGAACAGTTGGCTGTTGCATCACTAAAATTCAACGAGGATGGGAAATACATCCGATTCAACAGGAAATGCGACGTTTCCTCGAATTTTGAATTTAGGCAGAAGGGAGCTAAGCAGGTGCTAACTTACAAATTCGGAAATTCCGAGAGTGAGAAGATTATTGAGTAAGTCTCTATTTCGACTCTCTTTCTAGAAGATATGTGTTCTCCACCTTGTCCAGACCGAAGGACACAGAGACTACCCTCCAACCTTCCTTCGCGTAATCGGAAAGGATTTCCCCCTTGGCCTTGGACATCATCTCCCTCCCCTTCTCGTTCCACAGTGTCCTAGGCAGTTTTGTCATATCGGACTTCCGAGTGTGCATCATTACTAATTCGCCATTCTCGTAAAGGGTCCGTCCCTTGTTCTTCAACATCAGTAATTTGTACTCTAAAGGCATAATTTTCGCTCCCCCTTCCTTACTTCTTTCTCTTGAGGATGTAAGTATTCTCATATTGCTCGCCGGAGAAATCTACTCCGACCAATTCCCAACCCCTTGAACCATAGGTGGATAGGAGTTTGCCCTTCGCTTCCCCAATCATCTTCTTTCCTTTGGCGTTCCACATATTCCTCGGGAGTTCGGAAAGGTCTGATTTCTTTGTGTGTACTTTCACAACCTTTCCGTTTTCAGTAATCTTCCTACCCTTGTTGGAAATTTCAACCATTAGGTATTCCCACTTGGCTGCAGCCATGGCATCATGCGATAGTTTGGCATTTTTAGTTTCATCCCTAGATGCGGAATTCGCCATGCCAATAATAAATATGTTTGAAAATAACCGTAGTAGAAATTAATTGATATGATTTGAGTGGTGCGGTGGCTTGTTGAAAGGCCATGCAGTCAGGAGGAATTGAGTTCTCAGAAGGTAGCGTAAAGGTACTCCACGTACTCGCAAAGAGCTTTCCGGAGTTGAATGGATATGCAATTAGAGGGCATGAATTGATCAGATCGCAGAAAAATTCGGGGTTGGTAAACCCCATTGTTCTGACATCACCATTCTATCCATCCAACGATAAAATGAGCAAGGAGGTTACTCACGATGGCATTAGGTATCTCAGAAGCATGCCAATTAGGGATGAAGAAATGAGTCCTTTGAAGTTGAAGATTCTCAAAATAAGAGATTCAAGGGCGGTGTCTTCTAAGATTCTCACAGGAAGAAAGGGCGGAGTTTTTCCGGCATATAGGAAGATCTTGTCTCAATTTTCTCGGACCCTATCATACCCGCTCAGACTTACTTTCGGCGCCATTGAGGAGAATATTCGGGCGGATTACTTCAGAAAGAGGATTCTTCAATCGATTCTGGAGTTCGATCCGGAAATTGTCCATGCACATACGCCATTCAAAGTTGGCCTTCCTGCAATGCGAGCGGCTCTTGAAGCGAACAAGAAATTCGTCTATGAAGTTCGTGGACTGTGGGAAGAGTCTGCAATCGCAAGAGGCAAATTCTCTCGATTTGGTTTGAGATACTGGCGATTCAGAATGATGGAGAATAAGGTTTTGAAGGGTGCAGAGATGGTGTTTTGCATCAGTGAGGGAGTAAAAGGTGATTTGATCAAGAGAGGCGTAAAAGAGGGGAAAATCAAAGTTCTTCACAATGCGGCACCAAGGGAATTCTTGTCATTTCCAGACGACAACCCGAACCAGGAAATCGACGAAATAACGATGGAGATAGTTTCCGGACTTGAAGAGGCCGGTATTAGTAAGAAGATTATCGGGTATGTAGGCAACATTCAGAGATACGAAGGAATCGAGACGCTGGTTGATTCAGTAAAGCAAATGGTGTCCGAGGGCAAGATGGTCCATCTTGCAATAATCTCGAATGAAGAGGATACTAGTGGTATTTCTTCTTATTGCGAGCAGTCCGGTATTAGAGAGCATTGTACAGTCATTGGACCGATTCGGAGAGAGTTAATCCCTCGTATCTACTCGTGTTTTGATGTCAATGTGATACCAAGACTGATCCAATCAAAGATGGCTCGATTGGTTACTCCCCTGAAACCACTGGAAGCGCTCGCGTTGGGAGTTCCCCTAGTCATCTCGGATTCACCCGCAATTAGGGAAATTGTCTCTGAAGAAAGGGGGACATTCTTCGAATCGGGGAATTCCGTGAATCTGAAAAATAAGATTGAGATGATATTGTCAAATGATGAGTTGCGAAGTAGTAGGGTGGAAGAAGGTCGAAAATGGATCGGTGAAATGGCGACCTGGGATCATCGCGCAAGAGAAACTGTGGAAGAATATCAGAAGATTTTGAAGAGTGAGCCTATCAATTAGGGCCGGGGAATCCGATTCCGAAGTATTTCCAACCTTTGCTAGACAAATCTTGGGGGGAAAGGCACCTCCGGCCATCGAATACCCTCTTGGATGGACATACCTCGGAGAATGAATCCCAGTCGATGTTCAGGCATTCATCGTGGGCTGTGGAGACGACTACGATATCAATCTCGGATACGCCACCATGTTCTTCCACAGGGGAAACCCAAATGGGAAGCGATGATCCCTCCACATGGGGGTCCCAAACGAATACCTGGCAGCCCGAGTCGGATAAGGCCCTGGAAAGATCAGTGACGGGCGTTTCCCTGATGTCACCGGTGTTTTCCTTGTATGCGAATCCCAAGAGGAGGACCCTGGGTTTTTCTTCATCGCTAAGAATTTTCAATATTGAATCAGCTGCGAAGATAGGCATGCCCTCATTGATCCTCCGAGCGATGGGGCTAATCATGGAAGGGGAGCCTAGATCCTCGGCCAGTGATGAGTAATAGTAGGGATCGACTGGGATGCAGTGTCCACCAACGCCGATTCCGGGAGTATGTCGGTGGAAATTCCATTTTGTTGCCGCGGCTGAAAGTACCTGTTCCACATCAATACCCATTCGGGGAAGGACCGTAGCAAGTTCGTTCACGAAGGCTATGTCGATGTCCCTCTGGACATTTTCAACCAGTTTTGCGGCCTCTGCAACTTCGATTGGGCCGACGTATGAGGAATTGGCAGAAGTGATTTTCGAATAGACATCGGCCAAATATTGTCCTATTTCTGAGTCATCGCAGCCCACAATCCTGTCGACTGAGCTAGCAGAATGTAATGGATCGCCAGGATTAATCCTCTCGGGGGAATATGCAATTCGGACTTGTTTTCCGATTTCGATACCCAAATCTGAGCATATGCGGCCAAGTTCCTTTCGAGTAACCCCGGGGTAGACGGTGCTCTCAAGGACGACGATTGTCCCTCTTTCCGGATCAATTGCTTCCATTACGCTCCTAGACGCTGATCTAACGTAGGAAAGATCTGGAGTCTTGTCGGCATTGACTGGGGTTGGGACTGTAATTAGGACAATATCTGAATGCGGTATTACTGAGGAAAAGTCAGCAGAAACGGCCCATCTGGGATCTCCCATAGGGATAGAAAAAACGACTCCTTCATCTACGAAAGGGGGGTTTCCCGATTGGATTGATTCGATCGTTCGTTGGGATACATCAATACCCCTGACATGAAATCCTGCTTGATGAAAGGCAAGAGCGGTTGGAAGTCCTACGTAACCGAGACCAACTACTGCGATGTGAGTCTGATTGGAATCAATCTCCATTGACATCTCGAATACCTGCTAGTAATTAATTGGAAGGGGGGGCATTTTCTCCAGTCGCGTGAATTCTTCCCTGGAACAATAGCCTCCTTTTCTGCTTCCTCCTGAGGAATTTGGAAACCTCTGGCTCACAGGAGGGGGGGTGCCTGTTGATAATCGCGGAGATGTAGCCTGCTAACATCGCAATACCGCCGATTATTGCAGGTTTTCTCCCCATTCTGTGAATTGATCGAGCAAAGAGATATGCTGGATTGTATCGCATGGAATATGAGAATTGCCCCGCCTCATAACACCCCCTTACCATGCCAGAGTGAGCCCCGGTCCTCCTACTGTGCTTAACCTGAATTTGAGGGAAGTTTTTGGTTGTCCACCCGTTCATCTGGGCCTTAATGTTGTCAATTCCATCCCATCCATTGACTTCTGCGATGCCTCCGATGTCTTCGAAGCATTTCCTTCTGTATGTCTTTAGTGCCCCCCTGGTGTGGTCGTCCGAAACTTTCTCAACTATCTTTCTGCCCTTTTCCATGACATAGCAAGATCCACTAGCTATGCCAAGGTCTTGGGAGCCTGTGAATTCTGAGAATATAGACTCGAAATAGTCCACAGGAAGTTCCACGTCGGAGTCAATTTTTGACAGGAAGTCCCAATCCTGGGAAATTTGCGAAACGCCAATATTCACTATTCTTGCTATCTGAGCCCCCCTCCTCCTAGTGGAATCGTCGTCCACCCGATGGAGAGAGATCCAATCAGAGCCTAGGATTTCTTCTTCTAATTCTCTGATGCTGGAATCGGAATAATTGTGCAAAACAATGATCCATGAGTCTGGCCGGACAGTTTGCTCGGACATAGTCTTCACTAAGTTTCTAACCAAAGAAACCTCGTCTCGGCAAGGAGTAACTGCAACGTGCATACATGCCCCCCATTTGAGATGATGGATGCTCCTCCCGTCATGCATATGTATTTGGTTTGATTGGAGGGTCCGTGGATGACATAGTTGATGTTCAACTGGAGATTCAAGTTGCATTGGCGGCCCTGATGCTAATTCCGGTCTATTACTGGTACAAAATGCGGAAAATCATCCCTCAAGAAGACTTAGCCGAATTTGACGAAGACGACAATTCTAGAATCCACATTATCCTGCCAATGCGCAACGAAATAAAGAATGTAGAAAGAAAGATTTCATCGATTATCTCTGAGATATTGCCTCACAAAACTGTTTTCCTCACAGTTGCCGACTCCGGTTCCAATGATGGGACAAGTTCGGTTGCAGAAGATTTTCTTGAGTCTTCTAGTTTGGAAGACACGAGGTGGTGTGTAGAAAATTTCGAGGTTCGAGGAAAGAATGTTGCTCTTAATGGGGTGATTGATAGATACGAAGCGGACATTTTCGTCATGTCGGATGCTGATGCAGAGGTATCTGCAGGATGGTTGCAAGTAGTAAGATCAAGATTGTCTGAGGAAAAAATTGGGGTCGTCTCAGGAATTGAAAGGGAGAAGAGTGGTGGGGCGGATTTCAGTTCATTCTATCGGAGAAAGTCAAATTGGCTTCGAATAAACGAATCTAGATTGGATTCATCTCCCGTGTTGGAAGGTAGCTTACTAGCTTGGAAGACATCAGCGGTCGGTTCATTCAGATTCGATGAAAGGGCAAATGCAGATGATGCGCAGATTGCCCTGCATTCTATCAAAAGTGGCTATAGATCGATTGTTGATCCAAGAGTTGCATTCGAAGATTTCGAAAACAAGAAAAGGACCTTTTCGGAGTCAATTAGAAGGGCCCAGGGCCTGTCTATTGCACTAATGAGAAACTCCGACTTGACGATAATGAGGGGCAGGGGGGACGCCAGGAGTGCTATTTTCAATGCCATCGCGTTGTATATTTTCTTCCCGTGGTCTGCCCTGTTTTTCATGATTAATGCATTTATTGCATTCTCCAGTGATCCGATTATTGCCCACTCATGGGAGTTTTACTCTATCTGTTCAATCGTGATAGTTAGCATGATTCCTCAGGGGAGATCGCTAATTATCGGCTCGGCGATCTCAATTATTGCGCATATGCAGGCCATGATTGGTAGGAGATACAACAATTGGGAGCCTACCAGGTAGCTCAGACGACCGTGACTGACTTGGCTAGATTCCTTGGCCTATCGACGTTGACGCCTTTCTCGACTCCGACTTGATAAGCGAGAAGTTGGATGGGAATTATGTTGACAAAGGGAGAAAGGTCAGGATGGGTGGAAGGGGTTTGAATCAAGATGTCGGCTAATTCTGTCAAAGGCCCCTCATTGTCAGTGATTAGGATAATTTTAGCCCCCCGGGTCTTGCACTCTCTGATACTTGACTCCATAAGATTCAATTTCGAGTCGGAAGGAACAACTGCAATCACTGGAGAACCATCGGACAAGAGCGCTATGGGGCCATGCTTCAGCTCCCCCCCTGGCAATGATAAGCAGGGGATGTATGAGATTTCCATCATCTTCAATGCGCCTTCTTTAGCGATGTACGAGGATAGGCCTCCGCGACCAATGAAAATAGGTGGGCTTGAATCCAGAATCAGGTTTGTTGCTTGTTTTATTGAATCGTCCAAGTCTAGAATCTGGCTTGATACTGTACTGGGTATCTTCCTTAGCTCTTGTACGATTTCTTTCTTCTCTCTATCGGGGATGTTGGAGATTGTGAGTGCGAAAAGAAGTCCTGCTGCCACCATATTGGAGAAAACTTTCGTGGAAGCCACGGCAAATTCGGGACCAGCGTGCAGGTATGCCCCATTCCCTGTGAATCTGGCCATAGTTGATCCTATTACATTGCATATTGAGCTGACATTGCTACCGAATTTCTTTGCATCGAAAAGGGCGTCAAGAGTGTCTTTTGTTTCTCCGGACTGGGATACTCCAATGGTCAACGTATTGGGAGAGCAGACCGACTTGGCGGGGAATTCGCTGGCTATGAATGCCTCTGAACGAACCGATGTGAATTTACGAATGTATGAAGAGATGATTTCTGAGGCATAATAAGCAGTGCCGCAGGCTACGATGTTAATTCGATCGAGTTGCCTAATTTCTTCTGGAGATAGCGAGAATCCGCTGAGTTCTGCACTAAGCCCGTCCGCACTGATTCTGCCACTCAGAACATTGGACAAAGAGGTTGGTTGATCATGAATCTCCTTCATCATCATGTGTGGGAAATTCCCGGGGTCCTCTTCATCATAGACGCCCTCGAGGACCTCAAATTCGGGAGTCTCTGAATCGATTAGTGAATGGATGCCATTACTATCCAATAGGAAGTTGTCCCCGTCTTTCATATAAGCGACTTCGGAGCAGGCGCCGTAAAATGGCTGGACGTCGGACGAAACGGAGATGTTTCCCCCTCCCCTACCGATAACTAGAGGCGCTCCGTTGCGGGAGACAAGAATCCCATCCAAACCAGTAGCAATGGCCGCTATAGCCCATGATCCTTCAAGTTTGGAGATTACTTCGGTGAACGCATCCAAGAAGCTAGAGGAAATGGGTTGAGTCTTTAATTCGTGGTCCAGTAGATGGACTATCACCTCAGTATCTGTCTCGGAAGAGAGTTTGTATCCCAATCTAGAAACTCTAGAAGAAAGCTCTACGACATTCTCAATTATTCCGTTATGAACAATCGTTATCGTTCCGTCTTCGCTGCTGTGTGGATGTGCGTTATCATCTGTTACCCCCCCATGAGTGGCCCATCTTGTATGGCCAATGGATATCCTTGCGCCGTCGAATCGACCATTTGCCTTGTTTACTAGGTCGGAAACATAGCCAATGGTCCTCTCGGTTTCAATTTGGGCGTCATCTTCGGAAAAGATGGCCGCGAGTCCGGCGGAATCATACCCCCTGTATTCGAGTTTCCGAAGACCCTCCAGGACCTTGCTTGCAGCATCTCTGGAGATGCAGCCGTATATGCCACACATCGTTATGAACGGGGGACCGAGTGTATTTCAAAGCGACCCCGGAATATTGATGAATAATAATCAATAAAATATTGTACGAAAGTAGTCGGAGCCAGAAAACAGTTATTCGCTGTTCTCGGGCCCTTGATTCATGAGTCTGCTCGACGAACTGTTCCCTGGAATTTTAAAAAATGAATGGGAAGCGATTCCAAAGTGGGAAAACGAAGATCGCCCCTGGGAATTGCTTTCTTCGGGCGATTCTGGGCTAATTTCGCAGATCTCGGAATATAGTGAAGGAGAGGCTTTCATTCATCCTGAAGCAATTATTGGGGACTTTGTCAGGATTGAAGGACAATGTTACATCGGCGCGAAAGCAGAAGTAAGGCATTCCGCATTCCTTAGGAAAGGGAGTTGGATATGCGAAGGTGCGGTTGTTGGACACTCTACCGAAGTAAAAAACTCAATCCTTCTGCCGGGTGCGAAGGCCCCCCACTTCAACTACGTCGGAGACTCAATCATCGGGATAGATGCAAATCTAGGAGCGGGTGCCAAACTTTCGAATGTCAGAAATGACCGAAGAGAAGTGTTCGTAACCCTCAGTGATGGTGAAAGATTCGGTTCGGGACTTAGAAAGTTTGGAGCGTTAATTGGGGACAATAGCCAATTGGGATGTAATGTGGTTACCAATCCCGGGACTATCATAGCCCCTGGATCAATGATTGCGCCAAATGAGACAATGGGCGGATGGGTGGAAGTCAAGTCCTGATAATCCTCATGAAGATGATGAAACCATCCGTCAAAGATCTGAGTTTGCTCGTTCCACCTTTTCTCTGGCTCCAATCTACCTGAATCTCAGTGTGATCAAGTTGGTTCCTTCGAGCAAGTCCCGCAATTTCTGCTTCCAAGTCGAAGCCTGAAGACTGGATTTTCATTTTCAACAGAGATTTCTCTTTGAAACCCCACAGACCAGTACAAAGATCGGAAATTCTCCTACCGTTCCTAATACTAGAAATCAAAGACAGGGACTTGTTTCCAAAGTTGTGTAAACGTGACATTCCTTTGGGCCTGCCTCCCTTTGAAACAAATCGAGATCCAGAAACAATGTCGGATCCTTCGACTACGGAATCTAAAATCTGCTTCACCGAGTCAAATGAGTATGACCCGTCTGCATCCAAGAAAACTACTAGAGGAGTTGGGTTTGTCTTCCAAACTGCTATTGCCTGTTTTACAGCTGCTCCTTTCCCTATTGTTTCTTTTTGATCGATGATATTATCTGAGAGTTTGGAAGCAATGTGCTTCGAGGAGTCACTTGTTCGAGTATCAATCACGAAAATGAAGTTAATTTTGTAAAACTGCTCTATTGAGGAGGAATTGAAGTCATCGAGCAGGTAATTGAGACCATCTTCTTCGTCCTTTACGGGGACAATGATGGTGACTTCTTCCATAATCTCCGGAGTACATGCGGCTTTTCACTTTACCACCTTTGAAGAAGGAGATTTGTCTGAAATAGCGCTTTCTTGAAATGGGCTAGTCTTCGCGAGGTATCCGTGGCAGAGGTTCGTGATGCGATTATTCTTGCTGGAGGTATTGGGACAAGGATGCTCCCTGCAAGCCTATACGCCCCGAAAGAGGCTTTGCCTTTGGTGGACACACCAATAATCAATCATCTAATTTGGGAGGCTGCAAAGGCAGGGGTGGAGAGAGTACATCTTGTCCTGACGGAGAGAAAGAGGGATTTCCTCGATCAATTCCTTGATAGTGGCCCCATCCATGGCGATGAAGTCAGAGTTGACTTGCCTCGAGAGTCTCTAGCACTGGGGGTCGATGGGGTCCAGATTGTCCCTCATGTACAAACTATCGCGGGAGGGGTTGGAGATGCAATCTCTGTAGCAATTAATCGGATTGATGGCCCATTCCTGGTCCTTCTAGGGGACATGGTGATAATCGACAAGCATGTTAGCCCTAAGCAATCTGGCGTAGAAGAGGCTTCGGAGGCGTCGCTTGAATTGGTAAAGATGTTTGAAAGTACTGGGATCCCATGTGTTGGCATTTGCTCCGTTGAATCGGAAAACGTTTGCAAATACGGGGTTGTTGGCCTTTCTGAAGATCGAGTGGTTGAGATTGTCGAGAAGCCGGATGAGTCGAAGGCGCCGAGTAATTACGTCCTGTGTGGGAGGTATGTCCTTCCGAGCAACACCGCAGAAATTCTTGAGAAATTTCCAACTTCAGAGTTCGGAGAGTTGCAATCAATTCATTTGCTCAATCACCTGATTGAAGGAGAGGGTTTGATGTCTGTGAAGTTTGAAAAAATGAAAATGTATGACAGCGGAGAGCCCCTTGGATGGCTTAAATCGCAAATAGATCATGCCCTGAATAGAGCAGATATGGGCGATGATCTGGCCGATTGGATTAGGGCTAGGATTGGGAGTTAATGGTGGACGCTGGGGGATTTGAACCCCCGGCCTTCTGGTTGCAAA
>TARA_B110000014_G_C20126774_1_pt1 | contig 15556 bp, 16 predicted proteins | sample TARA_B110000014 | Tara Oceans TARA_B110000014 (sample SAMEA4396468) | marine metagenome | biome: Westerlies Biome; feature: [MES] marine water layer (ENVO:01000295) within the mesopelagic zone...; material: water (ENVO:00002006), including particulate matter (ENVO:01000060) such... | reverse complement strand
AGCACCTGCTGAGGAAGCACCTGCTGAGGAAGCACCTGCTGAGGAAGATAAAGAAAATTAATTTAGAAAGGAAATTATCATGGCTGATAAAGTTGCGGATCTTTTAGAAACAATAAAGTCTTTAACTATTATTGAATTAAGGGATTTAAATAAAGCAATGGAAGAGGAATTTGGTGTTGTAGCTGCAGCACCTGCAGCACCTGCTGCGGCTGCTGCAGGTGAAGAAGGCGGAGCGGAAAAAGATTCATTTACCGTAATGCTAACTGATGCTGGAGCAAACAAAATCAATGTAATTAAAGCTGTAAGAGGATTAACAACTCTTGGTTTGAAAGATGCAAAAGATTTAGTTGAAAGCGCACCAAAAGCTGTTAAGGAAAAGGCTAATAAAGATGATGCAGAAGCTGCAAAAGCTGCACTAGAAGAAGCTGGTGCAACTGTCGAGTTGCAATAATATTATTTGTTCAATAGACTTATAAATAACGAACAAATAGTAAGTAGTAACTATGCCATGCCCGCTTTGCAACAATATTGCGACAGTTGAATGCTCCATATGCCAAAAAATGTTCTGCAATACATGCTGTGATGTTTTATGCAAAAATTGTGCAGCGCCAGATATAAAAGATGATGAAATAATGGTCTACAAGGGTTCATTACTCTTGTTATTGTTCGCATCAATTTTTTTTACATGGTTCATTTTTGATAATCAAAATCTACTCAATAATTCTGATGAATTACAGCAAAGTATTATTATTGAATCAACCAATGAAATTAATAAAGAAACAAAAGATGTCATTGAAATTAACACGCCTGTTACAATAGCGATTCCAGTTCCAGAAAAGAATGAACCTATAGAAACTAGTTCAATCGATGAGACGGCTAAAGAAGAACCAAAAGCAGAAGAACCAAAAATAGAAGAACCAAAATATGTAATATACACTGTTAAAGAAGGAGACTCTCTATATGCTATTGCAATGGAATATGTAGTGCTAGGCCAAGACATTGACGAATATCTTGAAAAAGTAGCTGATTTAAATGCTATAAATAATCCAAATGATATTCAAATTGGTCAAAAAATTAGAATTCCTACGCAATAAAATATAATTTAAAATAATATGAAAAAAAAATTATATGAGTTAGAAACAGCATTATACATAATAATTTTTACATTATGCTTGGTAGGTTTTTTTTACTTTCTGTCTTCTGTTATTCAGGGTAATACAGGATCGTTAATTGGTTTAATATTTACATTTATGCTTGGTGGAGCTGGCTGTTATCAATCATATATAAATATTATGGATAAAAGAGTGGGGCCTCAGACATTAACTGGAAAAATAGATTATGTATGGAAAAGTCAGGGAATATTTTCTATGGGTAAAAGTTCTTATTTCAAAATAAACAACAAAATATTTTTAATACAAAATGAATTAATCATGGATATTTCTAAGGAAACTAATATTAAAATTATTTATATGCCATTTTCAAAAACAATTATAAGCTTAGAAAAAACGAAATAGGTTATACATGGAAAATTTTTTTGATTATTTCAGCTTAGCAACTATAATTTTTTTTACATTCAAAGGTTATAAAAATGGTATTATTATTGAAATTGCTACAGGGGTTGGGATAATCATCGGCCTAATACTTGCAAAAACATTCTATTCTGAATTATCAACAAATATAAGCTTTTTGATTGAAGAAAAATTAACAAGAGAAATATTATCTTTCTTAAGCTTATTTGTTTCCAGTATAATTATTGCAAATATTCTAGGTAGGCTCTTCAAACATATTCTTGGCTTAATTTTTCTTGGACAAGTAGATAAATTGCTAGGAGGTTTTTTTGGATTATTTAAATCAATTCTAATACTAAAGATAATAATAATTTTAATAAGTAATCTACCTGTGCAGAATCAATTAGTTGATAGTGCTAATAATAGCTATGTCGAAAAAAATATCAATTTTGATGGAAATTATTTTTTTACAAGTTTTAAAAATCTACTACCGAGTGAAATCGATGATCAATAAAATGAACCGTCTCTTCTGTCTGTAATAAGAGTATATGGTCTCATTGCAATTTCATCTCTGATTTCTATCAAACATTTTAAACAAGAATCTATATCATCATAACCAACATCATTGATGATTTCTAAAATTTTATCACCAGATTGTGCAAAAGCTGAAAAATCTTTCTTGATTGTTTTTGAAAGACCTTTCCACATTTCTGATGGATGTAAAAGTGAATATTTAGCATAAATTAAAGAAAAAAATTGAAGTGTTGGATGACCTGAATTAGATAATCCGTCATCTTCTTCTGGATTAAGCATTTTCAATAAATCTTTGAGCCCTTGATGTCGCTGTTCATCTTCCCAATCCATATTAAAATCAATTTTTTCCATCATTTTTTCTGCATGTAAACTTAAAATAATTTCTTTCAGAGTCATTCGTGCTAACACTACTCCCTCAGGTTCATCTTCATCATCATTATGGACAACGTCAGGAAATTGATCAATTTTTTGTTTCACATGACACAATGCAGTACCAAGGATGTGAGGAATAGCATGAGTAGGAATATCAGATCGTAAATATATATATGGATTATCATCTACCCATTGAATTCTAGATAGCAGGCCATCGTCTTGTGGCAGTATAGTCAATTTGCGCTCTGATTCATTATCAACTTGTTCTTTTGTTGATTTTTCAGAAAACATATTTGCTAAGCTAACCATTAAAGATTCAAACAAATCATCTAACTGATCGCCAATTTCTCTTTCAAGTACTATCATTTCATTCCCTTACTAATAAATAAAATATATTAATTAAACAATATTATCTAGTTTTTTGTTAAAAAACAGCTAATTAATCAATCATTGGATAAGATCCTAAGATTTTTATCCAATCTGCAATTTTAGTAATTTCCTTAATTACATTTTTTAAAGGCTCATTTTCACTATGAGAATAAACATCCACTAAAAAAACGTATGTCCCTAACTTGGATTTTGTTGGCCTTGATTCAATTTTAGTCAAATTAAGCTTTTGTGATGAAAACAAATTTAATATTTCTACTAGTGATCCAGGTTTGTCATGTTGAGTAGTAAATGCAATAGAAGTTTTATCATTGCCTGTTGGAGAATTTAATGTTTGACCAATTACAACAAAACGAGTAAAATTATCAACATTATCAGCAAAATCTTTTTTATAAACTGTTGCACTATAATGCTCAGCAGCATGAGAAGAAGCAATCGCACATGCATTTTTAATAGATAAAGCCGATTCTACTGCTGCAGCAGTAGAAGGAGAAGCTATAAGATCTATTTGGTTTCCAAGAGAGGCAATCGATTCCCTACATTGAGCTAACGCTTGAGGATGAGAATAGATTGTATCAATCTGTTCTAAATCAATACCACTAGCGCCTACTAAAAGATGGTTAATCTTTACAACAAGTTCACTAAAAATCTTTAAATCATGTTTAGGATTAATCAGAATATCAATTACTTCGTTAACAGAGCCTTCTAAAGAATTCTCTATTGCACAAACAGCAAATTCAGAAATACCATTCTCAACGTTCATCATAGCTTCGTACATAGTATGAGAGGCTATGAATTGTGCATTAGGATTATATTGTAGAGCAGCAAATTCTGAATTCGTTCCTTGGGGCCCTAAATAACTAATTGTATTATTACTCATGTAAAACCTCTATCCACATATCAAATGATTTTGAACCATTAAATTCAATAAAACCTACAGTTCCTAACTGTGGATTAAAATTATACGGTAATAAGGCGGAGCCAGAGTTAATTATATATGATGAATCTGATATTGGTTGCACAAGCGGAACATGAGTGTCGCCAGCAACAACAATATCTACATTTTGATTAAATTTTTCTTGCATTTGATTATCTATGCTAATACCCAACCTTGAATCAAAAATAAACGAATGAGTTAAGCCAATAGAAAAAGCATTAACATGTAATAATTGGTTTGTTTCAACACTAGGATGACTGGGCATAATTGGTCTTCCACTGCTACCGTCATCTCCATTTCCACGACAAGCCAAAACTGGTGCAATTTCTTCTAGTTCTTTTAATACAGATAAATCATGCATGTCACCTGCATGTAAGATAAGATCTACTTCTTTAAATATACGAATCACTTCAGGCCATAAGCTTTTACCAGCTTCTGGAATATGAGTATCAGATATTAATCCGATCATATTAATATCTTTTAGAAAATGTACACCGTTTTTACTCTTAAGTTTATCCAAATTATTCTTTCCTATAAGCATTAATTTTAACACAATATATTTGTATATTAATCTTATAATTAATATAGCAATGATATATTTATATTATGTAATTTATATCCTTAATAAAACATATAAATTAAGTAAGGAAATTTCATGGCGGGTAAAACAAAAAAAAATCCAAAAAATAAAAATCTTGATCAACAGAAGTTAAATATTGGTCTTGCCCAAATGTTAAAGGGTGGAGTAATAATGGATGTGGTAACACCTGAACAAGCAAAACTAGCTGAAGATGCTGGTGCATGTTCGGTTATGGCTTTAGAGAGAGTGCCATCAGATATACGTGCAGCAGGTGGGGTTGCAAGGATGAGTCACGTAAAACTAATCGAGTCTATATGTAAATCAGTAAGTATACCTGTAATGGCTAAAGTTAGAATAGGTCATTTTGTCGAAGCGCAAATATTAGAGTCAATTGGAGTTGACTATATAGACGAATCAGAAGTTTTAACCCCTGCAGATGAGAAATTTCATATTCAGAAAATTGATTTCAAGACTCCCTTTGTTTGTGGTGCACGAAATTTAGGAGAAGCCGCAAGAAGAATTAATGAGGGAGCTGCGATGATCAGAACAAAAGGTGAAGCAGGTACTGGAGATATTGTTGAAGCAGTGAGACATATGCGTACAATTAATGAGGAAATAACTTCTTTAAGTAAGATGAGTACAAACAAGCTTAATAAGACTGCAAAAGAAATGAGAGTGCCAGTTGCTTTACTAAGAGACATTAAGAAAAACAAAAAACTTCCTGTTGTCAATTTTGCTGCAGGAGGCATTGCCACACCAGCTGATGCAGCTCTCATGATGCAACTTGGATCAGAGGGTGTATTTGTTGGTTCAGGGATATTTAAATCTTCTGATCAATATAGAGAACAATTAGCTATAGCAAAAGGTATTGTTAAAGCTGTAACAAACTTTGATAAACCTGATATCCTTCATGAAGCTTCTTCTAAAATAATAAGCACAATGAAGGGACAGTCAGCAGATAGTTTAGTCGAAAACGAAAAGCTTTCTATTAGAGGCAATTAAGCGAGAGGAACTTTGAAAAAAACTAAAAACTATCCAGTAGTTGGAGTCTTAAGCTTACAGGGAGATTTTCAAGAACACATTGAAATATTAGCGAAATTGCAGATTCGACATTTAAAGGTAACTAAAACTGAAGATTTGGATAAAATTAATGGTTTAATAATTCCTGGTGGGGAAAGTACAACAATAATCAAACTTTTAAAATCAAATGGTTTATTTAACGAAACCAAAAAAAGAATCCGATTAGGATTACCAACTTGGGGGACATGTGCTGGAGCTATTATCCTTGCAAAAAAAGTAACTGGCTTAAAATTAGAAACATTAAACATTCTTGAAATTAACGTTACAAGAAACGCTTACGGTCGGCAAAAAGAATCATTCAGGGCAGATGTTAAGATACCAAAATTAAATAAAAAAAGGTTTCCAGGAATTTTTATCAGAGCACCTAAAATAAATAAAATTTCAAATAAAATAAAAACAATCGCAAAATTAGAAAATGGTGAAATTGTAGGAATAGAGGAAGAAAATATTATGATTACAACCTTCCATCCTGAATTAACAAATGATCATAGTTTACATGAATATTTTTTGAACAAAATTTTGACATAGGAATAAAATGAAAAATAACACAAATATGGAAAATGAAATTAATAAATATATAAAAATTTTCCCCTTACCAATTCAAAAACAGATACAAGAACTAGACAAAAATGATCTAATTGAAATAATCATAGACTTGGGACGACCTTTTAAAGTCAGACTAAAAGATGAAGAATTTGAAATTTCAAAAAGAAAAGTAACTGCCAAAGATTTATTACAAATTACAAAGAAAATTTCTGGATTTGGGGATGACAACCGTGCAGGATTAGAAAACACACTACACAGAATTTCAGCCATCAGAAATAGAGAACATAAAATAATTGGAATAACGGCTAGGGTTGGTAGAAGCATAGAAGGGTCCGCTAAATTTATTCAAGATTATGCAGCATTAGGAAAGAGCATTTTACTTCTGGGCAAACCAGGTATAGGAAAAACAACTATGTTACGTGAACTTGCTAGGATATCCGCAGAAGATTTAAATAAAAGAGTAATTATAGTGGACACATCTAATGAAATTGCAGGAGATGGAGATATACCACATTATGGAATTGGTAATGCAAGAAGAATGCAAGTTGCATCAACAAATCTTCAACACAAGACAATGATTGAGGCAGTAGAGAACCATAATCCAGAAGTTATAGTGATTGATGAAATAAGTACAAAAGAAGAAACAGAAGCTGCTAGAACTATTGCAGAGAGAGGGGTGCAGCTTATAGCAACTGCACATGGAAATCAATTATCTAATCTTATGCAAAACCCTATTTTATGTGATTTGGTGGGAGGAATAGAGCCAGTTACATTAGGGGACGAGGAAGCAAAACGAAGAGGAACTCAAAAAATAGTTCTTGAAAGAAGAAGCCCCCCAACATTTGAAACATTGGTAGAAATAAAATCATTCAATAAAGTTGCAGTGTATAAAGATATCGCAACGACTATAGATAAGATTTTAAGAGGAAGTAAGATATCACCTGAAGTGCGAGAAATGGATAATAAACTCAATATAAAAGTGACTAAAAAAGTACAACAAGACAATAGTGAGAATAAAAAGCAAATAAAAAAAATCCATGCTTATGCAATAGATAAAACGAGAGTCCAAGAAGTTATCGATGAATCAGCCTTACCCTTTAATATTACAAGCAAAATAGAAGATGCTGATCTAGTCATTACATTACGCCCACATTTTCGAAGTAAAAAAGGGCCTTTGCGAGAGGCAGAAAATAACAATATTCCTATACATATTTTACGTAACAATACTCGCACACAAATATTTCAAGTTTTATCAAAAGTAGAAATAAGCGATCTCAAAAAAAGACAAAGTGATAATATAAACGCAAAATTAGAAGAAGTATCAGGATTACAAGAAGAGTTAGAAAAACAATATGGTTAATAAAAAAGGAATATTCATTACTTTTGAAGGAGGTGAAGGTGCAGGTAAATCAACTCAAGCAAAGCTTCTTGAAAAACATTTAAAAAATAGTGGGGAAAAAGTACTCTTGTTAAGAGAACCTGGGACAACAGCCATTGGCGAAAAATTAAGAAAAATTATCAGTAAAAATACTGAAGAACTTGATCCCCTAACAGAATTATTTTTATTTTCTGCAGCTCGTAAAGAATTAATAAATAAATTTATTAATCCAGCTTTAACAAAAAATACAATAGTAATATGTGACAGATATATAGATTCAACTATTGCATATCAGCATTATGGGAGAAATATTAATTTGCAAACTATCCAATCAATCATAGAACTGACTACTGTTAATCTGATGCCAGATCTGACAATATTATTAGACATAAACTATAAAGAAATGCTTAAGAGAAAACCGAACAATCTAGATTATTTTGAAAGAGAAGATGAAGAATTTCATAAAAAAATTCAAAATGGTTATAATAAGTTAGCAAAACAAGAACCAAAAAGATGGAAAAAAGTAAATGCAACTTTGCAAGAAAAAGAAATATCTCAAATAATTATTAAAACTGTAAATCAACTGGAGTTATAGTGAAAGTCAAAGTAACGGTACCAGCAACAAGCGCAAATCTTGGACCAGGATTTGACACTATGGGCTTAGCATTAAATTGGAAATATGAATACACTATTGCAACTACCAGAAAAGAAAACCAGCAAGATGTTAAATCTAAAATGGTACAAAAGGGATTTAATAGTGTTTATAAATTATACGAACAAAAAAAAATCCCAAATATTAAAATTAACTCCTCGAACAATATACTCATTGGAAAAGGGCTAGGTACGTCAGCAGCATGTTATTTAGCGGGCATTGAGGCTGCTAATATTTTTCTTAAATTTCCATTTAATGACGAACAAAAATTAAAGCAAGCTATAACAATTGAGGGACATGCGGATAATGTTTTGCCAGCATATTATGGAGGATTGCAGATAATTGTAAAAAATGAAAACTCCAATGAAATATCAAATTTAAAAATTAAGGTTAATAATAAGATAAAACTATTAGTATTGGTGCCATCCTTTTCAATGCCTACAAAAAAAACAAGAAAATCAATAAAAAAAATAGTACCGATCAGCGATGCTGTTTTCAATATGAGTCGTGCTATATTGCTATCACATGCACTCGAAACAGGTAAATATAAATACTTGAAAGAGGCCACAAAAGACACGCTACATCAAAAAAATCGTAGTAAGTTTTTTCCTGGGATGTTTAAAGTATTTGATACTGGAATAAGAAATGGAGCTCATGGCATATATTTATCAGGCGGTGGACCAACAATAGGTGCGTTTGTAACAAATAACGAGGAAAAAATAGGCCAGGCTATGGGAAATGCTCTAAATGATTCTAATAGTATAATAAAACTATGTAAAATTATCAATTCAGGTATAAAAGTAGAGTAATGAATAAAAAATTTAAGAATTCTGGCAATACTGGAACCTGGATTGGTGTTGGTACCGCAATAGGAATAGCAGTTTTTGCCGTAACAAATGATCCAACATGGATCGCAGTAGGTGTTGCAATCGGTGCAGCATTGAGTTGGCAGAAACCTAAAAATAAAAATGAGGAATAAAATTTATAGGAATGATATGAATCATGAAAATTGAAGTAATAAAATTTGGTGGAACATCTGTAGCAGACGCAAGTAAAATTAGACACGTAGCAGGAATTATAGAAGAAAAAGTGCAAAAAAATATAAAAACCATTGTTGTTGTTTCAGCGATGGGAGCATCAACAGACCAGCTTCTTGCTCTAGCTAATGAGGTTAGTAAGGACCCAAACCCTCGTGAGCTTGATGTTCTTCTGTCAACAGGAGAAATAGTAACTTCAACTCTGCTGTCCATGCAATTAAACACCATCTCTATTCCAACCATAAGCCTAACAGGCATTCAGGCAGGAATAAGAACAGACGATGCTTATGGTCGTGCACGCATAGCAGATATCAATACAACAAGAATAATCAAAGAACTAGATAAAAAAGATGTAGTCGTAATCGCTGGCTTTCAAGGTTTCTCTGATGAACAAGACGTAACAACACTAGGTCGCGGTGGTAGTGATACTACTGCTGTCGCATTAGCGGTTGCTTTAAAAGCAAATAACTGTGAAATATACACAGACGTATCAGGAGTATTCACAGCAGATCCTAAATTATGTAAAAAAGCAAAACCATTAAGTCATATTGGGTATGAGGAAATGTTAGAAATGGCAACAACGGGAGCAAAAGTTATCCATTCTAGGGCAGTCGAAGTAGCAGCAATTAATCACATGCCTTTAAAAGTAAAAAACACTTTCGATCAAAAGCAGAAGGGGACTATAATACAGTCAGAGTCAAATATGGAAAATATAAATAAAGTTAGAGGCATTGCACATCAAAGCCAAATAGGAAAAATAACTATTAAGGGCGTGCCAGACAAACCTGGAATAGCATCAAGTGTTTTTCAACCACTTGCTGAAGCAAATATTCCTGTGGATACAATCGTACAAAATTCATCTTCAGAAAACTTAACAGACTTAACATTTACCGTAGCAAGTGAGGACTTAGATAAAGCAAGCAAGGTATCTGAAAAAACAGTTAAAAGCATTGGGGCAAAAAGTTTAGATTCTACAAATGAAGTAGGGTCAGTTTCAATAATCGGGACTGGGATGACATCTAGTCCAGGTTATGCAGCAACAATGTTTGAAACTTTATTTGCTAAAAAAGTCAACATAGAAATTATTTCGACTTCAGAAATAAGAATCACCTGTGTGGTCAATAAAGAGAGCGTAGAAACAGCTATTAATGCACTTCATGATGCATTTAAATTAGAAGTTGAATAAATAAAAAAACTACTAGATATATACAAGCAATTGGTTTAATATTCTATTCCCAAGTAAATGATATAGCGCATATGCAATTGCGCAATTAGTAGTTAGAGTTGTATGTTTGTTCACTTACACACCCACACAGAATACTCTTTACTCGATGGTATGTCTAAAATTAAAGACATAGTCGCTGCTGCTAAGTCTCACAACCAAACAGCTTTAGCAATCACAGATCACGGTGTTATGCATGGAGCTTTAGAATTCTATTTTGAATGCCAGGCTCAGGGCATCAAACCAATTATTGGTCTAGAGGCATATGTTGCTAAAAGCAAACTTCAAAATAAAGACAATTCTGAACGTTCCCCATACCACCTAACATTGCTCGCAAAAAACAATATTGGTTACAATAATCTACTTAAATTATCTTCAATATCACATCTAGAAGGATTTTATTATCGACCAAGAATTGATAGAGAAGTCCTAGAAAAACATAATGAGGGATTAATTGTTCTTTCAGGTTGTCCTTCTGGTGAACTAATGACTCATTTACAAAATGAACAAGAAGAAGATGCAAATGAAACAATTCAATGGTACAAAAAAGTTTTCCGAGAGAACTATTTTATTGAAATTCAAGAACACGATCAACAACAATTTTCTCGCTTGACACCTAAATTAATAGATTTAGCTAAAGACAACAACATAAGGGTTGTTGCGACTAATGACTCTCATTACACATCGAATGAACAACATAAATTTCACGATCTTCTTTTATGTATTGGAACAAATACAACGATTGATGATCCAAAAAGATTTAAATTAGATGGCGATTCTTTTTATTTAAAAACTTCGGAGGAAATGGAAAAGATATTTCAATATATACCTGAAGCCATAAGCAACACGCAAATGATTGCAGACGAAGTAGATATTCAATTAGAGTTTAATCGTACTTTGTTGCCACAAGGAGAAACTGATGCTGGCCGATCACCAACAGAACAATTAAAACATCTCTGTCAAGAAGGACTTAAAAACAGATATAATGAGGTAAGCACAAAACAAAACGAGCGTTTGGATTATGAATTAAAAATTATTGAAGAAACAGGGTTTGTTGAATATATATTAATTGTAAATGATATTGCTCAATATGCAAAAAACAAAAAAATCAGAATTGGAGTTAGAGGATCTGCTGCTGCTTCTATGATTCTATATTGTCTTGGAGTTACGAATATTGAACCAACTCAATATGATCTTGTTTTTGAAAGGTTTTTGAATCCAGAACGAAAAGAAATGCCTGATGTTGATTTTGATTTTCCTGACGATAAAAGAGATGAAATAATTCAATACACTGCAGAAAAATATGGGCATGATCGTGTTGCTCAAATAATTACGTTTGGCAGAATGGGTGCTAAAGCATCGATACGGGATGCAGGTCGTGCGCTTGGTATGACATATGACAATGTTGATAAAATTGCAAAACTTGTTCCTGATGTTTTAAATATTTCTATACAACAAGCACTAGATTCTACTCCAGAAATGAATGATCTTTATAAAAACGATACTACTGTTAAAGAATTACTTGAGAATGCTCTTGGTATAGAAGGAATTGCCAGGCATGCTAGCACACATGCAGCAGGAATAGTAATTTCTGCTGAACCATTAGAAAAAATTGTTCCCTTACAAAGACCAACGTCTACTAAGCAATCTACTTCAAGTGAAATTGTTCCTACCACACAATTTGCTATGGATGATATAGCAAAAATTGGACTTTTAAAAATGGATTATTTGGGTTTAGCCAACTTAACAGTATTAGAAAAGGCCCTAGATTTTATCAAAGAGACAAAAAATATCGAATTGGATCTGGATAATTTAGAAGACGGAGATCCAAAGACTATTGAATTATTTTCAGAAGCGAAAACTTTTGGTATTTTCCAAATGGAAAGTGCAGGAATGCGCTCCTATGTTAAAGAATTAAAACCTCAAAATATTGTTGAAATTGCTGCAATGGTTGCCTTATATAGACCTGGCCCTATGGAGCAAATACCAAATTACATAGATGTTAAACATCGCCGTTCGACACCAAAATATCTTCATGATGATCTTGCACCTATCTTAGACGAAACCTACGGAGTAATTACTTATCAAGATCAAGTCTTGCAGATTGTTCGCATATTTGCTGGTTATTCTTTAGGACAGGCTGATGTAATGAGAAAAGCTATGGGCAAAAAAATACCAGAGGTTATGGCGGCTGAAAAAGAGAGATTTATGTCAGGTGCTTTGGAAAAAGGCTACGATGAGAAAATTTCAGAAGAAATTTTTAATTTAATTGAGCCATTTGCTGGTTATGCTTTTAATAAAGCTCATGCTTTTTCTTATGCAACAATTGCATATCAAACAGCCTATTTAAAGGCTCATTACCCTGTTGAATTTATGGCCGCTGTTTTGTGCACTTCTGGTAACAGCATAGGCAACAACCAAGACAAAATATCACCTACTCTTGGTGAATCTAGAAAACTTGGCATTAATATACTGCCACCAGATATAAATAAATCTGAAGTTAACTTTTCTATAGAAAAAGAAGTTAATAATGCCAGTAGTATTAGGTTTGGTTTGGGTAGAATAAAAAATGTTGGCTCTGCTACTGCTGAACAGATTGTTTTAGAAAGAAAATCTAATAAAAACTATAATTCTTTAGAAGATTTTTCTAGACGTTCTGCTTCAAAAGTTGTAAATAAACGTGTTATTGAATCCTTGGGTAAATGTGGTGCTTTTGATTGTTTGGCTGATCGCAATGATGTTATTGATAGCACAGAACAAATAATTAGCTTAAACCACATGGAAAGAAAACTTAAAGACACTGGCCAAAAATCAATGTTTGATCTTTTTGGAAATGAACAAATAATGCCACTTCCAAAATTAGAACTTAAACATAGTGATTATACTAAAGATCAATTTGGTGCATGGGAAAAAGAGTTAACAGGTTTCTATTTTACTGAACACCCCTTCTTAAAAGCTTCAGAAAATATTTCATCTTTTCTATCTATTGATATAGTTAATATCAATGAAAGTCTATCTAATTCGAATCAAAGAGTTGCTGGAGTGTTGAAAAAAGTTGATTTTAGAACCACTAAATATAATAAAAAATTTGCTATCTTCGAACTTGAAGATTTAACTGAGAGCAAAGAATTTGTAATATGGCCAGAAAAATTACAAACTTTTGAGTCTCTTTTAATCCCTGGCAACGTACTTTTAATTGATATTTTAATTCAAAACAGAAATCGGGGTTTATCTCTGCAAACAAATTCGATTTATGCCTATGATCGTGATTCTCAAAAAGTTATTGGATTAGACCAAAAAGATTTAAAAAAAATCCGGCCGATAAAAAAAACTAATAATCGAAACCCGGATCAAACTTTAAATAATAAAATTCAAAGTTTAAATAATTTAGACAATAAATCTGTTAAAACTGAAGGCTTAAATATCTATATTGATGAAACTAATGATATTCAATCTGATAAACGGCGTCTTTCTAGAATTTTTAATTTAATAAACGCCAAACCTGGGAGCACACCAGCATATTTACACATAAACAGTATGAATGGTCAAAAACAGTCCTTGTTTCTCATCAATGTTGCTGTGGACGAACACTTAATTCGTGATATAAAGATATTATTAGGTGTTTTGGGAGAAATTATTTATCAAAAAGATAGTGTTTCATCAGTTACGGCGATTTAAACTAAGAACATTAAAATAGTTTCTTAAAGTAAAAATTAAATGAAAAAAATTATACTATTTATTTTATTATTTTTGTTAATTGCTTTGCTGTTGCTGGAGGCCTTTAATCATACCTTGTCAGATAATTTTGTAGTTAAAACTCAAACCATCACACCTCAAAAAAATGAAAAAACTGTACCCTCTGCTGTGAGCATTATTAATAATTCAAGTAATATTTCTTCAAAAAAAATGGAAAACCCAGAACAATCTCTTGTTGTTAGTAATAATGTTTACGTATCCATTTTCCCAGAGATAATAAATAATGGTGAATTTTTTAAAGTTTCTTTAAGTGAAAACGTTAACCCACTTTCTTCTATAAAATTTCAAGATAAAAAATATCCGATTTTCAAAGATAATGCTGGTGAATTTTCTAGTATTATACCTGTTCCGCTTTCTGTAAAAGAAGGTTCATACAAAATTTACATTGAACACTTAGAAAAACAAAAAATAATCTATGAAAATATTAGTGAAATTAAAATATTGAATAAAGAACGAGGTTTTGATTATGTAAATTTATCAAATGAAATAATTGCATCTTCTTTTTCTAAAGAATCAGTTAAAGAAGATGCTGAAATAAGGGCAGAAACTTCTGCTTTATTTAGTGTTGGAAATTATTGGAAGGGAGCATTCGCAATGCCTTGTGAAGGAGAAATCTCTACAATGTTTGGAGTTGGGCGCTCTTATAACAATCAACCTGTTTCTTCGTTCCATCTTGGTTTAGACATAGCTGCAGATCAATACACCAAAATTAATGCTCCGGCTAAAGGAATAATTAAGTTGGTTATAGCATCCCCATTACGAGGATTAATGGTTTACGTAGATCATGGGCTTGGTGTTCAATCTAGTTTCTCTCACTTGAACTCTGTTTTTGTTGAAGCTGGTGAAGTTGTTACAAGAGGAACATTACTGGGTACCGTAGGATCTTCTGGGGCATCCACAGGGCCCCATCTACATTGGGAAGTTTCAGTGTGGGACACTTTTACTGATCCGTTTGTTTGGACAACTACATCATTGTTTGATTGATTGTGTCTATGCTATCTCGCCACATACACAGTGAATAAACACCTACAATACTTGCTGTTTCAACTCTCAATACTTTTGAACCCAAAGATACTGGTATACTACCCAAATCTTCAATCTTTTTAATCTCTTGTTCTGTCCAATCGCCTTCTGGACCAACGAAATAAGTGATTTGATTTCCTTTGTTTTCTATTTGTAATTCATTTATTGCTTTTGTTAGATGTTTTGTAGCATTGATCACTGCTGCAATTTTAATACCATCTATTTCTTTTATTTGTAATTTTTTTATAGCTGGTATTGTGGTTCGACCTGACTGTTCTGCAGCATGTATCGCAATTTGTTGCCATTTCTTAATCCTACCAATTCCAGCATTCATAATCGAACGATCTGTTTCTAAGATAAAAATAGAGTCTACGCCTAATTCAGTAGCTTTTTCAATGATCCAGTCTCCACGTTTACCTTTTGGAAAAGCAACGGCTAAATTAATTTTATATTTGGATATGTTAACTATCCTTTTTTTTAAAATATTTAAAGATATTTTGCTATCATTTATTTGATCTATTTCTGTTGTATATATGTTTGAATG
>TARA_B110000014_G_C20126776_1_pt1 | contig 15558 bp, 18 predicted proteins | sample TARA_B110000014 | Tara Oceans TARA_B110000014 (sample SAMEA4396468) | marine metagenome | biome: Westerlies Biome; feature: [MES] marine water layer (ENVO:01000295) within the mesopelagic zone...; material: water (ENVO:00002006), including particulate matter (ENVO:01000060) such... | reverse complement strand
TGTATCTACGGAAGATGTCCCTGCTAAATAACCAATCATAACATTATGGTCACCTGTGGTAATAGCGTCCCCTGCACTATGACCAACTCCTACATTATATGACGCTGTTGTTTGTACTTTTAAAGCATAAGGTCCAAGAGCAGTGTTGTAGCTTCCTGTTGTGTTTAAAATCATTGCTACTGCACCAAAAGCTGCGTTTTGCTCTCCCGTGGTATTTGAGCTCATTGTTTCATTACCCACCGCAGTATTGTTAGATGCTGTGGTGTTAGCGTCTAAAGCAAAAGCACCCATTGCTACGTTTTGTGTACCTGTGGTGTTGGCTGCCAGAGCTGTATTACCAATAGCCGTATTATAAGCAGCAGTTGTATTTCCTGGCATACAATCTTTACCTATTGCTACGTTACCACCTCCTGTTGTGTTTGCTGTTAAAGCACCCTTTCCTATTGCAACATTTGAAGCACCTGTGGTGTTTGCTTGTAAAGAATTAGACCCAACTGAGGTGTTGTTATCACCTGTGGTATTTGCTGTTAAAGCATTACCACCGACTGCTGTGTTACTCAGACCATCAGTATTGGCTAACAAAGATTCGTGACCAACCGCCGTGTTGTAATAACCACCACTATTGGTTTTTAATGCTCTATAGCCTATTGCAGTATTTTCGGCATAAGCAGACTCTGTAGCTAAAGCTTCATAACCTACTGCCACGTTACCTGAACTTGATGTAAGTGAATCACCTGCTTTAGTACCAATAATAGTGTTTTGAGAACCTGTGGTTATTGATGTTCCTGCTGTATAACCCAATGCTGTGTTTTCAGCACCTGTGGTGTTTGCTCCAAGAGCACTACCACCAACTGCGGTGTTGTTGTCTGCGGTTGTGTTAGCATCTAAAGCACCAGAACCCACAGCAACATTATTATCGCCTGTGGTATTAACGCCCATAGCAGCCTGACCAATAGCTGTGTTGTATTCACCTGTGGTATTAGCGTCTAAAGTTGTGTAACCAACTGCTGTGTTTCCAGGTCCTGTGGTGTTTGCTTGTAAAGCATAATAACCAACTGCTGTGTTGTTACCTGCAGTGGTGTTTGAACCTAGAGCAAATTTACCGAATGCTGAATTACTAGCACCTGTAGTGTTTGCTAATAAAGCTAAATGACCAACAGCCGTATTGTCATCTGCTGTTGTGTTTCCTGCTAAAGCATCTTTACCAACTGCAACATTAGCTGTCCCTGTTGTGTTAGCTACTAAAGAATTAAATCCAACTGCTGTGTTGTTAGATGCTGTTGTGTTTGCATATAAAGCAGACATACCCACTGCTGTATTACTCGCACCTGTGGTTGTTAATGCTCCCGAATGGTCTCCCATATATGTATTATTTGAAGCTGTTGTTATTCCTGTGCCAGAGTTATATCCAACGGCAGTATTAAAACGTCCTGTGGTGTTAGCATCTAATGCGTAAGTACCTACAGCCACGTTTCTGTCTCCTGTCGTGTTGGCTACTAAAGCAGACATACCAACTGCCGTATTGTTATCTGCTGTGGTATTTGCAGCTAGAGCAAGATAACCTAGTGCTGTGTTATTATCAGCATCTATGTTGGCTGCTAAAGAACCTGCACCAAAAGCTGAATTACTATAACCCGAAGTATTGGCTATAGCTGTATTCGCTCCCATAAATGTATTGTAGTTTCCTGCAACAGTTACTAGTCCTGCATTAGTACCTACTGCGGTGTTATTACCTGCTGTACTTACTTTTAAAGCATAATAACCTACTGCCGTATTGTTTCCTGCCGTAGTGTTTGCTCCTAAAGCCTCATAACCAATTGCAATGTTGTTATTAGCCGTTGTATTCGCCAATAAAGCACGAGCTCCTAAAGCTACATTTTTATCTCCTGTCGTGTTAGCACCTAAAGCACCATCTCCAACGGCTGTATTTTCTTCTCCTGTAGTGTTTGCATCTAAACTACTTACACCAACAGCAGTATTATTTCCTCCTGTCGTGTTTGCTCCTAAAGAAGCATATCCAACTGCGGTGTTGCTAGACGCTGTAGTATTAGCATCTAAGGCTGCATAACCTATTGCAACATTATTATCACCCGTAGTAATCGCAGTACCTGCTTCATCGCCAATTGTTACGTTGTAGTTACCACCACTAGCAATGCTGTTACCTGCGTTGACACCTGCTCTAAAGTTACTTGTTCCTGCTGAAGCCGTGATTATGTCTGCACCATCTGCTAAAGTCATATCTGCTGCAAAGCTGACTGCGCCGCCAATAGTTACTGCGCCTAAAGATATAGCAGTTCCAGAAGAACTAAATATTGCATCTATTGTGTCAAGATCCGTATTTAATTTTGTTCCCCAGGTATCTGTGGATGCTCCGACCTCTGGTTTGGTTAAACTTAAATTTGTTGTAGTTGTATCTGCCATAATTTTTTCCTATCTATGCTGCTTCTGACCAATCGGTTGAAGGGTTGGACTGATCTGTCCAATTAGTAGTTGAAACTGTTTGATCCGTATAACTGGTTGTCGAAACCGTATCGTCTGTCCATTTTAAGCCACCATTTGCAGAAAAACTAGAAGTTTGTGAAATGGTTGCTGATCCAAAATATTTTATACTACCAAGAGCAGTAAAGCCACTTGTCTCTGCTAGGGTAGATTGAGCTGCAACTATGTATCTTCCAGTTGCAGTAAATCCTGAAGTTTGAGCAATCGTTGATGCTCCAACTTTAATAATTTTACCAGCTGAAGTAAATCCGCTGGTTTGTGCAATGGTCGCTACGCCATCAAGAATAATTAAACCTGTGGCTGTAAAGCCTGAAGTTTGAGCTATGGTGCTTGCGCCTAACTTAACAACGTGGCCCGTTGAGGTAAACCCAGATGTTTGAGCAATCGTGGCTTCTCCACGATCTATCTGTCTTGCAGTTGCGGTAAATCCAGACGTTTGAGCTATCGTTGCTGAACCAAGTTTTATAACCTCTGCTGTGGAAGTAAAACCTGACGTTTGTGCAATGGTAGCTTCACTTGATTTTATAACACGACCAGAGGAAGTAAATCCAGAGGTTTGAGCGATAGTTGCCGAAGCAATTAAATCTAATCTTCCGTCAGCTGTTGCTCCTGAAGTCTGCGCTATTGTTGCAGACGCAAAGTGATATGTGGGAGAGCCATAATCAGCCTTCCCATAATCGTATTGACCGTAGCCAATAGATGCCATTGATTAAGCTAGTGTTATGTCTAAGTCACCAGCATCAAATCTGAACACGTCTCCGCTTGCTACTGTCTTAGATGCAGTTAAAGCTGCCCACGCCATCAAGTTACCACTTGATGAAGCGTCAAACACTCCAACGTGAGTAACCGTACCCCATGCACCAGTAGCAGTTACGAATTCTACCGCAGCTCCATTGGTTGCTTGAGTTGGTGAAGTACCACTTACCGTCATGTCTGGCATACTCTTTCTGGCGTAAGATCCACCAGAAACTTCTGTGCCACCACCAGTATCGGAAGGTGCTGCTGTGTATAAACCCACATACAAAGTGCCTGGTGCTGTGTAAGCAGTTCCGCCAAAGATGTGTATTAATGTTTTATTTTCTAAATAATCGCTAAATCCAGCCATTTTTTACTCCTATGAATTACTTGCGTAATAAGTTTTAGTTCTTCCCTTATGCCCATAAGTACGAACTCGTTTAATCAAAGAACCATCTGAATATTTAGCTTTTTCATTGGCTTCTTCTAAATCTGCCAATGCTTTTAAATAACTTGATTCAAATAATGGTACTCGTTCATCTTCCATTAAAAACACGCTTGCGTGTTTTAAGCATCCATATAAATAAATGTCAGGATGTGAAGTTGATAACCAATTTGTTGTGTTACTAGAACTCAATGCTGGTATCTTTGAATAGTATATCAATTCTAGTGTCGAGCTAGTAGAGGGTGTTGGTATTAATTCTAAAGTTTTATCAACTATTGAAAAATAAGATGGCGCACCTGATATATTGTCTTGTGCGTTTCTAATAACGTCTGCTGTTTCTATAGACACTTGAAATAAGGGCCTGTACGTTCCTGTTGTAATTTTTACATTAACCGCTTCTAACCAATCAGTAGGAAGTGTTAAATATTGTGCGTCAGCAGTTGCGTCAGATCTTTTAATCATGTCTCTGTGTCTAATGTTGCGATTAAACTCTGCTTCTGCGTTGTCTATAAAGGTGTCGTAATGACTGGTTAAATCACTTCTGTTTAACCAATTTCCTATTGCTGTTTTTAATTCGTCATACGTCATACTTTACCCTTCCATACTCTAAAAATACTATTGTCGGAGTTGTTTAACCACGCTTTCATTTTAGCTGTGTCGTTAAACCAACCCTCTCTCATGGCCTGTTCTGCAACAACCATTGGAATTTCTGCAACGTGCCGAATATCTTTTCCTGGTATTGTTGTCTCAGATAACATCTTAACATTGTTAATGACGTTGGTGACATCTTGTTTTGTTTCTATGTGATAAACGCCATCATCGTCTAAATCTTGCGTTACTAACTTAGAGTGAAAGTTTTTTTTATTTGCTGTAACGGTTGTTTTGTTTGCCATGCAAAAAAAGTATGGGGGTATTGGGTGAACTAACACCCCCACACTAATTAACTTACGAAGTGGTTAAGTCAGCCACTATGCCATTTGCAGCTTCGTTCTTCATTTCCAATCCGAACTCAGTGTAAATTGCACGGGTGTCAGCATCGCCTATTGCTCCTAAGTCTTGAGATTCAAAAGCTCTCAAGTAAGCAACGGAGACGTACTCAGGATCTACTAAAAGTGCCGACTTCGTTCTTGAGAAGTTAGACGGAACAATTTTAATATCGCCAAAGTCACTTGTGTAAACAGAAACAGACGCTTGAACGTGATCCCCTGGGATTCCTTCAAGTGATACTGCTTGAGTAGCAGATGCTCTTCCAGCAAAGCCAGAAACTTTCTGTTTGTTAAAAGCACCAACAAGCATAACCGATGGACTTGCGCCATTATCAAAACATGTGGCAAGCACACCTTTTAATAGAGCTTCAGTAAACACTCTTGCAGTACCGTCTGTTGGAGCTGCGCCTTCATTAGCTGCGTTAGCTCCGTTAGTACCCCTACCAGCGTTAGTAGAAATCCAAGATTCAAAACCTCTTGTAGCTCTAACTGTTGCCGCTGCACCGTTGTTACGACCTTGAGTACCACAAATTGTAGTTTCAACGTCACGTTTTAGCGCACGACCAATTATAGCCATTTGGTGAGCCATTTCTGACTTCTTACCAGCTGGGTCTGATGCTTGTTGCGAACCAGTTACGGTTGCGTTTCTTGTGTTGATTTGACATACGTTAGCAGCTCTTACTGTAGCAGTTGAAGCTGATCTTGAAATCTCACCACCTTCTAAAACACCTGTTGATGTTGCAGCTGGTAAAACTTCTGTTTGCCAATCAAATTGAACATTTTTAACACTTCTTCTGCCACCAAGACTAACCATTGGAGTTTCCATTGGAGAGATGTTGTAGATAGCGTTGGATAAATCCTCTCTATCTGAAGTAGCAGTATAAGTGGAAAATGCGTTAGTTACTATAGCCATTTTATTTTCCTATATTATAAAATTTATATTAAATGCTTTTTTAAAGCATCGATTCAAATACTTTAGCTGCATCTGACATCTTGCCAGACTTAGCTAATTTCTGACGGAGCTTTTTAGTTCTATTAGGAGTTACTGGAACATTTGAGTTCCCTGGTCTAGCCACTTTAGCTTTGGTTGCAACCACAGGTTTTTTCTTAACAACCTCTTGTGTTTTATCATGTAGCATAGCTTTTCTTATCGCTAAAACAGCTCTGTGATCGTAAATTTGATTTAACTCTTGTTCAGAGAAACCAAGTTCAGTAATCGCATACTGTTTCAACTCTGCTCTTCCACTGGCTGCCTTCTTAGGATCTTGCCATTCAGGAATCGCATTTGATAAAAGCTGTGCTTCATTATGCACATGAGCTTGTAAATTCTGCATTTGCTCTTGTTGACTTTGTTGCAACATTCTTTGTTGCTCCGCTAACACCGCATTTTGCTTTTTCTTGTTTTCATCCCAAGATGCTCTATGCGAGTTATAGCCAACAGGATCGTTCTCCGCTAAAGCTACCCAATCAGGCTCATCTTGCAAACCAGTTTCAAGTTGGTTTCGCATTTGATCTAGTAACTGCGTATAAATTGCACGCTCCTCTCGGACTGCATTGAATTCGGTTTCAGCGTGTTTACGCTGATTAGCCAATTCTTGCGTTTTCCGAGTGTAATCAGATTGCCTACTGTATCCGTTTTTTAGTTCGTCAAGCGTGACCTCTTGTTCTACTCCATCAACATTTATGCTATAAATGGAGGGTTGCTCTTCACCATCTTCTTCTACTTGGTTAGCTTCTAATCCTTCTTCTTCTTCGAGTTCATCATCGTATTCTTCATCTTCTAACTCTTCAGCTTCTTCTACTTCCGTAGCTTCAACTTCAAGTTCTTCAGTTGGTTCTTCGACAATTTCCTCTGTTGTTGCTTCTGGAGCTTGTTGAGATTCTTCTTCAAGAGTCAACATTGCTTCAATAGCTTTTTCGCCTACATTCAGGCTGGATTCAAAACCAGTCGCTTTTTCTGCGTTGTTGGTAGCCATAATTAATTCCAATTATTAAACTTAGATTGTATTTTAAGTCTATATAGACTACTTATGCAATGTTTTGTTTGATTTTGATAATCTGATTTTTTTTGATAACACCATTTTCAACAATTATTCTTAATTGCCTTTCAAACTCTGGAACTAATTTAAGGGCAGTCCAGATTCTTTCTCTTTCTTCGTGTTCTTCTTTTTTAGATGTGGCCCATAAATTTTTATAATGATCTTCAAGCATCAATAAGGCATCTTGGAATATTTCGTTATCAAGAATGTCTTGAGCAATACGACCTCGCTCTATGTCTTTTCTGCTGTCTGCCATTTATCTATCCAATAAACCGTAAGAAGGAGTTGCTGATACGCCAAGAGAAAGGCCAGATCCTACAGGAGAGTTTAATAAACTTGGTACTTTATATGCTTCCGTTACAGGATTACCAGGATAAGCAATAGATGGGTTGGCACGAACATAAGGAGGTAAACTTTCATCGTTCTGTGCTTGTTTTACCAAATCAGCATAAGATACAGCTGGTGTTGCTACTGGTTCAGAGTAAGGTAACGGTACTGTTACTTCTAGTGGTTGTCCTATTCTGTTATCAAAACCTAAATTAGAAAAATCATTGTTTACAGTTGCTAAGGTGTCAATTAAGGGTGTGGGTTCTACAACTTGAGGAAGTGTCATTATAGGATCAACATAAGTCTCTGGTACTAAATTAACAACTGGCTGTGTGGGTAAAGTTCCTATGGGTTCTGTTGGAGGTGTATAAACAGGTTCTACAGGGGATGTATAAACAGGTTCAATTATAGTTTCTTGCGGTGTAGGCGTTACCGCTGGCGTTGGAACTGAGGGAGTTATTTCAAAAGGAGTAACTGGATTGCCAATGGGGTCTACCGTACTTACTATTGGGTCTTGATAGACTGGTAAATTTTCTATGGCACTATCAATTACTGCTGGTGGTGCTATTGGAAAATCAACTTGTGGGTTTGGTGTATTAATTAAACCACCAAAATCAATGTCGTTTAAATACGTTGTATCTAAACTTCCAAGTGGAGATACGGTTGGTGGTCTTATATCTACTACTGGTGCTGGATTATTTAAACTTAATATTTCTTCAGATGATAAATCTTCTAATGGGTTTTGAATTCTATCTAGCAAAGCAAAAAGATTGACATTTTCATAATCATAGTTTGCAAGTTGCGCCAACTGTTGCATTTCCTGTTGATTAACTAGCTCATCAGCATAACGATTTTCAATGCTGTAAGGATCGACATAGTCTGGGTAAGGATTGTTTACATTAGGATTATTAACAACACCTTCTGGTGGTTGATAACTAGGAAAAGGAACAGCCGAAGCTCCTGGTGCGGTGTATCCCATTGGTGAATTCATGCTATAAGAAACGCCTGGTGCAATCATGGAAGGTACAGCTTGACCACCAGATATAAGACCAGCGTATGCTTGTCCACTTAACATAGGGTTTGAATAAGGCGGTAAATTTACAGGCGATGGATTTTGTGCGTTTGTTATCCAATCTGGAGTTCCTCCGCTTTGCACAATTTGAAAAGGATCGCCCATTTCAACGCCAGCTGGAACTGGTACGCCTGGCCCCATTGGTAATCCTAAATCTGCTCCTGTTATTGGAACGTATGAACCTTCAGGAGATTGTTGAGTTTGAACCGTAGAAGATTCGTCAATTTGAAATGGCAATCCAGACATGGTTACTCCATCTGGCATTCCTGTTTCTGGATTAACTCCTGTTGGCCCATATCTTAAATCATTTGCTCTTGTTTTTTCGGGTATTGAAGGGGTAGACATTTTTGGAAATTTGTCTTGTGTTAAAGGTGTCATAGACAAATCATAACTTGGGTTTGGCAAACTCTCACCTAAGCCTTCAAGATTAGACATACTCAAATTTTCTGATTGAGTTCGATGTCCATGTTTTAAATGAAGTTCGTGTAGTTGTTCTGGAGTTATGTCTGACGACAATCTAACTCTTGCCCAAAATCCTTGATTATAGGGAATATCTTTATATGGGTATGGATTGTTTTGTGTTGTTGCCATTTATTTAACCTCGAATAATTTATCTATTTTTTGTTCCATTTTATCTAATACTTCCAATATTCTTCCTATGTCTGCTTGCTGTTGATATTTTGTTACATACAGCGTTGGGATCTCTTCTCTTGTCTTATTTAATAAAATGTTCACTCTTTTAATTTCGCTTGTATTAGAACGAATATTAAATAACACAGGAGCAACTACTAATGTTAAAAGCGCATTCCAAAACAATATAGGACTGATATCCATTTCTCAATAACTCCATAAGTGGGGGCGAGGTCTTTCCTCTTTTGATTTTGAAATGTCAAGATGTATAAATCGCCCATTGCCTTTTTGATTAATTCCTATTCCTGGCATATTCCTTTGAATTGCCAATTTTAATATTATATACGCTTTTTCATGCGATGCACCAATATCAACTGCTAGACCTGAAGCATGAACCCCTGGTCGTTTCTTTTTTTTCTCTATTGGGTGTTCAGAACACCTGTAGCCAGATGTAATAATAAAAGGAAAATTAGCATCCTCTCTAATTTTTTGAACGATATAAACTAATTTACCGTCTATTCCTTCTTTACCACAATGTTGACAAGCAAACTCTTCAGGAGAAAAATTAGGAAATTGATCCCAGTCTATTTTTTCCATTTATTAAAATAATCTATAACTATTTCAGTTTTGTGCGAATAATTTATTTCTACAAATATCCCTACTGCAAAACCAATTAAAAAAATTATTAAATATTCCATATCAACTCCTATAATAAATAAACACGACCATCAATTTAACGACAGTTAATTAAAACAAAGTTTTACACATTGTTTCTTTCTACTTTTTTCATTTTTTCGTAAGTCCTAAGACCGCCTAAACCCAACATTCCCATAAGAATAGAACTGAGTTGAGAAAAATCAAACGTAGGCAATTCAACATCAACGCCATTAATAACCACTATAAATTTGATGAATGGTTCTAAGATAAAATGATACGCTAAAGCCACACCACAAGTCCAACCAACGAAGGGTCTCCAACCAGATACGAATAAACTGGAACTTTTAGCTTCTTCTTTGTTTAATTCTATCTGTGCAAGATTGGCTTCGTGAAAAGCCATTTTCATTTCTTGGTCTAGTTTTGCTTTTAGATCTTTGTCTTGAACAAACTTGTCAAGAACTTTACCAGCTACACCAGTTATTGATTCTGCTAGGCTCATTACCTTCCGACTTTTTTCATTGCCAGTCTGTGCGATGCTGTAAAAGTTTTGCCAGCTCTCATGGATTTACGCATTTCCGTCATGTGTTTTCTTGTGTGATGGATTGAATGTCTTTTAAGAGCGTCTTGTTGTCTTTTAGTTATCTTTTTCATTTTTTCTTTTTATAACCAGAAGCGTAAATAGCTTTCCCTTGCTTTTTCGCTTTCGCTTTAGACTTGTAAGTCTTTCCTGACTTACCAAACTTATATCCGCCTTTGGTTTTTTTAACTGGCATTACTGAACGCTGTTGGGTTTTATCAAACCTTGTGCTTGGATCTTAGCAGCTTGTCTTAATACCTCTCTGTCACGCTCCATAAGACTCTTAATCTCTGCTACGTTAATTTGCGCTCCGTACTTCGCTTGAAGTTCCGCACTCTTTAACATCATATCCGCTTCAATCTCGTCTCTCTTCAGATCATCTTCCATAATTAATTTCAGACGATCCGTTTCTGCGTCAATAATAGCTTTTTGCGCTGATACTTGAGATTTTTGCAACTCAGCTTCAGCTAACAACGTAGCTGGATCTTGTTGCGGTGGTTGCGGTGGTATTGGAGGGAAGTTTGAATTAATAAACTGGTTAGAGTCTTTAAATCCAGCCATTTCTATCATTCTTTGTAGTGTATTGGCGTACATTTGTGGCGTAACCATAGGGTTTTGAGGCCCTAATTGAGTCATGATTTGCTCTTGTTTTTGCGCTACCATCATTAAGGTTTGTATTCTTTCCTCATCGCTTGAGTTGGTTATTGCTACATTAACAACAATGTCCTTTTCTGAATCCCATACTCTGGGATCTATTGGTATAAAACTGTTGTTTAACCTAACCATTTCTTGTTGGTCTTGGTGTTTAATGATTAAACGATTAACCAATCTAAATAAATCCGTCATTCCTTCCTCTGCAAAGATTCTGGAAATCATTTCAACTCTGCCTTGAGCTGCGCTCATGGTCGCTGCTACCGCTGCTTTGGTTGTGCTTTGTAACGCTTCAGCGTTCATTCCCATAGACGCTTTAGAAACACCTGTTCTTTGTTCTTTTGCTTCGTCTAAATAATCCAATACTGGAAAAGCAGCTGCTCCCACAAAAGGAACGGTGAACGGTTGCACCATCCCTGGTGCGCGCATTCTAATCGGTTGTCCAATATCGGAGTTCAATACGTCATCAATGTTGACTTGACCTTCGACAACACCATATCGGGGAAATATGGAATGCCCTAGAGAGTCTAGGGTGTCTCTCATGATTTGAGACTTCGCTCGTTGTAAAGGCATGACGTAATCCGCAATGGATGTACCAATAGCTGTGTGTGGTTCTGGATCTGGGCAGAAAAGAACAATCGGTAAATCATCCCATTGCATGACGTTAGCTATGGTTAAGCCACCGCCAACGGTGCATACTCTTATGCGCTCTGCGATTCCATCGTCATCTAAATCGTAAAATAAATAATGTTCAACGTATAAGCAACTTGCAGAACCAGGGTCTGACCTACCAGCTGCATAAGAATCATCGTAAGGTTGACGAGCTTGTTCGTTATCCCAATCGTCTGTATCAAAGTTGTCATTCCCACCGCTAGAGTTTTCGTTTATAAAATCGTAGTCGTAACCCATAGCCACTAAATCACTTACGGTTTTCATCATTCTGTGTGCAACGTAAGAGCTGGATTTAATGTCTCTGGCGTCTCTCGCTATCAACACCTCTTCTGGGGGTATGGCTTCAATGGTTACTTTGTTGGCTTTTTTAACCCTTCTGATAACCACATCGTATTCAACAGGGAATTCTTGTTCTATTTGTTCGCCTGTTAATTGATCTAAAATAAGTTGCGTTTCGTATTTAACGCTTTCTTCAACAACTTCAACGTCTGCATCTGAAACCAACGCCATGTATTGTTCTCTGTTAAGTCCTGTGTAGTCGTAGGTGGAAGAAGTAACTGAATCATCCCAATACGCCTTGACAAATCCAGTTTTCCTTACGAGCGCATCTTTGAACGCATCGTACAAAACTTGGAAGCCATGATTCTTTTCTTGGATAACGTGATTGATGTAATCGGTTTGTTGTTCCGCTAAAGGGATATCTTCAGGGCCATTGGGTACAAACTCCACCACTCGTTTAGTGCCAAAGAAAGTACGCAATATGGAGGGGAGCATATAGAGAACCGAGTCTCTAACGTCCGTTGATATGTATTCGGATTGTAAGTCGCTACCGCCTTCAGGCTCATCGCCCATGTAGTACCTGGTTGCTTCGGCACGATCTTCGCCTATTGCATCGATAAAGTCTTGAGCGTCATCAAGTTCAGATTTAAGAACGCCTTGCAGTTGTTCTAAATCTACACCCTCTTCTTCATTAGTTTCCTCTCGCTCTTTCTTTTCTTCTTTAAGTTCTTCTTTAGCGTATTTATCTTTCATGGATGTTCCTATTAGTTAACTGATTCGTATAATACGACTTTTCAGCGGCTTCTTAAACGAGTAGCCACTAAACGAAAGTGATCCAGAGAAGTTGGCGGCATCTGAAGCCATTGTTAATGCTAATGCGTCTGCTTTGTCAGGACTTTTTATGCCCCGCCTTTTCATGGATTCTTTACTTTCCAATTTTATTTTACCACTACTTGTATATTCGTAGCTAGGTGAAACTAATTGAGCCATTAAATCATCATCTGGTGGCAGTCTGCAATCTCTTTGTATCAACCAGTCCTTAATTTTAAACCATAATTCAGCACGAAGGTTAAGATAATTTTTATTTGTGGATGGAGCTTCAGAAACATTCACTCCTCTTATGGGTAAATTTAATTCTCGCAGTCTGTCCACCACGCCACTACCAATACCAATAACGTCTATTAATATTTCTTGTGGTTTGTTTTCAGGGGTGGCGTTGTCGTATTCGGATTTGACCGCACCGCACAGTTGCATTAGATCCATCGACTTGTACGTTTGTATTTCTAAAACGGTATTACCCTGGCGTTTGCACAACGCAGAGTTATCGCCACCAAATCTCGCCACATCCAATCCCCATAAAATGGCTTGCTCGGTGGTTAGCGATACCTCTCTGTCAATCGCTGCTTTTACTAAATCCAATGGAATAACCGTATCATCATCTGATTTGGGGAACTGACCCAATACCTCAACTCTGGATACGGTGGAATCTTCTCCGTACTGGTCAAGCATTTGTTGGAACACTTTTTTATCCGTACCTTCCACCTCTCTACTGTCTATTTGGGCGTTGTTCCAAAAAGAGCGAGAGCCATGAAAACTGTCATAGAAAGGGCCTTGATTTCTTCTGGGGTTGGAGAAAGCGAACCAGAATCTATTTTCGGTGGGTTCTGAAAAGAACCCTTCCGCTACGGAATAGATAGGAGCTGGAATACCCGATGCTTCATCCATGATTAAGCACACACCATAGTTACTGTGAATACCAGCGAAAGCGTCTGGGTTTTCTTCCGACCAGAGTTGCGCTTGTCCGTAGTAATAGCCTGTGTCTATTTGCAGATCTTTTTTAAGACTGGCTTCAAACCAATCAACGGGTTTAATCGTGGTGGCGGTTTTATTAAACCAATGTCCGTTAATGGATAGCGTTAGCCACTTTCCCAGTTCTGCCCACGTTCTACTTCTGAGTTGTTGTTCGGTGTTAGCAGTTACGATCACAGTCGATCCGAGACGAGTCGATAGCATCCACAATATAATCCACGCGACTAAGGCGGATTTACCGATTCCACGACCAGACGCAACTGCCAACCTAAACATGTTGGGATCTAATTTCCCAGCGTTCTTTTGAATATGATTTGTTAAATCTCGTAAAATTTTCTCTTGCCACTTGCGAGGGCCTGTAAAGCCTTCGAGGGGTGTTCCTTCCTGATCCCAGGGGAAAACGTATTTTACAAAGTTAAGGGGATCATCTTTTATATTGGCAGTCCATATGTCCGCCATTAATTCTTCTTCTTGTTTTGCGCTGTATTTCATTTTATATCCAAGTAGGCTTTATAGGTGTCCGCAAGCGATAGTATCGCAGTTAGCGGTGCGTTTTGTTCTTCCAAGTATTTAAGTTGATCCAAGTACGGTTTATCCAATGGGTAGCCAGGGTCTTGTAAAGCGTGTTTAGCAAAGTCGCCTGTTTTATCGTCACGATCTTGGTGTTGTAAAAGGAAGTGATGAAAGCTCATCCTTGCCCTCTGTATTTCTTTCTGTCGTTGCGCTTGTTTCTGGTAGAGCCAAAGCTGTTTTTAGAATTGCCAATGGATGTTTTCTTCTTTGGTTTTTCAATTTTGCTTTCTCTTGATATGTAAAAAGTTTTAGCCATTAGTTAGAAAAAATAATTATAAAAATAATAATTGGCACGATTACATTAACCATTAAAAGTATCTTTTCTGAGTTCATAAAAAAAATACAAAAAATTTAGTTGATAGCTACCACAATATATACCCCCAACTTCTTTTGAAGGAGGGGGGTCTCAGTGATAGTAAGTACTTACTTACTTTTTGATAGTAAGTACTTACTATCATTAAAAGGCTTATGAATGGGTGACTAGAAGATTCAAAAGCTCTGGAGATAGTTAGAGAAAAAGACGATCTTCTAATCGTGAAGCTGTTGAGGAGGGAGGAGAGCTTCATGTCTTTTGGGGTTTATCTGATTTTTTATCTGTTGTTCCTTGAGCGGAAAGCCTTATGTCAGGCACTTTCTCGCCTTCTATAATATTAGCTGGTGCGTAACTGGTGCGTAGCCTGGCATTATCTAAGGCTGAACCAATGGAAAGAGTGTGATTGGTTTCAACTCTGTCTTGCCAGTTGTCGGGATCTCGGTTCTTTAAATAAAAGATTTGAGAAGTTGTATTCATGTTTTCGGTTGCGTTTAAAAAGAGGGCGGAAGCCACAGCGTCAAGAGCCTTTGTCCTTCCCCCCTTTATAGCTTTATCAAATTTATCAGAATCTTTCTTTCTGCGAGATATAGTTGCCAATGAAACGCCCATGCTATCAGCGATTTTCTGTTCAGAAATTCCCATACCAATCATTCTGCTAACTTCCTCAAGTTGCTTATCTGTGAACGAAATACGCTTCCTTCCTACTTTTTTAGGTGCTTTTATCTCCATAATGACTCTATTCTATCGCTTTTTTAGCATATTAGAACAAATAATGAACAAAAAGGTTTTACATAGTGGAACTATTATGTTTAAATGTGTCTTGTCATTAATAAACAGAGGAGAAAAAACATGACAAGATATGAAAATATATGTACCGAGGATTTATCCAAATTTGGATATAGAGAACTAGACGAAGCTGGAAAACTTTTATCAGCTATTAAAAAAGGTTTGCCAGATGATTTTGATTCTGACGGAATAAAAGTTGTTTTCAATACATATTCTGGAAACGTCTTTTTAACCAATTCAGAATATCAAGTAGTAATGATTGATGATGAAGGGAAACTATATTCTTTTTATTCCACACCATACGAAGGAAGGGAAGGAAGCTTTGAAGACTTACTAGAAGAGTTTGACGACATGCACCCCGAAGATCAAGAATATATGAACGATCTTAAACAATACAACGAGGTCGCATAATGATTAAAACCAAAAGCACAATAATCAAAGCCTACGCGATACCGTTTTTATGCGGTGTCGCAATGTGTGGCTTTTTCTTTTTATTCTTTTATCAACT
>TARA_B110000014_G_scaffold144219_1_pt1 | contig 15886 bp, 10 predicted proteins | sample TARA_B110000014 | Tara Oceans TARA_B110000014 (sample SAMEA4396468) | marine metagenome | biome: Westerlies Biome; feature: [MES] marine water layer (ENVO:01000295) within the mesopelagic zone...; material: water (ENVO:00002006), including particulate matter (ENVO:01000060) such... | reverse complement strand
AAGTCGCTGCTGAACAGCCTGAAAAGAATGATGCCCGCATTGAAACGTCATTTCAGCGCAGGACAAGCCAACGGCATGCCTTACATGAAGGTGTCAATGGGCTTCTGGCACGGCGGAAACGTATTGGGACGTACCGGGCAGCAGATGCGCGGCGAGCAGGTGACCTCGTACTGGAACATCGACTGGAAAAAATGGAACTACCCGCCCGTCCAGCCGGCCGCCATCCCTAATCGCAAAGGCATCTTGACCCATCCCGCCTGGTTGATCGCTCACGCGCAGAACTTGGAGACGGATCCGATCCATCGCGGAAAATGGATTCGCGAAAAGCTGTTGGCCGGTACGATCCCCGACGTGCCGATCACCGTGGATGCGGTTATCCCGCCGGACCATCAAAAGACACTTCGCCAGCGGATGGAAAACCGGACGGGCGATTCTTACTGCTGGCGGTGCCACCAGAAGATGGACCCACTTGGCTTTCCGTTCGAGATCTACGACGACTTCGGCAGATTCCGAACCGAGGAAAATCTGGAGCACCCGGAAAATCTTCTCAAGGAGGCCAAACGGGGGGAAACCAATGCGTTTGGTGCCTCGCTTTCGGTTTACAAGACGTTACCAGTCGATCCTCGTGGAGTCCTTAAAGGAACGGATGACACGACGCTGGATGGCGACGTCGAGGACGCGTTTGACCTGATTGACCGTCTGGCGAAATCCGATAAGGTCCGCCAGTCCATCATCCGGCATGCTTTCCGCTACTTTCTGGGTCGCAACGAAATGCTTTCGGACTCCAAAACGTTGATGGATGCAGACAAAGCGTATATCGTTAACAACGGGAGCTTTGATGAAGTAATCGTTTCACTGCTAACCTCCGACTCCTTTATCTACCGCAAACCCAATACCAAGGAATAAACTATGTTGATCAATCGACGAGAACTTTTGAAGAAGACCGGTTTGGGGACTGCCAGCCTTGCGCTGACCCCTTCATTCAATCACCTCATGGCCGCGCCGGCGAAGGGTCCAAGTGCTGGCCTTCACCGATTCGTCTTTATTCGCAAATCCAACGGTAACCTGCCCCAACAATTTGATCTGCCTTCCTTTTCCTCCCGGGAGCTAAAGAAGCACAATGAGAAGCAGGCCTTCGAGGTGGACTTGGCCAAGCATGAGCTGCCTGATTGGCTAAAAGGGCTGGACGGGCACAAGGAGAACATGACCATCCTGCATGGCATCTCGATGTCGGTGAGCGGAGGTGGGCACTACTCCTACTCTGGCTGCATGGGTGCCTATAAAGCCGGGCGGGACATCCTCAGCAACATTAAGTGGGCGACCGTCGATTTCGAGCTGGCCAAACTTTTCCCTTCTCCATTCGGTCATGTTGAAATGTCGTTGGCGGTACCCCACGGGCGCGACCATAGGACCGGGATCGTCTCAGGCTATTCGGCTCCTGCGGCAAAGCAGCGCAACTACTGTTACGCTGACCCCATGACCGCTTACCAGGAATTGTTCAAGTCCGTCACCAATACGGACGAAGCTGCTTCCGACAAAGCTCTGCTCGACTACTTGCACGAAAAGGAAAATCGCAGGCTTAAGGGACTGGACGGTGATGAGCGCCTTAAGATCAGTGATCAGGTTGAATCACTCCAGTCGATTCGCGACCGTAAAACAAAGGTCGAGTCTTTGGGCGACAAAATTAAACAGCACCTGCCTGAAATCGATCCCGTCCACGCGGACGGTGGCGAAGATGCAACCCTTCCGCAGAAGCAGGCTGCTTTCACTGATGTTATCGTAGGGGCGCTCGCGTCTGGCTTGACCAACGTCGTCACCTACACCATTGACGACCTTGGAACCGACATAACCTCCCTCCCCGAGAATGAACAAAAGACGAGTATCCACCAGATCGGGCATGGCGGCCAAATTGCTGGTGCCGCGAAAATGAGAAATGTTATCAAAACTCACCACATGAAGCAGGTCACTACCTTAGTGACCAAGCTCAAGTCCATTCCCGAGGGCAATGGCACGATGTTCGATAACACGACGATCATCTACATGCCCGAAACCGGTGCCGGTCACCATGGTCCAGATACGGAGGCACCGATGGTTCTCATGACCGGCAAGAACTCGAAGCTTGACATTACCGGCCGCTACATCCGCTTGCCGTTCCACAGCACCGAAGGCCACAAGACCCTAAGCAATTGGTACACAACTCTGCTCAATGCTTATGGTAACCCGATCGAGCATTACGGTGACCTGGACCTGACCATGCTACGCAACCGTCTCGACCAGACCGGGGCGATTGATCGGTTCTTGGTCTAAGCCATCGCATGTGATTTTGGCGACTTCTTTGAAAAGTAGTCAGGAATGTTACACTCTAAAAGTAACATGGACAGAATAAGCAATAGAGGGGTCTTCATTCCTCAAGGCTAAGAATTCATAGTCAGGAGATGGAGGTTCATCTAGTTTTGAAGACGAATCAAAAAGGGGATGTCTAAAACAGCCTGAGTAAGAACAGAAGATTGGAAAAGTATATAAGACCTTTCGTCACTAACTTAAAAATTCTTCAATTCTGCTCTTTGGCCGACCAATGATCGATTTCTTTCCTTTCAGGATGATCGGGCGTTGGAGCAGTTGTTTGTGTTTAAGTAAGATCTCGATCACAGCGTCTGGATCCCCTATGAAATCATCAGGGTTGAGCTCCAGTTTTTTGAACTTTGAATCTTTCCTTACTAGATCTTCTACAGGATCTTCAAGACCACTAAGGATTGTTTCGAGTTCTTTTTTGCCAGGAGGAGTTTTGATATAAAGTATTACATCGTGATCGATTCCCAATTTCTCAGCGACCGCTAAGGCATTCTTAGAGGATCCTCAGTTAGGATAATGATAGATAGTAACTTTAGGCATCTATGGGAATAAAATCCATGGCGTGTCCACTATCAAGTTTAGGTATGATTTTTTTAACTAACTTTTGGTGCTCAGGATGTTTGTCGAATATTTTTAGATCCTCTTTTTTCTCAAAAACAGCAATTTCCCCATATTGAAATCCTCTGTGCCAGTGGGCTACATTTTTTCCGATCAGTAATTCCTTAAGAACTGGAATCTTTTCTTTCATGCTCGCAAGCTCACTCATTAATTCGGCTATTTCATCATTAGAAACTCCATTTTTAAATTTAAAATTAAAGGCGTGGATGAAATGGCCTTTGTAACTTGATGTCCCAAGTTCAGTCTTGGCATTACCAATTGGAAAAAAATCCATTCCATTCCCGATTTCCAAATTTGGAAGAATTTTTTTTACTAGTTTCTCATGTTCGGGGTGTCGCTCATAGACCATGAGGTCCTCTTTCTTATCAAAGACTGCAATTTCTCCATACTGATATCCATGTGTTCTATGGGCGATATTCTTACCTACTAGGAAATCTTTAAGGACAGGTATTTTCTCTTTTAAAGCTGCTAACTCCTTCATCATTCCAGCGATTTTCTCATCTGAAACTCCTCTTTTGAATTTAAAGTTAAATCCATGTATAAAGGTCTTTTTTGAGGGGCTTTCGGCAAATGCGGTATCTTTGATTCCAAGTGCTGCCAAGGTGCTGAATTTGATAAAGTTTCTTCTAGATTTCATTGTTATGGATCAGACTTGGTTTTAGTTCTTACTTGGAAAATTATAAATGATTAAGTCAATATAAGGTATGAGAAAGTTAATCATTGCAAGCGGGCATTCATGAAAAAAATACTTTATTGCCTGATCAGTATTCTGTTAACTGCGATTAGCTCTTTTGGGCAGGGTCTTACCGATGACCCTTTGACTGGAGGTTTAGTGGATATTAGCCCTCCCAAAGGTCAGGTAATTTTGGCTGGGAAAAACAAAAAATCCTTCCAGTTGAGGGTATTGTGTTACAATATTCATCACGCTGAAGGAGTGGATGGAAAACTTGATTTGCCCCGCATTACAAGGGTTATTTTATCAGTCAAACCTGACTTGGTAGCTTTGCAGGAGGTGGATCAGAACACTACGCGGACTGGGAAGGTGGACCAAGTAGCTGAGTTGTCTCGTCTAACAAAGATGAAGAGTCTCTTTGGTTCTAATATCGATTTTCAAGGAGGCCATTATGGTAATGTCATCCTTTCACGATTCCCTATTATCAAAAAAAATAATTTTCATTTACCTAATGTTGATTCAGGCGAACAGCGTGGAGTTCTTGAATCGGTCATTAAGGTGTCAGAAAACCGGAGTATTTTTTTTCTGGTGACGCATTTAGACCATCGCCGCCCAGATGAGGAGAGGCTTGCTTCGGCAAAATTCATTAACCAAATGATTAGTGTTTCTGATAGTAAACCTGCTATTTTAGCTGGAGACTTTAATGATGTTCCTGAAAGCCCCACACTAAAAGAGTTCGGTAAATTATGGATACGAACGAATACTGAAATTGCGCCTACAATTCCGGTCTCAAAACCCATTCGCCAGATTGATTACATTCTGGTCCGGCCAAAAAAACGTTGGAAGCTCATTGAATCTAAAGTGTTGGATGAGGATGTGGCTTCAGATCACCGGGCTATTTTTTCTGTGATAGAATTACTAGATTAGTTTCAGTGCTTTAGTTGGAGCGGGCCCAGAGGTAATGCCTAAAATTATTGGTTTTTTTCTACTTTACCGTTAGTTTTCTGGATTGCATGGAGAAGGATGAAATTGACCAGTTTATCTTGGAAATAACCGGAGCCGACAGACTTAAGCATCTTGGTATTGTGCAAACTCTATGGAGTGGATATGGAAGTATTGTGCGCATTGGTTTAGAGGGATCTGATGTTTCCAGTGTTATTGTGAAGCATGTCCAACCGGAAGGTGGCAAGCATCCGAGAGGATGGAATACGGATTTATCTCACCAGAGAAAGCTCAAGTCTTATGAGGTAGAAACGAATTGGTATCGTGATCAGAATAATAAAGATATCAACAAGCATGCCAGAATTCCGGAATGCTTTGGGGTGAAAACTAGCGACACTGAATTCCTGTTGGTAATGGAGGATCTTGACGCGTCGGGATATGCTTGCAGGCGAAGTTCTGTGACACGAACTGAGATGCATTCGTGTATTCAGTGGTTAGCGGCCTTTCATGCTTCGTGCATGGGGATGAGTTCAGACGGTCTCTGGGAAACCGGCACTTACTGGCACCTTGAGACTCGGCCTGATGAACTTGAGCAACTGGACGACCCACAACTTAGGGCTTGTGCTCCAATGATTGATGTGAAGCTAAAGAGTTCTACTTTTCAAACTTTGGTACACGGGGATGCCAAGTTGGCAAATTTCTGTTTTAGCACTGAAGAATCAGGGGTAGCGGCAGTGGATTTTCAATATGTTGGTGGAGGTTGTGGCATGAAGGATTTGGCCTATTTCGTAGGAAGTTGTTTTCGAGATCAAGAGGCTGAAGAGAGGGAGGAAGAGATTCTAAATCTTTATTTCAAGGAACTCTCTTCATTCATGGAGGCATTCGATAGAGGCATATGCATGCAGGATCTCGAAGCAGATTGGCGCTCTCTGTATCGTGTGGCTTGGGCTGATTTTCATCGCTTCATGAAGGGCTGGAGCCCGGGACATTGGAAGCTCAGTGACTATAGCGAGAGGATCACGCGTGAGGTGACTAATTCACTAAAGGAGGTTGGCACTGAATGAATTTCACCCTCTTAACGCAAAAGGCTGTAAAAGCTGCCTCCGATGCTGGGCAATTAATAAGGTCTTATCGTGATATGGACGTGCATGTGATGCACAAGGAGAGTGGTAGCACTCTAGCTTCACAGGTGGTCACTGAGGTGGACCGTAAATCTCAGGATGCAATACTTCAGGTACTGCTGCCGACTTGCGATGAATTTGATATTGCGATGCTTGCAGAGGAGGATGAGGATGATAAGGGTCGGCTAGAACATGACTATTTCTGGTGCATTGATCCTTTGGACGGTACGCTACCATTCATTAATGGTCAGCCGGGATATTCGGTATCTATTGGATTAGTTGCGAGGGATGGGACTCCTCAAATTGGCGTAGTTTATGACCCGGTATATGACACCGTTTATCAGGCAACTAAGGGTCAAGGGCTCATGCGGAACAATGAGACATGGGTTCCGGGACAATCAGCCCAAGTGCTGACTTTTACTTATGATAGTAGCTTTGCCGAGAATCCTAATTTCAACGAAATCCAAGATGATCTTGAGTCCTATGCCCATTTACTCGGTCTCAACGGACTCACAGCGATACATTACGGTGGAGCGGTGATGAATGCATGTTATGCTTTGGATAGGGCACCGGCCTGTCATTTTAAATTTCCTAAGCGTCAGGATGGTGGCGGTAGTCTTTGGGATTATGCTGCTACTGCTTGCCTTTATCAGGAGGCTGGAGCCGTCGTTAGTGATGCGTTTGGAAATTCGCTAGACCTCAACAGATCAGATTCCACTTTCATGAATCATCGCGGTGCGCTGTATGCTACCGATGCAGGACTGGCTATGCGGGTTCAGGAAATTGTAAAAAAATTCTGCGATATTTACTAATTTGTTAAGGATTAGCAAATTATCTGACATGCCGGGACGGCTTTTGCTGCTGGCAAATTTAGTTATTAAATAGCCTTAAGACTAGACCAGGTCGGAACTGCGCCAACCTTTGCGAGCTTCAATATTAATCAGTGCAGCTGCTTCTTTGTTGCCAGTGATCTTCATATCTTTGGCATTCCACTCAAGGCCTTTACCGGTTCGTATTGCAAGAGTACCTAAGATGATACTTTCTGTGAGTGGTCCACTATAGCTAAAGTCTGAGACTGTCATTTCACTATTTCTGATTCCATTAACCCAATCATTATGGATGCCAGGGACACGCTTTAATGTTTTTGGAACACGTTCATTGGCGTTCTTTCTATAATCTTCCCAACGAGCCTTTGGATAGAGTCGGGGACTGTTTGGTCGCATTCCATCGTGGCTAATTCCACCTTTTTCTCCGACCATGATAAATCCACCATTTCCTTTAATGTCCCAATCGTATCCTTTTGGAGCTTTTGGAAGACGAGGTCCTTCAATCCATTTGACATCTACAGCAGGCTGACTTCCACGGGAGGGAAACTTATAGGTCACGATTGAGCCGTTAGGCGTGTGAATAGGATTAGCCTTTTCTGCCATGTCGACTTCTACTTTATCAGGAGCGCCCAGACCAAGTGCCCAGTATGCGGTGTCAATAGTATGGCAACCTATGTCGCCAAGTCCTCCGCAACCAAAGCTCCACCATGGTCGCCAAGTGGTTGGATGAATTGCTCTACTAAAGGGGACATCTTCTTGACAGGGACCAAGCCACAAATTCCAATCCATTCCTTCAGGAACTTTTTCTGCCTTTGGATATTCCGTACGAACCTGACCATTGAACCCCCATCCTCTTGCGGGCCTGTCTGTCCAGGTAAGAACTTCCTTCACCTCACCAATTAGTCCAGCCTCGTACCACTCCTTGACCAGATAAGCACCCTCGAAGGCGTGACCCTGGTTTCCCATTTGTGTTACTACGCCTTTTTCTTTGGCCAGTGCCTGCAAGGTCCGTGCTTCCCAAAGCGAATGAACGAGCGGTTTTTCGACAAACACATGTTTACCCATACTCATTGCCGTATAAGCGATGGCAAAATGAGTGTGATCAGGTGTGCCAACGCCCACTGCATCTATTTGATCGCCCATCTCTTCAAGCATTTTACGAAAATCCTTATAGAATTTTGCCTTTGGAAATTTCTTTTTTGCACGTTCCCATGTGCCTGGGTTGCAGTCACAAAGTGCGACAATGTTATTTCCATTTGAACAATTGTTTAGGTCACCCCATCCCATATTACCAAAACCAACCCAGGCGATATTAATCTTCTTTTCATTCGCTCCAAATACGCTTTTAGGCAGGAACGTTGGAATTGCTAGGGCGGAAGTTCCCTTAAGGACTCCGCGACGGGTCATCTTGTTCTTAGATTTTTCTTTAGTCATTTAATTTCCTTTATTGATGTTGGTGTAAAATCTTTGATTGTAACGGGTGAATTTCGTGTCGTTTCCGTTTTAGTTGATTAGGGGCCATTAGTTTTGATATGTCTTAATTTCTATATCTCTCCAGTGAAAGCAAGTTATCATTTAAGGGTTGATAAGTAGCTGACCACGTCCCGAATTTCTTCAGGTTTCATGATTGCACTCATTGGTGGCATTATTGAAGTGACTTGAGAAGTGTCGACTATTTTTGGATCGATTTTCTTTTTGCTGCCATCGGCGAGAGTGATGATCCATTCGTTGGTTTTTTTACTAGAAAGGACACCAACAATCTCCTCACTATCCTTTGTCTTGATTAGGATATTTCCGTATCCATCAGAAATTTCCCTCACCGGGTCCAGCATTGATATGACTAGGTGGTTTCTACTCCTCAATCTTCCTATTTTGGTAAGATCAGGGCCAAGATCACTACCAACTTTATTGATCTTGTGGCAGCGGATGCATTGGGCAGCAGCATGCTCCATTACTAGTTTCTTGCCTCTGGCAGGATCACCACCGGTTTCGAGCAGTTCGTAGCCTCCCTTCAACTTGATGCCTTTGGATTTGGCAACCTGCCACATTTCTAGTTTCCAATGAGGAGGAGTCTTACCAGATTTGAATTCATTAACTAGTTCCATGAACTTTTCTTTTGCTTTAGGGCTCTCAAGATTGGCTAGTTGGCGAATCGCTTCTCCCTGACCAGAAGCTTTCGGATCTCCGAGCGTTGCAAGTATAAGATTGAGTGTCGGCACACCTGCCTTATTTGCGAAGGCTCTGGCCCTTTCCCTGACTTCCGAAGAGTTTGAATCAAGTCCCTGAATGACAAATTCCTTAAGTTCAGGAGAATTCGTCTTATCTAGCGCTGCCAGTAATCGGACCTGCATTTTAGGAGGCCAATCCGCAAAATATTCTTTAGTTCCCCTTAACCAATCAGATTCTCCTCTTATCTCGACTCCCTTGAGAAGAACTTCTGTCAGTTCATTATCAGCAAGTATATTTTCACGAATTGATTCGATTGCTTTATTGACCAAATCCTTGTCCCTTGGCGAGTGCTTCCGGTACCGTCCTTCGACAGGATCCAGGACGGGTGGGCTTGCCCACCAAAGCATCGATGCGAGTGCCGTTCTCCTCATTTTTACTGACCCTTCTCCATTCCTTATATAATCGGCTAATAGATCAAGGTCTGATCCAGAGCCCGTACGCAGTGCGGCATTTATAGCTCTCCTTATGAGGGCTTCGTTTTTCAGTCCTTTCCGCTTTAGAACTGCAGCCAGATCAGGGAGTGCCTCGGGAATAGATTTGTCATCATGAATTGCACGGGCAGCTTCAAGTAGGATCAGCTCATCTGAGTCATTTAGAAATGATCGGATTTCGGGGGCAGCTACTCGTCTCATTGCAACGATCGCGGCGAGTTTGACTGTCTTATTTGGATTTTCGCTAAGTTTAGCAATTTGCCCCGGATTCATTGTTCCTGAAAGGCCCATGGATCCTGCATGTCTGATATAAGGATCCTTTGAACCGCTATGTTCAATCAGATGGACGAGTTTTTCGGATATCCCATCGCTTTTGCGATTACCGAGTGCGATAGCGGAGAAGAATTTTACCCTCTCAGATTCATGGTCCAGTCCTGATATTAGTTCGGAGTTAAATTCCTTTGATCTTTGCCCGAGATCGCCCACTACCTTAGCAGCCTGTGCAAGAATTTCGGGCTCTTTATTTTTCCATGCTGAGCTCATAAGGGAAATTTTTTCCGGATCATTCCGGGACGCCATGCCGATTCCCCAAATTGCGTGGAGTTTGCCTAATAGGGTGCCAGAATCTAATTTTTGTTGCAGTGCTTCCAGACCTTCATCACCACGATTGACCAGTTCAAATTGTCCTTTCATCCGGACTCTCTGATCTGGAGAATCGAGCCAGGACCTTAGTGTTTCTATGTTTTGCTCTTTGGTAATTAGCTGAAGTATTTTTTGAGTTTCTTCTCTCGCTGGATGATGACTCTCTTTTGCGGCCGCATCGAATCGGAAAATAAACCCTTTGCCACTTCCCCAGGATGCAGAGTAAAGAGCGCCATCGGGGCCAATGGCTAGACCTGTATTACCTATCCCTCCCTTTATGGGCTTAAGCTCTTCAAACTTAAATGAAGCTCCTTTTGGAAGGAACTTAAATACTCTTACCTGATTCTGCTGATTGGTCATAAAGAAGCAATCAGCGAGTTCCTTTGTGAGTGCAGTGCCAGGATTACTCGTAAATCCACAAGGTCCGGGTCCGAAGTTTCCAATTGTTGGAGTAATGTAAGCGGCATGATCTTCGCGGTCCGGCAGAAAGAGTTTTTCTTCCATCCATGGGTTATAGGCCGAGACACCGCTAATTTTTGTAAAGTCCTGTTTCCTTAGCCATTGCCAGTTCAGTCGCCATCCGTGTTCACTCCCCTCAGTAATGTAAAGTGCTCTTTCCTTTTCGCCTGGATAGTCGCCATCATTGTCCATGCTGAAAAGATTGCCGTAAGAGTCGAAAGCTAGCTCTTGGGCGTTTCTCTCTCCCGAAGAGAATCGTTCGACTCGGGTCCCATCGAGTTCGCATCGGAAAATTGCCCCGCTATTGGGCATGTGAAAGGTTTTTCCTTCTTTGGTTTTTACGTAATGGCCCTTGTCTCCAAGTGACCAGTAAACTCTCCCATCAGGCCCAACTGCCACGCCGCTGAGGTTATGGCCCCCCTGTCCCATATGAACTTGGAAGCCAGTTCCAACGAGCTGTTCCTTTTCCGGGAACCCGTCCCCATCCGCATCATGGTATCTGAAAAAGTCCGGTTCTGCAGCGACAAAAACATCGTCTCCGACTGCAAGTACTCCTCCAGCGATACCAGTAACTTCGCTGTGGTACTCTCCGAGGACCTTTAGTTCATCAGCTGCACCGTTCCCGTCTTTATCGGTGACTTGATAGACCATGTCTTTTTGGACAGTAAGATCTTTCCAGTCTTTTTTACCATCATTATTTCTGTCCGGTATCCAGCTCTTTCCCGTCAGTTTGTCTCGATAGTAGTTACGGCGTTCATCGACAGTCTCAAACGAAAGATCCTGTTTAACCAGATCCTGATGGTGACGAATATCGAGGCTTGACTGTTTTCTTCTCTTTGAAACTGTCAAATAAGCTCGTCCCTTATCGTCCATTGAAATGCCAACGCTGTTGGTTAGTAGTTGGTCATTAGCCCATTCAGTGACCTTGAATTCTTCTGCCCTTGACTGAGGGGGCCAGAAATTAGCAAAGGCAATTATTAGAATTATGTAACGGATCATATCATTCAAATTTTTACTAAAAGGAACTTAACGGCGGAACTTCCTTGCTCTTTTTGGAAGGCCCTTCTTTTCAACCTCATTGTTGTCAGTTGATTCTGGGGAAGTTCGGGCCACTCTAAAACCTAAGTGCCCAAGTTCGAGATCCGGATTAGAATAGTATCTCCCAGCTGCTTGGTAGTTGTTGCCTTGGAACCAGGAATCGGATCTGATCCCACGGAACGCCTCTCCGACCTTAGATTCAGTCCATTCCCATACATGATCTGATGTCCCCATCATTCCGTAACTGCTCTTTGAAGCGAGTTTTTCAGAGTTTTCTATTTTATGTGAATCTCGAAGTGGATAGAGCTTATATTTTTTTGTTTTAGGGTCATAGTATGCTGCTTTGTACCATTCATCTTCGGTCGGCAAAAAATATTTAGCGCCTTTGTTCCTTTGTCCGGTCGAATCATCTAAAGATGTCCCATAATTTCCTCCTAACCAGTTGCAGTAATGTAAAGCATCATACCAGCTCACATAAGTGACGGCGGCATTTGCTGTAGCCGGGTACGCTTCGTAGATGATTTTACCTACTTTAAGTTCTCTTCTTATCCTCATTTTTGGATTGTACAAACCAAACAACCCTGACTCGCAGGCAGCCCAGTTGAGGAATAGGGCATATTCTGCATTACTGACCTTATAACGACCAATTTCGTAGTCATGGTCCACCGAACCAAATGAGCCGACCCTAGGATAATTATAGTCCCCCTTGTTTCCTGCATGGCCCACTCTTAAGAAGCCCGATTCACCTCCGCTATCGGGCCGTGGTGTTACTTCTGCAGGATTTTGCCAGAATGATTGGCCATCCTGTGGAACTCTCCCGTAGAAGGTCAGTTCTGCATAGTCGAGTAGTGATGTCCAGTCCGATCCACTGAATGTGTGACCTCCACGTCGGAATCTGATAGCGTTCCTTCCAGGGACTCCATAGAGTTCATAAACCGGCATGGCTGCCTTACTTGTGGCATATGTGCCTAAAGGGTTTGCATAAAGATCATCCGTGGATTCGATGCAGAAAAGTCCACGCGGGGCAACGAGCGCTTTCAGAAAGTGTTGATCGAAGGGGAGGTGAGCTTCATTTTCTGCGAATAGTCTAATTCTTGGATGATACCAGTGTGGTTTATCATTCATGCCGATTGATTCGGCTCCAGGTCCAAGGATTCTGGATGAGCCGGCCCCGCCCGCGCCTGAGCCGTTTGGAACAACGAGTGAGATACGCTCGTCGAGGGCCCCAGCGAGTAGTGCCATTTTGCCGCCTCTTGAGTGCCCAGTAATGGCAATCTTCTTCATATCGACATCGGTCCTACCTTCGAGATAGTCGACCACTCGCATGCCTCCCCATGCCCAGACAGCTAGAGTTTCCCAATCATTTTCTGGGTATGCTTTCTGAGCAGGACCTTTGGTGCCTTTCCTGTCAGGATCAAGATCGTGCCTAGCATACTCGATGAATAGGTAATTTTTCTTCATGAAGCGTTCAGCATTTTTGCTCCCTCCGAGTGATCCTTCTTCTTCGATTATTACAGGATGAGGTCCCGGTGTATTAGGCTCATAAATAACGAGCCTCATCTCTAGTTTTCTTTTTGAATCAATGATTAGAGTGACCCAACGCTCTTTACCCATTCCGCTTGGATGTGCCTTTTCTTTGTCCAACCTTGGAGTCACTTTGTCTGGTCTGGGTGGAATGGATCCGTACTGGTAGAACATTAATGGCTCTACGAGTTCTTTTCTGCGTTCTTTCCAATCCTTGAGATCTTTAACTTTTTTGCCGTTATCGAATTTGAACAGGTCCGGCAAATTGTCTTGAGCAGGAATTTCCTTAAGGCTCGTCGGGAGTTCCTTCGCCAAGGATGAATGAACATTAAAGATTAGCGAAGCTATCAAAAGATAGAAAAATGGGATGGGGAAGTGTGATATTTTATGGTTCACCTATGATTTGGGTTCGGCTTTTTGATTCAATGTAAAGAATACTATTCGCTCATGACAGGCTCTTACAAGAATATCCAATGGATCATGAGCAAAGATTTTATTTAATTCTTTTCTCTAGATCATCGCAAAGCAAACTACAAAAAGAGCTGATCCCCTTATATTTGAGAGTGCTTTCTGGGCAGGACCTAAGAACGCCCAGTAAATTTGATTGTTGCCATTGTTCAAGTTCTGCGACTGATACTTGATCTGTGAGGATTGTAAAAAGGATGGTTTGGGTTTCAGGGAGCCTTGTTAGAGTTTGTTTTTCTATCCTGAAAAAACATCTGTCACTGACATTGTCTGATGTCAATTTTGCTTCTTCCTCCATAATTAAAGGCATTGACTTTGGAGACTGATCGAGCCTGCTGCTTGGTTTCACTGCCCAGTTGCATCTCCAGAAGGTCCGACCTGATCTGAGGCGTTCCAGCATACGGTTCACGGCTTCGCTCATTACCTCAGCATATTCAGGAACCGGTTCATGCACTTTATCGATTCCCTGACCAATTTTTTCGCTGATAGTCCAGCCATTAGGAAAGCAGACGGTCCCGGCAATGATCGGATGGCTCAGTGAAGCGTCTCCACTAAGAATGACGAGATCTTCTTGGATATTTTTTGATGTCTCGATGAGCTTATCCGGTTTCCCAGTTAACATCATAGATACTTCGTCTTCGGCTAGGACACTTTCAGAAGTGGAGCATGAATAATATTGGAGATCCTGTGAGAGGAGGGTCTTCTTTAATGCTAATTGGTTTTTGAATTCATCAGTCCTCTCTAGAAGATTCTGTCCAGGGGCCAGTGATTTGATTCCAAATTGGTGCGAGAATTGATCAGATATCAGAGGGAAGTGTATGATTTTACTCATTTCTTAGTTCTGTATTAACCCATTAATTCAGGAATAGAAGATCAGAAAAGTATGCCTATGATCTTAAAGAGATAATTTATTTTTTTGGGATCTCATTGACTGTGTAATAGGCCTTAGAATGAAGCAAGGATTGATCTGAATAGCTTTTTATTTTTACCAAGTTGAAATCATGAATGTGGCCTTCCTGTATTCCATTGATCTTCAGTCGGACACTTAAACTGTCGTCCGATACTGTGGCTTTATTTATTTCTGGTGTTGTATGATCAACTTCCGGACTGCCATAACCTGCAGAATAATTATGAGTGTATGTTGTCATTGAGTAATTCATTGCGTCGGAGGCTATGGCCTGATTCACTTCCTTGGTAAAATGAATCATAAAGCCGTCGTTAAGGATGTTAATTTCCTTAATCTCAAAAGGAATTTTACCTGTCCAATCCAGTCTCTGAATAGCGAAAGGGGCTTCTCCTCGTACGGGCCATTGTCGATTCGTTGTGAAACCACCGGCAATTAGTTGACCCTTTGGAGAGAATTCAACGTTCATGATGCCCGTTGAGAGGCCTTCCCTGAAAGGATAACAAGCGCCTTGCCAGACGCCGTTTATTTTTTCAGTCGTTGCCCGCATGATAATACTGAGTGTGTAATCTCCGAAGAATAATTGATTTTCGAACGGTCCGAACTTGCCTTTGGTTTGATTGAGGCTGAACCCAGAGATGGATCTTCCCATTTTAATGTAAGGGAAGAGTATTACCGGAGGCACAAGTTCTTTGACTCGTTTTTTCTCTATTGCGATTCTCGAATTGGTCTGGGGTTCTATTTTTGGAGTGTCAATTCCCTTAGCAAACTTATACCAGTTGTAGCTGGCGGGGTGCCCTAAAAATGCCCCTTCTTTGAGGTGCTTGAGTGAGCAGGAGCCATTCCATGGTCCTTGGCTCTCGATGCAGAACATCACGCCCTCCTTATTGGCGGCGACGCCTCCCGGGCTACGTAGGCCACTACAGATTGGGATCATTTTTCCATCAGGTGTTACCTTAACGGCCCAACCCCTAAAGATATTCCTAGAGTGGTAAGATCCACTTAGTCCCAAAGCTACCCAGATGTTGCCTTCCGGATCGTGCTTTGATCCAAATGCGAATTCGTGGCCCTCGGCGTAACCCCAATTATTGGTTAGGGTATCAAATCGGTCAGCGGTCCCGTCCCCGTCTGAGTCGGTTAGTTTAGTGACTTCCCCAAATTGGGTGATGGTCAGTGAATCGTCTTTCCAAGACAGGCCAAAAATTTCATCCTGTCCACTTGCGTATAAATGATAGGTTGGATTCGGAGGTGTATCGAATGCTCCTGAAATGAAATAGACATCACCTCTTCGAGTTCCGACTGCGAGTCTATTATCGGGAAGGATTTCGAAACTTCCTGGTCTCATTGGAACTCCAGGAGGAATAGGAATGTTATTAATAATATAGTATTTTTTCTCTTCTTCTGCCGTTCCCCACATTGCCCCGAGTTCTTGAGCGTCAGCCCTTTTTTCGGGCCAAGCCAATACTATGATGAATGCAATGAACCACATGAACTGACAATTCATGGGCAGGAATTTTAGATAGAACTTCTTAAATATCCTGAGATCTTTTACCATTTGTAGTCAATTCTGATAATGGTTTTTCCTTTATTCAAATGAACTGGAAGGAGCAGGTCCTTCGAGTCACCATCTCTAATTAATGTCTTCATGTCATCATGAAGAC
>TARA_B110000014_G_scaffold263937_1_pt1 | contig 15979 bp, 13 predicted proteins | sample TARA_B110000014 | Tara Oceans TARA_B110000014 (sample SAMEA4396468) | marine metagenome | biome: Westerlies Biome; feature: [MES] marine water layer (ENVO:01000295) within the mesopelagic zone...; material: water (ENVO:00002006), including particulate matter (ENVO:01000060) such... | reverse complement strand
AAAATGCGTGATAGGCAAAAGACTAGGAGATGTATTGGTGCCTGATGGAGTTACAATTGGAGCTATTATGCATGATAATGAAGCTAATATAGCCCATAATGACACTATCATCTGTGAAAATGATCATTTAATTCTATTTTTAACAGATAAAAACATTCTGCCCGAAATTAAGAGCATTTTTTCTCCTTAATAGTTAAAGGCATGCGATTAACATATACTTCTAGAATTTTAGGCTTTCTTCTCATTTTATTTAGCTTTACGCAGTTAATCCCTATAGGTGTAGCCTTTTTATATAATGAAATTCTTGAAATAAGAGGATTTGCCTATGCTTTTTGTATATCTATTCTGTCTGGGTTATTATTGTTTTTCTTATCTAGCAATAAGAAAGAAAATTTAAAAACTAGAGATGGTTTTATTATAACTGTCTTTTTCTGGACAGTTTTAGCACTTTTCGGATCTTTTCCTTTCTATTTCGCACATTTTAACGACTTTTCTTTTATAGATTCTCTATTTGAATCTATCTCTGGATTAACGACTACTGGCGCAACTGTTTTTATAGGCCTAGATGAAATGCCTAAATCTATTTTATTTTACAGACAATTCTTGCAATGGTTAGGTGGCATGGGAATTATAGTCCTTGCCGTCGCTGTTTTACCATTATTAGGGATAGGTGGAATGCAACTATATAAAGCTGAAACGCCTGGTCCTTTGAAAGACTCAAAACTGACTCCTAGGATTACACAGACAGCTAAAGCCTTATGGTATGTTTATCTATCAATGACAATTGCCTGCGGAGTTCTTTATTATTATTCAGGTATGAATGCTTTTGATTCAATCTGTCATTCTTTTTCTACCCTCTCTATTGGAGGCTTTTCTACTCATGATGAAAGTTTTGCTTTCTTTAATAATTATTCTACGCAATGGGTAGCGATGCTCTTTATGCTCATTGCTGGTATGAATTTTGCCCTTCACTTTACAGCTTGGTCAAAAACTAAATTGAACAGGATTTATATAGGTCATTATCTAGCAGACTCAGAAGTTAAACTATATTTTCTGATAATTCTTTCAATATTCATAACCTCTGCTTTAGTATTGCACTTAAATCTTGATCAAAATGTGTCTAAAACATTCCAAGAAGCGGCTTTTCAATCTATATCCATAGCAACTACTACAGGTTTTCTTACAGCTGATTACTCTAAATGGCCGACATTTGTTCCTATCATGCTGCTAACTGCTGCTTTTGTAGGTGCATGTGCAGGGTCTACAGGTGGAGGCATTAAAGTAATTAGAGCTTTGATACTCTTTAAACAAGGTACCGGAGAAATTATTAAGCTTATTCATCCAAATGCAATTTTATCTATTAAACTTGGTAATAAGCCATTATCAACTAAGATAGCTGCTTCAGTTTGGGGGTTTTTTTCTCTATATGTAGTTGTTTTTATTGTTATTTTTATGGCATTATTAAATCAAGGTAACGACTTTATAACTTCTTTTTCTGCCGTAGGAGCTACACTTAATAATTTAGGCCCTGGTTTAGGTAATGTTTCTGAGAATTATGCTAATATTACCTTAATTTCTAAATTATGGCTTTGTTTAGCAATGCTTCTTGGAAGATTAGAAATATTTACCCTTTTAGTTATATTGTCTCCTTCTTTCTGGAGAAAATGAAAATTGGATTACTAGTAGATCTTATATAATTTAAATATGAAATTTATTTATAGGATTGCTTTTAATATCATAGGAGTAACTCCTTTAAGCATTATTTACTTTGTGGCAAAGATAATAGGTTCTTTATTGTTTTATCTTCAGAGTTCTTCAAGAAGGATCTCTGCATTGAATATCTCTTTATCTTTTCCTGATTTAAGCAAAACAGACTCCCATAACTTATTAAAAAAAAGTCTTATTGAAAGTTCTAAGGGCTTTTTAGAAAATATTCTTGTTTGGTGCTCTCCTAACAAGGCAAATACCTATTTTAAAATTACTGTAGAAGGCTTAGATAATATTAATGAAAGTCTAAAACTTAATAAAGGTGTAATACTTTTTACACCCCATCAAGGCAACATAGAAGTTCTCATTAATTTCTTATCGCATAATTTTGTATGTTCGATTCCTTTTACAAAGATTAAAAATTCTAATTTTAATGAAATGATTTTAGAAGCTAGAGAAGAAATGGGGGTTAATATGGTTGAAACTAATTTTAAAGGTATAAGAACTCTTATGAAAGCAATTAAGAAAAATGAAGTAGTCGCTATAGCATCTGATCAAGTGCCAAATATTGGTGGTGGAATTTTATCTAGCTTCTTTGGAAGAAAAGCTTTAAGCATGACTTTAGTCTCAACCCTTGCAATGAAAACTAATAGCCCATGCCATTCTATGGTTTGCTTGAGAGAGGGGAATAAAGGCCATTTTAAAATTATCTTTAGTTCAAAGCTAGAACATATTGGAAATAACTTAGAAGAGGGCGTCAACTGCATGAACCAAGAACTAGAAAAATGTATAATGAATTATCCTGAACAATACGCTTGGGAATATAAAAAATATAAACATTCTTCAAATATAGATCCATACAATTAAAGAGTGTTAACGATAGTAAGTATTTACTTTAAGAAATTTAATTAAACGCCTATGGCTGCGAAAACAATGGATGAGCTAGTTTCTCTTTGTAAAAGAAGAGGATTTATTTTTCAATCTAATGAAATCTATGGAGGACTTCAGGGAACATATGATTTTGGTCCATTGGGAGTAGAGCTTAAGAATAACCTAAAACAAGCTTGGTGGAGATCTATGGTCTACGATAGAGACGACGTAGAAGGTCTGGACACTTCCATTTTAACGAATCCTAAAGTTCTAAAGTACTCAGGACATGAAGATACTTTTTCTGATCCTTTAGTAGATTGTAAAAATTGTAAAAGTAGATGGAGAGAAGATCATCTTAAAAAAAAGAAATGCCCTAACTGTGGATCTTCTGATCTTACCGAAGCAAGACCTTTTAACTTAATGTTTAAAACTAATGTTGGTCCTCTAGAAGATGAAAACTCTTTTGCTTACTTAAGACCAGAAACTGCTCAAAATATTTTTACAAATTTTAAAAATGTAATGGATGCAACATCTCACAAACTTCCATTTGGAATAGCTCAAATTGGTAAAGCCTTTAGAAATGAAATAACGCCTAGGAATTTTATTTTCAGGGTTCGTGAATTTGAGCAAATGGAATTAGAGTTTTTTGTGAAACCAGGAACAGATGACAAGTGGCATGAATCATGGATAGAAAATAGATTAGATTGGTGGGTAGATCAAGGTCTTAATAAAGAAAGCTTAGAACTTTATGAGGTTCCTAAAGAGGATTTATCTCATTATTCTAAAAGAACTGTTGATATCATGTATAAATTTCCTCATGGCGTTGAAGAGCTTGAAGGAATTGCTAATAGAGCGGACTTTGATTTAGGTTCACATTCTAAAAACCAGGAAGAACTATCTTTAACTTCAAACACCATGGTGAATAAGCACTCAAACTCTAAATTAGCGATTCAAGATATAGAAACAAAAAAATGGAATGTTCCATTTGTGATTGAACCTTCAGCCGGCATTGAAAGGGGAATACTAGCTATACTTTGTGAAGCATTTAAAGTAGAAAAGCTAGATAATAACAAGGAAAGGGTTGTACTCTCTTTACTTCCTCATCTAGCTCCAATTAAAGCTGCCATCATTCCTTTAAAAAGAAATAATGAAGATCTTGTTAATGAAGCTCTAAAGATAAAAAAAGAACTACAACAGTTGCAACTAGGTAGAGTTGTCTTTGAAAACTCTGGAAATATAGGTAAAAGTTATAGGCGTCATGATGAAATAGGGACGCCTCTCTGTATAACTGTCGACTTTGAATCATTAGATCATAAAACTGTAACTTTGAGAGATAGAGATACAATGGAGCAAGAAAGGTTAAAGATAGATGAAGTAGGTGAATTTTTCAAAAAAAAACTCTTATAAATATACAAAGAAACTCATAAATGAAGAACCCTAATAAAGTACTTATACTGGACAGGGATGGTGTTATAAATGAAGACCTATGGGACTATGTTACCGTGCCAGAAGATTTCAAGCCAATTCAAGGGAGTATAGAGTCTATAGCCAAACTTTATCAATCTGGATACAAAATTACTGTTGCCACAAACCAGGCCTGCATTGGTAAAGGAATTATTTCTGATGAACAGTTGAAAAGAGTTCATAACTTTATGTTAGAAATAATAGAAGAGAAAGGGGGGAAGGTAGATTGCATAGCTTATTGCCCGCACTCCCCTGAAGAAAAATGTAACTGTAGAAAACCTGAAATAGGACTTCTAACAAAAATAGAAAATGAACTTAAAATTAGTCTAGAAGGTTCGTACTTTATCGGTGATAAAGAGTCAGATGTATTGGCAGCAAGAAATTTTGGTTGCGTCCCCTTATTAGTGAAAACTGGTTATGGAAAAAAAACGCTAGAAAGCACCTTTTGCCCAAAAGAAGAGCATTGCTTTGAAGACCTAAAACATGCCGCTGCATATATTTTGAAAAATCCTCTGTAAATAATGATTTTTCTTAGATCATTCATTTTTTATATTGGGTATCTTGTTTCAGGATTTATTGCTGGGTTTTTTGCTACATTTATAGGTCCATTTATAAATTTAGAAAGAAGGCTTAAAATTTTTTCAATGTGGCCTTTATTTGCTAACTGGTATTTGGGGAAGACTTGCAATATAAAAGTAATAATAGAGGGAAAAGAAAATATAACTAACAAGCCTTGTATTATTGTTTCCAACCATCAGGGCCAATGGGAGACGTTCTTTTTTCAATATCTTTTCTTTCCATTATGCACACTATTAAAAAAAGAATTATTGTTCATTCCCTTTTGGGGATGGGCCATGAAACAATTAGAGCCCATAGCTATAGACAGAAAAAAACCAAATGCCGCCTTAAAAACCATATTAAAAGAAGGGGAGAAAAGGCTTAATAATAATATGTTTATTCTATTTTTTCCTGAAGGCACAAGGATGCCCGCAGGCGAGGTTAAAAAATACTCAAGAAGCGGATTTGAGTTAGCACTCAAAACCAATACCCCTATTCTTCCCGTTGTTCATAATTCTGGAGATTGTTGGCCAGCTCATAGATTCTTAAAAAGACCAGGTACGATAAAAATTAGAATAGGTAAATCTTCGCTAGTTTCAAATACAAAAAAGGCTGCTATAGAAATTGAAAATTGGACAAGAATTAACTTAAAAGAAATAAGAGGTCTTGAGAGCTAAATATCTAGATTCACGACTAATTTAGCATTTTCATCTATAAATTGCTTTCTAGGTTCGACTTCGTCCCCCATAAGAGCATGGAACAAGTTATCAGCATTTTGAAGATCTTCTACACTCACTTGCCCCAATCTTCTTGCCTCTGGATCCATAGTGGTTTCCCAAAGTTGGTTAGCATTCATCTCTCCCAGTCCTTTATATCTCTGGATAGAGAATGATTTTCTTGCCGCCTCTAATAGATTCTCAAGAGCTTCAGAAAAATCTGATGCTAAGTATTTATTTTTATTATAAACAAAATGACTGTTTTCGTTTATTAAGGACAGCAAGTCCTCTCCAAATGTACAGATATCTTTATAAAATTTAGATTTAAAGAAATTATTATTTAATACCCAGGAGTCCTCTGTTCCGTGACTAAGTAATAAAAAGGTTGGCTCATAAATATTTAGCTCAGTATTTTTATATACTTTAGTGTTCCATATAGCCCCACTTTGGGCTGAATCATTTAAACTTTTTTCTAGACTTTTACTCCATTTATTGACTTCTTTTTCGCTTTTTAAGTCAGGTAATTTTTTAATATAGGCCATTCTTTCTAAAAGCACTTTTGGGTATCTATTAGAAAGGCCATCTATTGCTAATTTAAATTCATCGTTTTCTTTTATTAGCTTTCCTAAAGCCAATCCCGTTATAGACTCTCCTTTTTTATTTAATACTAATTCGCCCTCTTCAAGAATTTCAGTTATTAAATGATCTCTGAAGGACACATCGTCCTTTAAATAAATTTCTTGCTTGCCTTTTTTTAACTTAAGCAGGGGTGGTTGTGCAATATAAATAAAGCCTTTCTCAATAAGCTCTGGCATTTGTCTATAAAAAAATGTTAGCAGAAGAGTTCTAATATGCGAGCCATCCACATCGGCATCTGTCATTATTATAATTCTTTGATAGCGAAGTTTTTCAATTTGCCACTCCTCACCCTTTATTCCACAGCCTAAAGCCGTTATAAGTGTAATTATTTCATCTGAAGATAAAACTTTATCTATTCTGGCTTTTTCTACATTTAAAATTTTTCCCTTAAGGGGCAATATGGCTTGAAATTTTCTATCCCTACCTTGCTTGGCAGAACCGCCTGCCGACTCTCCCTCTACAAGATATATTTCACTGAGAGCCGGATCCTTTTCTTGACAATCAGATAGCTTACCAGGCAATCCGCCACCATCGAAAACTCCCTTTCTCCTAGTTAAATCTCTTGCTTTTCTTGCTGCCTCTCTGGCTCTAGCAGCTTCTATTATTTTCGTTGCAACTAATTTAGCTTCGTTTGGATTTTCTAGTAAATACTCCCTTAAGCTTTTGTAGACTTCTTGTTCTACAACAGGCCTTACTTCCGAAGAAACTAATCTATCTTTCGTTTGTGAAGAAAATTTAGGGTCTGGTACTTTTACAGAAATAATTGCTGTAAGCCCTTCCCTAGCATCATCACCCCCTGCGGTTATTTTATTTTTTGTAAAAAAGCCTTCCTTCTCCATATAATTGTTAAGTCCTCTCGTGAGAGCCGTCCTAAACCCCACCAAATGAGTTCCCCCATCCCTTTGTGGAATATTATTTGTAAAGCATTGAATATTTTCTTGATATCCATCATTCCACTGAAGCGCAACTTCTACTGACATTCCATCTTTAGCATCTTGTATAAAATGAAAAATAGAATTTACTGTATTCCTTTTCTTATTAAGAAATCCAACAAATGCTGCAAGACCTCCTTTATGTTTAAAGGTTTCTTTTTTTCCTGTTCTTTGATCTTCTAAAATAATTTCTAAACCCGAATTTAAGAAAGACAACTCCCTTAATCTTCCAGCTAAGATATCATAGTGAAATTCTATGTTAGTAAAAGTATCCTTTGATGGAATAAACCTAATTTCTGTTCCAGTTTTTTCAGTTTTACCAGCTTTCTTCAATTTTGATTTAGGATCTCCATTAGAGTACATTTGTTGATATACGCTACCTTCTCTCCTAATAGTGAGCTCCAACTCATCAGAAAGTGCGTTGACAACAGAAACTCCTACTCCATGGAGTCCACCGGAAACCTTGTATGAATTATCATCAAATTTACCTCCCGCATGAAGTTTTGTCATTATTACTTCTGCCGCTGAAACACCTTCTTCTTTATGAATATCTGTAGGAATACCTCTTCCATCATCCTCTACAACCACGCTATTATCAGAGAGTATAGTTACTTTTATTTGAGAGCAGTGGCCTGCTAAAGACTCATCGATAGAATTGTCAACTACCTCAAAAACCATATGGTGCAGACCAGTGCCGTCATCTGTATCCCCAATGTACATTCCAGGCCTCTTTTTTACCGCTTCCAGTCCTTTTAAGACCTGAATGCTAGTAGAGTCATAATCAGAAGACTTTACTTCAGTTTTTTTTGCTGTTTTTGTTTGGTTTTTGACGGGTTTTGAAGTGCTTTTTTTCTGTTTCGCCATGAGTTTATTTTACAACATTTTTATATGAAAATCTTATTAATGTTTTTGCTTTTTTTATTTAAGCTGTTGACCCAATCTTTGCCTGTTGAAGTTAATATAGCTTGTCTTTTATTTTTAGACATTAGATCAATTGCTACATCCAAATTTTGTTCGTCTAATTCAGAACCTAAATCGTCTATCATAAGGAAATTTCTATACCCTTGAATTTCTTCTAAGATTTTTTGAACAGATAAAAAAACTAGTATTATCAATAACTTAACTTGTCCTCTTGATAAAAAATCGTTTATAAGCTTATTGTTTTTTGTAAATATTAAGTCCGCCCTGTGAGGACCTACGCTTGTCCTGCCTATAGCTATATCTTTAAATAATGAGTTTCTTAACTCACCCTTTAAACTTCTACCTTTTTTCCAACCCCACGAATAATTAAAAGTAATACCTTTTAAAAAATCTAAATTATAATCTTTAGAAATTTTCAGAAGACTTTCTTCTGTTGAAATTCTGAATATATTGAATACTTCGTTCTGGGACTTTCCTAATAAAACCCCATATTCCACAATCTTCTCCGTCCAAAATTCTAATTCTTTATTTTTTTGTCCTGATACCAAGAGATTATTTCTTTGTTTTAGAGACTTTATATAGAAATTATATATTTTTTTAGTTTCAGGTTTCACGTGAAACATAATTTTATTAAGAAAATCCCTCCTTTGCTCTGGAGCTCCTTCAACTAATTTAAACGAAGTATCATTTATTATGGAAGGTATTACGCTTATTGAAGATTTATTTAATTTGTTTTCTCCCTCTTTAATTTTAACCCTGACCCTTCCTGCAATGGGCTTTTCTACATCTATTCTTATATTTTTTCCTTCTCTATTCTCCAATAAAGACACAACAAATCCAGAGGTTTCTTCTTTTATACAATTTATTAGTCTTGAAGATCTATGAGACCTACCCGAATAGGCTATATTTAAGGCTTCTAGGATACTAGATTTACCAGAACCGTTTTTTCCAATGATTAGATTTATGCCTGGCTCGAAAGAAAAAGAATGCTTATTAAATAGTCTTAAGTTTGAAATGTCTGCCCTTATTAAAGCCATATATGATTATAGCCTCATGGGCATAATCACATATAAAGAATCATCTTCATTGGTAGAATTTATTGTGCAGCTTGAATCCTCTCCATAGAAAGAAATCTCAGCCTCTTTTGTATCTATTGAGTTAAGTGCCTCTACTAAATAACCTATATTAAATCCTATTTCAAAAGATTCACCAGAATAAGTAGCTTCTAGGTCTTCCTCTGCCGACTCTTGTTCTGGATTATTCGCTGAAAGCTTTAAAGCATTTTCTGATAAAGAAAGACGAACTCCCCTATACTTTTCATTAGATAATACTGAGGCCCTGCTAAGGGCAGACAAAAGGTTTTCACGTAAAATTCTTAGTGATTCAGGTGCCCCTTCTGGAAAAACTTTTTTATAATCAGGAAACTTTCCGTCTATTAATTTTGAAGAAAACTTAAAAATATCTGAATTAAGGCTTAAAAAATTAGACCCTAAAACTAACTCTACTTCATCATTTGCAGATTGAAGAATTTTAAGCAGCTCTAAAACTGCCTTTCTTGGGACTATGGAGCTAAAATCATTTACGTCTTTTAAATTATTTCTAGATATAGCCAATCTATGGCCATCTGTTGCTACGGCAGAGATAACGCCTTCCTTAACCTCTATTAACAAACCATTTAAGTAATACCTGACGTCCTGAGATGCCATGGAAAAATGAGTTTTTTGAAGTATATTTCTAATTAAATCTGGGGGGACTTTTGTTGCGGACAGAACTTCCTTGCAATCTATTTCAGGAAAATCTGACGCTGAAATAGTAGATAGATCTGCTTTAAAAGACTTTGCCCTTATGGACAGCTTGCCCAAGTTAAGAAAAAAATTTATTTCTTCATTATCTGGCAAAGACCTACATAATTCCGACATTTTTTTTGCTGATACTGTAATTTCTCCCTCTTCTTTCACTTCCTTTACTTCTGCTATGGTTTTTATTTGTATCTCTAGATCTGTCGCAGAAAAAGCTGCTTTTTTTCCTACGATAGTTATAAGCATATTTGCTAAAATAGGTATGGTATTTTTTCTTTCTGCCACTGCAGCCGCATTCTGTATCGCTTCTACAATTTGATCTTTCTTTGCTATAAAATTCATGCCGTTAATACTCTTATCAGGTTTCTATAATCTTGCTCTATCTCATTACTAGAGCTTCTTAATTCATTTATTTTTCTGCAAGCATGCAAAACTGTGGTGTGGTCTCTGCCACCAAAAGAATCTCCTATTTCAGGAAGGCTATGATTTGTAAGCTCTTTTGCTAGAGACATTGCCATTTGTCTTGGTCTTGCTATAGACCTACTTCTTTTTTTAGAAAGCATATCTCCTAGCCTAATATTATAATACTCAGAAGAAATTCTTTGAATATTTTCTACGCTTACTTGTTTTGCCTGGATGGCTAAAAGGTCTTTAAGGGATTCTTTTATTGAAAGAACAGTGATGGGTTTATTTGTAAAGTTTGAATTAGCCACCACCCTCTTTAGGGCGCCCTCTAGCTCTCTAACATTAGATCTTACCTTCTGGGCAATAAAGAAAGCGCTTTCGTTGTCTAAATCAACTTCCATACTTTTTGCTTTTGATAACAATATAGCCACCCTTGTTTCAAGCTCTGGGGGCTCTATTACAACAGGCAGGCCCCACCCTAATCTTGATTTTAGCCTATCTTCTAGTCCATCTATTTCTTTAGGGTATCTATCGCAAGTAAGAACCATTTGGCTTCCTCTCTCTAAAAGCGAATTAAATGTATGAAAAAGCTCCTCTTGGGATTGCTCCTTATTTGCAAAAAACTGTATGTCGTCTACAAGCAGAGCATCTAAGCCTCTATAAAAACTTTTAAATTCTGATATTGCTCCTAATTGAAGCGATTTTACCATATCATTCACGAACTTCTCCGAATGAACGTATACTACCTTTTTACTAGAATCTGATTTCTTTATATGATTTCCAACTGCATGCATCAAATGGGTTTTACCTAGGCCCACCCCGCCATAAATGAATAAAGGATTATAAGAATTTTTTTCCCCCTCTGAAACTTGCTTTGAAGCGGCGAAGGCAATTCTATTAGATTTTCCTTCTACAAAGTTGTCGAAAACAAAAGAGGAAATTAAATTCTCTTCTACCTTGGGTTCTTTTTTGGTTTTAATTGGCTGACTCTTCTTTTCATAGCTTCCCGTTATTTCCCGGTGCTTAGAGTTATTCACAGGATACTCCTGGACTTCATATGTTAGGTTTAACTCCTGGTTTGTTGTTATGGCTACAAGCCTTTCCTGTATCAAGGAAGAATATTTCTCTTCCACCCAGTCTAAAATGAACTTATTAGGAGCTATAACGCTATAGGATAAAGGCTTTGATCCCTCATTTTCCTTTAGCGATAAAGGAGAAATCCATGTAGAATACTCCTCCATAGATATATCTCTTTGAATTGTTTTTTTGCACTCGTTCCAGAAATATAAATTGGGCATAACGAAATTATTATATACCTTTTTTTTAACTTATCCACAGCATAAACAAGAATATAAGCTGTTAATAAGCTGTTAATTAAATGATTATTTAATTTTTCTTGTTAAAGTTGGTGAAAAAACCTATTATTCACACCCTTTTTAAGCTAAATACCAAACCATTATGAAAAGAACATATCAACCAAGTAAAATAAAAAGGGCGAGAACCCACGGTTTTAGATTAAGAAATTCTTCTAAGAGCGGGAGGGCCATATTGAACTCTAGGATAAAAAAGGGTAGAAAAAAACTATCAGCTTAATCCTCCTTTTAATTAAGATGTCCCTTAAAAAGATAAACAAAATATCTTCTCAAGAAACTTTTGCACACGTCTTTAAGTGTCCTGATTTTAAATTAAAATCTAAAGGATTTTCTCTGCTAGCAAAAAAAAACTCAAGGGACAATCCCAGGCTCGGAATATCTTTAAAGAAAAAAAATATTAAACTATCTGTGCACAGAAATTTAGTTAAGAGACTCATTAAAGAAACGTTTGTGTATCAAAAAGATAAGTTGCCTAATTTAGACTATATAATAATATCTTCAAGGGGGCTGGATATAAAAAACCCCGCTCTTAAACATGAAATTTATTCGTTGTGGGAAAATGCCTCTAGTAAACAAGTTAACTAAAGAATTCTTAATTCTAGTTATAAATTTTTATAGAAGATTTATCAGTCCTCTTACGCAAAGTTCTTGCCGGTACCAACCTACATGTTCAGAGTATGCTTTGGAAGCCATCCAAATCCACGGCCCCTTTAAGGGAATTATAACCTCGTTAAAAAGAATTTTAAGTTGCCATCCTCTGGGGGGAAGTGGCTACGATCCTGTTCAAAACACAAATAAAACAGATAAAAAAAATGGATAAAGTTAAAGGATTTATTATTCTGTCAATTGCCACAGTTTCTTATTATCTATTAATTCAATGGTCTTCTTTTGAGCCTGTTGAAAGTTTAGTCCTTGAAAGGGGGTATGAAGCAGTAAAAGATATTGATAATGTTTTAATTGATAGTAATGACTCACTTACTAAAGGTTTAACGCCTCTTAATAATACACAGCCTTTGGCTTCTTTTGATGATGTAGAGCCTGGCTTAGAAAATTATAAACTTCAAAATAACGTTTTGTCTTTAGAGGTAGATCCTAAAAGCGGGGCGCTTGTTAAGGCCGAGCTTCTGTTAATGAAAAACGAGCTGAAGTCGGAAAGTAACATAATACTTTTCGATGCCTCGGGAGAAAGTAAGTATCTTGCTAAGAGTGGTTTTTTATCTCAAGAAGGGGGGGCCTTAGATCCTATATTTTCCTCTTTTATTTTGTCTGAAGGTGGAGAAAATCCTGTCTATGTTCTTTCTGGAGAAAACGAAAAATACATTATCAAAAAAACCCTTTCTTTAAAAAATAATAAATATGATGTTGAAGTAAGGGATCAGATAACTTTAAAAGAGGGGTACCTGGCGGAAAGTCTTGCGAGCTTTTCTGTAATAGAAAGAAGTCGCAGCGAAGTTGAATCTGGTTTTATGACATACGCATATCTAGGGCCTGTTTTTTCTCTAGACACCGACAAGTATGAAAAAATTAGTTTTGACGATGTTGATGAAGAAGATTTTTCTAAAGAGTCTCAGGGCGGCTGGGCTTCAATTATACAACATTACTTTATTTCTGCCTGGGTACCCAACCAAGATCAAAGATACTTATTTCAAGCAAGGCGGAAGGACAACGGTGTTTATTCAGTCGGAATGGCGGGGGAAAGTTTTTTTCTTGAGCCTAGCATCACAAAAACATCAGTTCAAACTCTTTTTGTTGGTCCTAAAATACCTAAAAACCTAAACGAAGTTCAAGAAAACTTAGCGTTAACCGTGGATTATGGTTGGCTTTTTTGGTTGGGAGAGCCTCTTTATTGGGTTTTAAACTTTGGCTTTTCTTTTTTAGGGAACTGGGGTCTGGCTATTATATTTTTAACCGTGTCCTTGAAACTTCTTTTGTGGCCATTATCTGCCGCTGCCTACAGGTCTATGGGAAAAATGAGAGCCCTTTCTCCCAAGCTACAAGAATTACAAGCAACTTATGGTTCTGATAAGCAAAAATTTAGTCAAGAGATGATGGCGCTTTACCAAAAAGAGGGTGTAAATCCGCTTGGGGGCTGCTTACCTATGGTTGCACAAATGCCCTTTTTTATTGCTTTTTATTGGGTTTTAATAGAAACGGTAGAGCTTAGACATGCGCCCTTTTTCTTCTGGATAGTTGACTTGTCTCAAAAAGATCCTTTTTTTGTCCTTCCCTTGTTAAATGCTGCTGGTATGTATTACTCGCAAACCCTAACGCCCACGCCCCCTAATGCTGACCCCATGCAGGCCCAAATGATGAAATATATGCCGTTGGCATTTTCTGCTCTGTTCTGCTTCTTTCCGGCGGGCCTAGTTCTCTATTGGCTTATAAATATGTTGGTTACCTTAATACAACAACTTTATTATCTTAGGCCTTATAGATAGATGCTGGAAACGATAGTTGCCCCCGCCACTTCAGTTGGAAGGGGGGGAGTGGGCATAGTGAGGCTTTCCGGTGAAAAGTCGCGACTCATAGGTTCTGCTCTCTGCGGAGATCTTTCCGAGCCCTGGAAGGTAAAAAAATGTACTGTCAGTGACTCTGATAAGGAAATGATAGATTCTGGACTGGTTGTTTACTTTAAGGCCCCGAACTCCTATACGGGAGAAGACGTTGTTGAAATTCACTGCCATGGCAACCCCCTTTTGTTAGATCTAATAACTCGGGCAGCTATAAAAGAAGGTGCTCGCATGGCCTTACCGGGAGAGTTTACTGAGAGGGCTTTTTTAAATGAGAAAATTGACTTGGCTCAGGCAGAATCTGTTGCAGATCTTATATCTGCAGAATCACTAGAGGCTATAAAGGTTGCCGAGTCCTCTCTTAAGGGTGATTTTTCCAATAAAATAAACCTGGTTATAGATAAAGTTTTAAAAATGCGCGTAAACATTGAAGCAGGTTTAGATTTTCCAGAAGATGAAACAGACGAAAAGGAGGATGCCCTATTAGAAGGTCTTTTAGAAGAGATAATACAAGAGGTGAATTCTATCCTTGAGGGCTCTAAGAGGGGGGCGCTTTTAAGAGACGGCTTTAAAGTGTCCATCATCGGTCCTCCCAACTCAGGCAAATCTACACTTGTAAACCGATTAGCTCAGGAGAATATAGCCATTGTTTCAAGCGTTCCAGGAACGACCAGAGATCCTATTAGAAAAAAAATAAACTTAGACGGCTTCGTTATTGAGATTGTAGATACCGCCGGGGTTAGGGAAGAAACTAGTGACCCCATAGAAAAAGAAGGAATAAAAAGAACGGTCTCAGAAAAAGTAGATTCTGACCTAGTTTTATATACGTGTTCTGTTGATACGAACCACAAACATCCCGATTTCAACGAAGAGCCTATGATAAAAATTTACACTAAAGCTGACCTGGGTGAGGAGAAAAGATTTGGTGCGTATAAAGATTTTATATATATATCTGCGCAAGAAGAGAGGGGCTTAGACGTGTTAACTGCAGAAATTTTAAAAGTGCTGGGGGTTTCCGAGAAGAGTCAAGTTCCTATTTTGGCAAGAAGAAGACACATTGTATTAATAGAGGGTTGCTTGCAAAAACTCTACAGTTGTGGAGTTGCTTTAAAAGAAAGGGGACAAAATGAACTGTGTGCGGAATTTCTCAGAGAGGGTCAGGATATTTTGGGGCAAATAACAAGACCTGTTGCAAGCGAAGATTTACTAGGAGAAATTTTTTCTAGTTTTTGTATTGGAAAATAAGTGTATAACTTGTTTATTTTCTACTTAGACCTGTTTGCAGTTTTTTATTACCTCAAAAGTATCAACAGCTTTAATTCTTAGAATACAGTTTGTGTTTTATTTATACATATATTTGATTCCTCTAATGAGCTTGATAAATAAGAAGGACTTTAGTTTTCCACATTTTTTTTCTGCTCTATAATAGTGAATTAAGTTAATATTAATACTATAAATTTATTTTATAAGTTATACACAAAATTAAATTATCAATACAAATTATCAAATAATTGTAATAGGTGGGGGTCATGCTGGCGTAGAAGCTGCCGCCGCTTGCGCTCGTTCTAATTTAGAGGTTCTGCTAGTTACACACTCTTTTAAAACCGTGGGACAGATGTCATGTAACCCGGCTATTGGGGGAATAGGTAAAAGCCACCTAGCCAGGGAGATTGATGCTATGGGGGGATTAATGGCCAGGGCTACAGACCTGTCAGGCATTCATTTTAGGGTATTGAATTCTTCCAAGGGTCAAGCTGTCAGAGCCACCAGGGCTCAAACGGACAGAGCCCTTTACAAAAAAGCTATCCAAGGCTTCTTAAAAAACTATAAAAATTTATCAGTTTTAGAAGATGAAGTAGAAGATCTGTTAATAACCAAAGGCAGAGCGGGCGGGATATTAACAAAGAAAAAAAACAAGATAAAAGCCGAATGTGTGATCTTAACAGCCGGAACTTTCTTGGGCGGAGTAATGCACACGGGATTAAAACAGGAGGACGGCGGGAGAGCCGGAGCCGAGGCAAGCAACAACTTAGCTAAAAGGCTCAGGTCGTTACCACTCGAAGTCGGAAGAATGAAAACAGGAAC
>TARA_B110000014_G_scaffold99660_1_pt1 | contig 16046 bp, 15 predicted proteins | sample TARA_B110000014 | Tara Oceans TARA_B110000014 (sample SAMEA4396468) | marine metagenome | biome: Westerlies Biome; feature: [MES] marine water layer (ENVO:01000295) within the mesopelagic zone...; material: water (ENVO:00002006), including particulate matter (ENVO:01000060) such... | reverse complement strand
ATTGCACCTAACCATATCCATCTTACAAAATGTTTAATCTGAATTCTAAAAGACCAAGTGCCCTTTCCTAAATTATCTCCTAAAGTTATATAAACATCTTGAAAGAATCCTGGTTTGATTGCAGCTTCAGATGTGGCTTGTTTTGCAGAGGGATAGAACCTCTTTTCAGTTATTAGAAGTGTTCTTTTTGTACTAGATAAATCTTTCATCTCTATTACTGCTCTTTCAGTTTCATAATTTTGTTTCTCAGAAATATTCACATCTTTTAACTTAAATTCATAACCCCCTAAAACATAATCATCATTTTTCGAAAGCTTAACTTCATTTTGCAATGAATAAGAGGTAACCATACCTATTCCAATTACTAGAACGGCTGTACCCAAGTGGGAGAATATAAGACCCATTCTATGCAAAACTATTTTTTTTAATCTACTGAAACCGAGATTCCTTAAAAAAGGATCAACTAAATTACCTGAAATTATCCAACAAAATAGAATCCCGGCAATAAAAGCTCCAGATGTAACTTTTCCAAAAAATAAATAAACTAAAAGATAAAATAAAATAAACGCTATTATTGACTCTAAAATTATCCTTGTAATAAAACTTGTATCGCTAATTTTAGTCCAGCTCAAATACATCGCTAACCCCTGAAGGAGCGCCAAGCCTATAGCAAAAGGCAAGATGAGAATCTCATAGTAAGGAGCACCAACCGAAATCTGCTTACCTCCTGTAAACGCTTCATAAATCATAGGGAACAAAGTCCCAAACATTATAGATAAGGCCAAGATAACTAAGAGTAAATTATTAAGCAGTAATCCAAACTCTTTCGATAAAAAAGAATAACTTTTTTCCCTTCCTTCCGACTTATTCTTAAAAGCAAATATTAATAAAGAGGATAAAATAAAATAAGCAAAGATTAATAAAATAAAGACACCTCTTTCAGGATCAAGTGCAAATGAATGAACTGAAGTAAGAACTCCTGACCTAACTAAGAATGTTCCAAGTAAGCATGAAGCAAAAGCTAATATGGTTAATAATAGAGACCAACGACTAAAAACACCTTTATTATGGGTAACTATTAAAGAATGAAAAAGAGCTACAGAAATTAACCACGGCACAAAAGCAGCATTTTCTACTGGATCCCAAAACCACCACCCTCCCCAGCCAAGTTCATAATATGCCCACCAGCTTCCTAAACAAATACCCAAGGTTAAAAATGCACCTGATAAAAGGGCCCAAGGTCTTATTAATCCAGCCCACAATGTGCTTTTATAGCCTATCAGCATAGAAGCGATGGCCATTGAAAAAGGAATAGATAGACCAGAATAACCAGCATATAAAAGCGGAGGATGAATAGTAAATGCAAAATCCTGAAGCAATGGATTGAGTTCAATGCCCTCCATTGGAGAAATGGGCAATATTCTTTCAAATGGATTAGAAGTAAATATAGTAAATGCTAAAAAAGAAAAAATTATTTGGCATAGCACAATGATAGTCATACATCTAAATAATTCCCCTTGGGCTTTGCTCTTAAATAAATAAAATACCGACCATAGACATAAAATACTTATCCAGAGGATTAAAGATCCTTCATGAGCCCCCCAAGTGGCAGTCAATTTATAGTAGAAAGGCAAATTAGTATTGGAATTCATGGCTACATAAAGTAAAGAAAAATCATCTACATAGAATGAATAGATCAGAATTAAAAAACTAAGAAAAGTAAAAACTGAAGTAGCTAATAAAAGCGATTTATATGTTGATATTAATAGCTCATCTTTTTTTATTATTCCATATACAGGAATTAAAGAACCCGCTAAAGAGAAGACTAAAGCACTAATAAGAAAAATATGTCCAATTTCAGGAATCACTTCTAGATTTCAAAGTTTTTTGAACTTCCGGTGGCATATAATTTTCATCATGCTTAGCTAAAACCTCAAATGCCTCTAACGTTTTCTCTTTTCCCACAATACCTTTAACAACTACTCCTGAATTCTCTGAAAATAGATTAGGTAATATGCCTGAATACGTTACTAAAATAGATTTATTAAAATCAGTAATAACAAAAGAGACTTCAAGCTCGTCGGGTACCCGGACAAAACTCCCTTTTTGAACCATTCCACCTGCTCTTATTTTTGCCCCTTCCTTCAAATTAGAATCATGGAATTGTGAAGGAGAATAGAATAAATCAATATTTCTGCTTAATGCACTTAGAACAAGAAAAAGTGCGAGAGATGAGCCTATGAGGATGATAGAAATTACATAAATTCTTTGTTTTCTTAAAGGGTGCATCAGAAATTACTTAACTTAGTTTCCTCAAAATCTTTCATAAGTCTTTTGAACCGAAAAAAAGGAACTAAAATATTTAAAATAATAATAATAATGAAAATACCTAAAACGCTATAAACATAATAGCCGTATCCATTTAATATAAATAAATCTGTAATTAAGTTCATGATATTTTTTCTAATTTATTTTGGAAATAAAGGCCAACCCACCTAGTATCTCTTTCTCTATAAAGAATTTCTACTCTTAACCTTTGAATAAGCATAAAAATATAAATGAAATAAAACCCAATAACACAAATGGCTAAAGGTATATACATCTCAGGACTCATGGAAGGTGCGGAAGTTAATGAAAAAGTAGAGGGCTGGTGAAGTGTTTGCCACCAATCTACTGATTTTTTAATTATTGGAATAATGGCAATTCCAACAATAGATAAAAGGGAAATACTTTTATCTCCTTTCAATTGATTATCAGAAAAAGAATACAGGCCTATTATTGAAGCATAAATAAAGAAAAGAAGTAAAGTTGAAGTAAGCCTAGCATCCCATACCCACCAAGTACCCCAAGTAGGGTATCCCCATATAGATCCACTGATTAAAGCTAAGAAAGTAAAACTAGCACCTATAGGAGCTGCTGACCTCACCAACATACCAGCGATCTTAACTCTCCAGACAAGGTTTAAAAAACCAAAAATTGACATAGTGATTAGCACTGATTCAGCTAAAATTGCAGACGGAACATGGATATAAATAATCCTATAAACTTCACCTTGTTTATAATCGGGGGGCGAAAAGAAAATACCCCAGATAAGACCAAATGTTAAAATTAGAAAAGCAAATAAACCAAACCACGATACGTATCTTGTTGTCGAATTAAAAAATCCGGGTGTTGAGCCCATTTTAATAAACCAAGACTTTATTTTTTTCCAACTATTCATAATTTAATCTAATGGAAGCGGCAATTGCTAAAGATAATCCAGGTATTCCAATTGCTAATATTGAACCTAAATACATAAGATAAACAACATAGTCTTGGTTATTAATGGAAGCCTCTACACACGCAGTGCCTAAAATTAATATTGGAATAGAAAAAGGTAAAACAATTATAGCACTTAGGATAGCATTCTTTCCTAAAGACAAAGAGCCGCCTAAAGCCCCAAGAAGGCTAAAAAGAAGTGATCCTATAGAAAGACTTATTAATAAAACTGAAATATTTTCATAGGAGAAATATAGAAATAAACTTGCCAATAAAGAACAAATTACTATTGGTGCTCCAGCTACTAACCAGTGACAAAACACTTTTGCTAGGACTATTAAAAATAAGGGCTCGCCGCTAATCAAGATTTGTTCCAAAGTACCATCCCTATAATCACTATTAAAAATTCCCTCAATAGCCAGTAACGAGGATAACAATGCTGCTATCCAAATAATATTTGATGCCATTAAATTAAGTTGATTTGGTTCTGGCCCAAATGCAATAGGAAAAAGAGTAATAATAGTTAAGAAGAAAATTACTGGCGTTATAAAACCTACTAGCTTCCTACTAGAAATCAAAAGATCACGTCTTATGATCAATAAAAACCAATCAAAACTAGATGTTAAAGAACTATGCTTCATATTGGCTTAAATTTATTATTTTATTTTCTGTATTGAAAGGTCGGTGCCCTGTAACAATGAAAGAAGAGCCCATATTGTTTAAATCTTCTACTATCTTAGAAAATAGAAGAATAGATGGGTCATCCAATGCTGTAAGAGGCTCATCTATGATATATAAAGGTTTAATGTTCAAGATCCATCTTGCCATAGCCACCCTCCTTACCTGCCCTGCTGAAAGATCAGAGCAGAATCTATTAATATAATCTAGCATCTCAACCCTCTCTAAAGCTTGTTTGAGAGAAAAAATATCTCTCTTTTCAGGCATAAATAATCTTAAATTCTCTAAAACAGTCAAATTATTCTTTACTGCCAAAAGATGACCTTGATAAAAACACTGAGGGTAGAACAAAGATTGGATCAACTCTCCATGCCATCTTATTTCGCCATCAACTTCTGGTACTAAACCAACTATAGCTTTTAGTAAAGTAGTCTTACCTGAACCATTTTCTCCTATAACCTCAATATTTTCTTCACTATTTAAATGAAAATTTATATCCTGAAAAATATTAATTTCGGATAGATTGCATCCTAGGTTAGAAACTTCGAGCATAAATTTTAGAAATTATAAAAAAGAAAAGATTATTTTAACAAAATAAGTAAGAAATCTAAATGTATGGTACATATTTTAATGTAAGGTACAGGTTTATCTTCCTTATTATCATTAAAATAATTTACAATAACTAAAATTACTTAATATATACATGTCTAAATTATTCTTAAAAAGATCAGATGTGGAGTTCGTAGAGGAAGGAAACGGTCTCGCTCCTAAATTCAATGATGATGGCTTAATACCTGTAGTTGTTATAGATTTCAAAAGTAAAGACCTGCTTATGCATGGGTATATGAATCGAGAGGCTTTAGAATTAACGATAAATGAGGGCATAGCTCATTACTGGAGCAGGAGTAGAAAAAAGCTATGGCGAAAAGGAGATACAAGCGGGATGATCCAGAAAGTTAGAGAAATTCTAATAGATGATGATCAAGATGCTATTTGTCTAAAAGTTAAAGTAGAAGGACTTGGAGCGAGTTGTCATGTAGGGTATAGGTCATGCTTTTATAGATCTATTGAAAAGACTAGCTCTGAAGTTTTACTAAAATTTCTAGAACATAAAAAAATATTTGATCCTGAAGATATTTATCCTGGAGCAGAAAATCCTACTAAATTATAAGATTAAGTAACTAGTTTTAATCTTATAATTGATTTACTTGGATGCATTTAACTCTTAATTGAGATTGAATCCTTTCAGCCCACTCAGCTAAATAAGTTCTAGTATCTCTTGGATCAATAATTTCATGTACTGAAAAACTTTCAGCTCTTGCAAAAGTATTTTGTTGAGAATTAAGAGCATCCTCTATCTCCTTTCTTTTTGCTTCAGGATTTACTGACTCTGAGATTTCTTTTTTAAATGCTACGGCTACCCCTCCCTCTATAGGAAGAGCTCCAGATTCAGCTGATGGCCACGCTAAAACATATCCATCTGGACCATAATGAGCGGCTGCTGCTACTCCATAAGATTTTCTAATTATTACTGAACACCATGGGATTGTTGATTCTGTTACTGTTAAAACAGCTTCGGTTCCATGCAAAATAGTAGCTTCTAGCTCAGCTTCAGGACCAATAAGAAAACCTGGTTCATCTACTAAGCTTACAACTGGAATATGAAATGTGTCACAGGTTTTAATAAAACGACTAGTTTTTTGGGCTCCTTTTGAGGACATTGAACCAGCATAAAAATTAGAATCATTGGCTAAGATACCGACTGAATACCCATTAATCCTCGCGAATCCTGTGATAATGCCCTGTCCAAAATATCTAGTTATCTCAAAAAAAGAATCATGATCGAATATCTTTTCTATGACTTCTCTCATTTCATATGACTTTTTCTTATCCTTTGGAATGATAGCTAGTAAATCTTCTTCTTTTCTATTGACAGGATCATCAATTATCTTTTGGGAGGACAATTCGTAAATATTTTGAGGCATATAAGACAAAAATCTAGATATTTGATTAAAAGCATCTTCTTCTGTATCAGCTACATTGTCTGTTACCCCATTCATCCTATGAATATTAGATCCACCTAATTCTTCTTTTGTTAATTTTTTTCCAAAAGCTCTTTCCACAACAGCTGGCCCTGCAACTAATATTTGGGAAGTTCTTTTAGTCATTACTCTAAAATGAGAAGCTACAAAACGTGCTGCAGGCAATCCTGCAACAGGGCCTAAGGCAGCCGACACTACAGGAATAACTTTTAATGTATCTGCAACAGACTTGAACCTAGATTTAGAAAAAACTGCATCTCCTCCAGAACTTCTTCCCTTCTTAGAAGGGCCTGCCACAGAGCCTCCTCCCCCTTCATGTAATCTAACTAATGGAAGCTTATAATTGAGAGCTAATTCTTCAGTGTAAACACTTTTTCTGAGACCTGCAGGATTCGGAGAGCCTCCTTTTACTGTAAAGTCCTCTCCAGCTATAACTATTTGATTACCATTTATCTTACCGAACCCTAAAATAAAATTTGCTGGCGTAAAAGCCTGTATATCACCTTTATCATCAATATCCGAAATACCAGCAATCTTTCCCTGTTCTTGAAAAGATCCTTTATCCAGAAGTTTCTCAATCCTCTCCCTCAAAGATAAACGACCTTTAGCATGTTGAAGATCTACTGCTTCTTTACCGCCTTGCTTTGTTGCAAGTTTTTTTCTTATTTTTATTCCGTCAGTTTCTTTTTTCCAATTCATATTTTCTGGTGTCCCGTTCAGGATTTGAACCTGAGACCTCCGGATTAGGAATCCGGCGCTCTATCCAACTGAGCTAACGGGACAGTTGTAAATTATTTCTATTTTACTTATTCTGAGTTGATAAAAAATATTTATTATCTTATAATTTTCTCAGCACCGATTTGAATCAGCTTGCGGGTGCTTTATAAATACAGCTAAATAGAGTTCTCTTTGATAAACCTGTTTAGTGAAAGCTGCAGGTTTTTTTTATTTAAGGAGATTATTATGGCTTACGAAGGAAAGAATATTGAAACTATCGCTCTACATGCGGGATGGAGAGCTGATGAAAATACAGGATCTGTTGCTGTCCCTATTCACCAAACAACAAGTTATCAATTTGAAAGCACAGAAAAGGCTGCAAATCTATTTGCTTTGTCAGAACTGGGTAATATCTATACTAGAATCATGAACCCAACTACTGCGGTTCTTGAAGAAAGAGTAGCAGCTATAGAAGGAGGTGCGGCCAGCCTTGCAACGGCATCTGGACAAACAGCTTCAGCTTATGCAATTCAAAATTTAGCGTCTGTGGGAGATAATATTGTATCTTCTTCTCATCTATATGGAGGAACTTATAATCAATTTAAAAATAACCTCTCGGCTATGGGTATTGAAGTAAGATTTGTTGATCCAACAGATCCTGAAAACTTTTCAAGAGCAACGGATGATAAAACTAGAGCATACTTTGGAGAGACTTTACCAAACCCAAAATTACAGGTTTTACCAATAAAAGAAATAGCTGATATAGGAAGGCCTCTCGGTATCCCTCTAATTGTAGATAATACTGCCGCTCCTATAATTTGTAGACCTTTTGACCATGGAGCCTCTGTTATAACTTATTCAACTACAAAGTATATAGGCGGTCATGGAACATCTATTGGAGGGCTAATAGTAGATGGAGGAAATTTTGATTGGGAAAAAGCTGGATCTGATAGACAGCCTAATCTTAATACTCCTGATGCTTGTTACAATGGAGTTGTTTGGACAGAGGCTATTAAACCTTTAGGTCCAATAGCTTACATTATGAAAGCTAGAACAACACTACTTAGAGATCTTGGAGGAGCCATGAGTCCTTTTAATGCTTGGATGTTCATTCAAGGTCTAGAAACGCTGCCTTTAAGAATGCGAGAACATACTAAGAATGCATTAAAAGTTGCAGAGTTCTTGTCAACAAATAATAATGTTGCTTCTGTTACCTATCCAGGCCTTATGGATGGTAGAAGTAGAGAATTAGCAGATAGTTATTTATCTGGAGGCTATGGAGCTTTAGTTGGATTTGAACTTCCTGGAGGGGTAGAGTCAGGAAAAAAATTCATTGATTCTTTAAAACTTTTATATCATGTTGCGAATATTGGAGACGCAAGATCCTTAGCAATTCATCCTGCTACCACAACTCATAGCCAGTTATCACCTGAAGAACAGCTTGAAGCTGGAGTAACTCCAGGATATGTTAGATTATCAATTGGTATAGAAAATGTGGAAGATATTATCTCTGATATTGAACAAGCATTAAATGCTGCTTCTTAATAAATTATTACGCTAAAGTTATAAAATTAATTTTAAAGAAATATATTTAAGTTTATTTTAGAGACAGAAATATATTAGCTATATATAATCTTTATCTCAATTCAGCATTTAGGAGAAATACATGAAAACACATCATCAATTTTACATAAATGGTAAGTGGGTAGATCCTTCAGAAGGAGTCAAGTCACTTGATGTCATTAATCCATCTAATGAAGATGTTATTGGTCAAATTTCATTGGGTTCAGCAAAAGATGTAGATCTAGCTGTTAACGCAGCAAGACAAGCTTTTGAAGGTTTTAGTGAAACTTCTGTAGAAGAAAGACTTGCATTACTAGGTAAAATTCTTGAAGTTTATCAATCAAGATATGACGAAATTGCTGAAACAATATCTCAAGAAATGGGCGCTCCTCTTTCTCTTTCTAAAGCAGCTCAAGCTGCTACAGGCCTAGGTCATTTTGCTCAAGCTATAGAGATTTTACAAGGTTTCAATTGGGAAGAGACTCGAGGAAAAACTGTTATTAGAAAAGAACCCATAGGAGTAGTAGGAATGATAACTCCATGGAATTGGCCTATAAATCAAATATCCTGCAAGGTTGCTCCTGCATTAGCTGCTGGATGTACTATGGTTCTAAAGCCTACAGAAATTGCTCCTTTAAACGCAATTTTATTTGCTGAAGTTCTTGATGAAGCAGGAGTGCCAGCTGGAGTCTTTAATCTCATTAATGGAGATGGCCCGACAGTTGGAGAAGCTATGTCTTGTCATCCAGAAATTGATATGATGTCTTTTACAGGTTCTACTAGAGCAGGAATCAGTGTTGCAAAAGGAGCAGCAGACACAGTCAAAAGAGTTTCCCAAGAGTTAGGAGGTAAGTCTCCAAATATCATTCTAGATGATGCAGATTTTGCTGCTTCAGTAACTGGCGGGGTAAATCACTGTTTCTTAAATAGTGGTCAATCTTGTAATGCACCAACTCGAATGTTAGTTCCAGAAGCTCGTCACGAAGAAGCAAAAGAATTAGCTAAAACTGCAGCTGAAAATACTAAAGTAGGTGACCCTTTCGGAGAAGATACATCTATAGGTCCAGTAGTCAGTGATACACAATTCAATAAAATTCAGGGTCTAATTGAGAAAGGAATTGCTGAAGGTGCTGAATTAGTCTCAGGAGGTACAGGTAAACCTGACGGGTTAAATTCAGGGTATTATGTTAGGCCAACTGTTTTTGCTAATGTTAATAATGATATGACCATAGCAAGAGAAGAAATATTCGGACCAGTACTTTCTATACTTCCTTACAAAAATGAACATGAAGCAATCAAGATAGCTAATGATACTGATTATGGCTTATATGGTTATGTTTCTGGAGAATTAGAGCACGCCAAGGAGGTAGCAAATAAGATAAGAAGTGGTAGTGTAGCTATAAATGGAGCTCAATCAGACATGGCTACTCCATTTGGTGGCTATAAGCAATCTGGAAATGGAAAAGAATGGGGCCCTTTTGGATTTGAGGAATTCTTAGAAACAAAAGCTGTCATTGGCTATACTAGTTAAATAAAAAAACCGCTGTAAGGCGGTTTTTTTTAAGCTAAATTTAGTAAATCTTTATCCTCTGAATATCTCTTAAAATTATTTGCAAATAAATCTAATAACCTTTGAGAACCTTTTGGAGCCCATGCTGAGTCATGAGGGGTTATATAGCAATTATCTATCTTCCAAAGAGGGGATTCTTTGCTTAAAGGTTCAGGATAAGTAACATCTATTGATGCAGCGGCTATTTGTCCTTTAATTAAAGCCTGGGCGAGGTCCTCCTCATTTACACTCTCTCCTCTTCCTACATTGATAAACATTGAACTTGGTTTCATTAACTTAAATTTATCTTTTGAAAAAATTTTATTGGTCTCAGGACTGTCTGGCAAACAATTTACAATAAAATCACTTAATTTCAGCATTTCGTTTATTTCAGAGGGGGCATATAATTTATCTAAATCAGCTGATTCTGTGTTTGTACGTTTGGTAGCGTAAACAGTCATTCTAAAAGCTTTTGCTAATCTCGCGATTTCCTTGCCTATACCCCCAAATCCAGTTATCCCAATAGTTAAATCTGTTAACTCGCCTGTCAAAAGAAGAGGCTTCCACAGTAAATCATGTTGTTGCTTATTATGTTGATCTAAACCTTTAACCCACCTAAGCATTTGAGCAAAGACATAAGATGCTATAGGTATTGCATGCACTCCTCCTGCATAAGAAAAATTATTTGAATATTTAATTAATTTCTGAGCTACCTCGCTTTCTACACCTGCCCAACTTCCTTGTATAAAATCACAACCTTGCATTAAGGGTAAGAAATTTTTACTGTATTCAGGATTCCTAATACACTTTGCCATGATGTCATAAGATACAAAAGTAACTTGGGGCTTTCCTTCTCCTTGACTTAATAATCCATTAGAATCAATTAATAAGATTTCATGCTCAGAAAGCAGCTGATCAAAAAAAGATCCTGATTCATTGTAGATAAATTCACTAATACAAACTTTCATGATTTATTAAAGTTTACGTAACTTATATTTCATCACTTTACCAGATGCATTTAATGGCAAAGTTGAAACAAAAGTTATTTTTCTTGGAACTTTATAATTAGCCATATGAATTCTGCACCATTTTATTAAATCAACAGCTTCTAAGAAACATCCTTCTTTTAAAACTACAAATGCTTTTGCTACCTCTCCAAGCCTTTTATCTGGAATACCAATTATGGCAGATGATGAAATATCAGCATGAGATGCAAGGATATTCTCTATTTCAGCTGGATAAGTATTAAATCCTCCCACGATAAACATGTCCTTACTTCTATCTGTGATACTAAGATAACCTTGTGCATTAATAACGCCTATATCGCCTGTATGAAGCCAACCTTCCTCGTCTACTGTATCCATAGTTTGTTCTGGTTCTTCATAATACCCCTTCATAACGTTATAGCCCTTGACATAAATATCTCCAGGTTGGCCTAAAGGCGAAACTTTTCCTTCATTTGTGATACATTTAACCTCAACCCCATCAATGGGTACCCCTGATGTATTAGCTATTAATTCTGGAGTATCTCCAGGATTACACATACTTACTACCCCAGTGGATTCAGTTAATCCATAGGCAGTTAAGACAGTATCTATTTTCATTACTTCTCTCATATCATTGATCAACTGAATAGGTATTGTGGCAGCTCCTGTTACTGCTAATCTTAAAGATGAAATATCAAAAGACTTAAAATTCTCTGCATCCATAATGGACTGATAAAGAGAAGGAGGTCCTGGCATTACGCTAACTTTATCTTTTTCTATTCTTTCTAAAACAGATTGAGGATCAAAAACTTGATGGGGTAAAATGAGGGCACCACGCATTAAACAAGCAAGCCATCCTGCTTTATAGCCAAAAGTATGAAAAAAAGGATTAACAATGAGGTATCTGTCTTCTGAATTAAGGCCTACATGTCTACTCCAATTTTCAAAAACTTTAAGATTCTGCTTTTGAGTTACCATCACCCCTTTTGGACTGCCTGTAGTTCCTGAAGTGAAAATTATATCAGCAACCAAAGAACCATCATTCTCTAGATCTAGAGATTTATTTTTAGGAAGATTAAGTTGCTTAAATTCATTCCATGAATCTTTCCCAGACTCCTCATCTAGGAAAATTATATACTGAAGATCGGGCAGATTCTCATCTCTTATCATCAAAGAATAATCAACCCCTAGAAAATTATTCACCGTAAATAAAACCTTAGCTTTAGTCTTTTTCAGTATATAGCTTGCTTCAACACCTTTGAAACGAGTGTTTATAGGAACTAATATAGCCTTAACCATTTGAACCGCTATAGCTGCTATTATCCACTCAGTTCTATTTGGTGCCCAAATACAAATCCTATCGCCAGGTTCCACTTTTAAAGCCAAAAGTGATTCTGCTGACTTCTTACAAATTTCTTCAAGTTCAATAAATGTTACAGAAACGTCGTTATCTTCTATAGCCTCTTTATTGCCATAAAATGATGATGCCAATGTGACAAGTTCCGGAAGGGATTGTGCCTCAAAAGGTTTCATGAGAGACACTTAGTATTTGACTTAAAATTGTCGTTTTGCCATATCAAGACCTGAAGGAACTTCTGAACGATCAAGATAAAATTGATTATACCATTTACGTAATCTATGAAGGGGCCCATCTCCTGAACACATCAAGGGATTCTCAACATAAACTTTGTTGTGCCATATATCTACATCTTGTCCAAATGCTAATAGGTTTGCATCTACATAAGCTTGGACAATTGCTAAATTCTCTTCTTCAGAGGCTTTGGGATCTTTTTTAACCATAACGCCAAATTGAATTAAGAAATTAGAATGATTAATTGGTAGATGAGAGACTAATAATCTACTTGTTGCTACCTCTGTTTTCATCATTGTGACCATATAAGCTGGACCTGTATATATGGCTTCAGACCAGAGTCCTCCGCCTAAGACCTCAGACTCCCCTGTCATAATTTGAGTATAATTAACTCCTTTAGCTTCATTTGAAAATTCAACTGCTGGACAACCATGGACTGGTCCAAAATGCCCTCTATCAGCCATATTATCAATGAGTTCTCTGCAATTATTTTTTATATGATATTGTTCCATTCCCCAATCAGACCAAGTGTCATCTTTACATTCTGCCAAGGGTGATATCTGATAATCAGGAGATTTTTTTTCATGATCATACCAAGTAAATATAAGTTTATTCTCTTCACAGGTAGGTAATTCTATTCCATCTAATTCAGAAATTATCTTATGTTCGGTCCGTAGAATATTTATATGTGAGCCAAAACATGGAATAGATTTAGGTTCATTTAGAAGAAAATCCCTAGCATGGCCTATCACATACCAACCCCTTGCATATCTTAAAGGTAAAGAATTCATCTTCGTATTCATTCTAAATTTCTAGTAGACTTGCTTCATTAATAGGACTTTTTCCGTCCTTATCATACCAAATATAAACAAAACCACTATCTTCTTTGCTCGCCCAGCTTTTTGCTTCTGCATCATTCGGAATATCTTTAGAATATGGTATTTCATTACATTTTCCATCTTCTCCCCATCTCCAACCATGAAACGGACAAGTCACTCCCTTTTCTGATAATTTACCACAAGATAGATCTGCCCCCATATGTAAACAATAAGCATCTAAAGCTACTATCTTGTTAGATGAAGATCTCCAAATTACTAATTTTGATGGGAAATTTTCAATTGAAAAAAGATTGCCTTCATAAAAATTTTCTGATGAACCAACTTTGTACCATCCAGATTCATAATTTGAAGCATCTTCTTTCATCTGTGAAGGAAGAGAATCGACTAAATCTAATTTTTTTAAGTCAAGAGGCATCTTTTTGTTTTAATAAATCTAATGCAACGTCTACGATCATATCCTCTTGACCTCCGACCATTTTTCTTCTTCCTAGTTCTACAAGGATTTCTCTGGTATCTAATCCATAATTTTCTGCCGCAGTCTCAGCATGACGTAGAAAACTTGAATAAACTCCTGCATATCCTAAAGATAGAGTTTCTCTATCGACTCTTACAGGTCTATCTTGTAAAGGTCTAACTAGATTTTCGGCAGCATCCATAAGAGCATACAAGTCACAACCATGTTGCCAACCCATTCTGTCGATAGCTGCTATAAAGACCTCTAAAGGAGCATTACCAGCTCCAGCTCCCATTCCTGCCAAAGAGGCATCAACACGCTTTGCTCCATTTTCCACTGCAATCATAGAGTTAGCCACACCTAAAGATAAGTTATGATGGGCATGCATTCCTAAAGCGGTATCAGATGAAAGAACCTCTTTAAATGCAATGAATCTAGATTCAACATCTTTCATATTTAATGCACCACCTGAATCAACAACATAAACTGTTTGTGCTCCATAGTCTTCCATCATTTTAGCTTGCTGAGCTAATTCATCTGGGCCAATCATGTGAGACATCATAAGAAAACCCACCGTATCTAGCCCTATTTTCCTAGCATATTCAATGTGCTGTTTGGATACATCTGCCTCGGTGCAATGAGTTGCCACTCTTACAGTATGCACTCCAACATCCCTAGCCCATTGTAAATTATCAACTGTAGCAATCCCGGGTAAAATTAACGTAGTCAATTTAGCTTTCTTTACCGTATTAGCGACAGCTACTATCCATTCTTCGTCTGTATGAGCTCCAAAACCATAATTAAAACTAGACCCTGATAAGCCATCTCCATGAGCTATCTCTATTGCATCTACCCCGGCCTCATCTAAAGCCCTTGCTATCTCACAACATTGCTCAATACTATAAGAATGCTTGATGGCATGCATACCATCTCTTAGAGTCACATCTTGTATATAAATCTTGTCTTCAATCGGGTCCATTTCTGTTAATTTAACTTTAACGCAGAAATTTTCTCTGCTGTACCCAATGCAGCTGAAGTCATAATATCAAGATTTCCTGCATACTCAGGTAAATAGTGTCCCGCTCCGGTCACCTCCAAAAATACTGAACTCTTAATGCCCTCAAATTGACCATAACCAGGAATCTTACAGGGATTATTTGATCCAAATCTTTCAAATTGAATTTCTTGTTTTAATTTATATCCGGGAACATATTCTTGAACCTTCATCACCATGGACTTAACTGAATCTATAATTAAGTCTTCGTCAGTTATATCGGAGAGGCAAAAAATAGTGTTTCTCATTAGCATTGGCGGCTCAGCAGGGTTTAAAATAATAATAGCTTTCCCTTTCCTAGCTCCGCCTACTGTTTCAATGCCTTTAGCGGTAGTTTGGGTAAATTCGTCAATATTAGCTCTAGTTCCTGGTCCAGCGGACCTAGAAGAAACAGAGGATACAATCTCAGCATATCTAACGGTAGATATTTCATTAATAGCTGAAACAATGGGTATTGTAGCTTGGCCGCCACAGGTAACTAAATTGACATTTGGTTCATTTAGGTGCTCTTCCATATTAACAACAGGCACTGTATAAGGGCCAATAGCTGCTGGAGTTAAATCTATAAGTTGTTTACCATCTTTTCTCAAAACCTGATCATGTTCTGCATGAGAAGAAGCTGAAGTTGCGTCAAATACCATTTTTACATCTTCATATGATTCCAATTCAATAAAACCAGAAATTCCTTTTGAAGTTGTTTGTACGCCTCTATCTCTAGCTATTTTGAGACCTTCTGAATTTGGATCAATACCTACGACAGAAACTAACTCAAGGGAATTAGAAGTATCTAAGATTTTAAACATAAGATCTGTACCTATGTTACCCGAACCTATAATAGCTACTTTTGTTTTCATATAAGAAACTATCTAAGCAGAAAAGCTAAAACCGTACTCTCAAATTCGTCCTTTTTTTCTATCATTGCCCAATGACCACAATTTGGGAGAATATGAGATTCACAATTTGGTATCAATCTCATTGGAATCAATATTTGATCCAGAGGAGTTACTCTATCATCCCTTCCACAAATTAATAATGTTGGTGCCTGAATTGAAGAAAGGTGAGCAATTCTATTGGCAGCTTCAGGTCCTCTAAAATTTTCTGCCATAGCATCCAAGCTAGATTTAGCATATATTTTCTTTGAAGTTTCGAGCTGAATTGGATCTATTGCTTGATTATATCTAGACTCTATTAATTCATCTGTCACAAGATCTTTATCAAAAACCATTGATTCTAGCCACTGCTTAATTCTTGGTTTTGAAGGTTCTTCAACAAACGCAGAGAGTAAATTTATTCCCTCTCCAGGAAAGGGAGAAAA
>TARA_B110000014_G_scaffold250757_1_pt1 | contig 16056 bp, 14 predicted proteins | sample TARA_B110000014 | Tara Oceans TARA_B110000014 (sample SAMEA4396468) | marine metagenome | biome: Westerlies Biome; feature: [MES] marine water layer (ENVO:01000295) within the mesopelagic zone...; material: water (ENVO:00002006), including particulate matter (ENVO:01000060) such... | reverse complement strand
CTGTCCTTATAAGTATTAATAGGCATCACAAAATAAAACACTCGGGTGTAAAGATAACTGGAATAGAAGAAATGTAATTATGAATGATTTAATCTTAAAATCATTAGCATCAATTCCTCTTATAGAGCCAGGAGATGATCTTCCTCAGATTATCTATGACTCCATTGTTAAACTTAGTTTAGATGTCCAGGATGGAGACATATTTGTGATTGCACAAAAAGTTGTTTCAAAATCAGAAAATAGATATGTTTATTTAAATGAAGTTACGCCATCAATAGAAGCTATTACATTATCAAAGGAGACAAAGAAAGATCCAAGATTAGTTCAAGTGATTCTCCAAGAATCTGAAAGAGTAGTTAGATCAAGAGAAGGAGTTATAGTAGTTGAAAATAAATTAGGTTTTGTTCATGCTAATGCAGGAATTGATAGATCAAATATAGATTCATTGGACAATAACCCAAAGGTACTATTATTACCCAAAGATCCTGATAAAAGCGCTGAGGATATAAGGCTATCATTAGAAAAGAAATTACATGTAAAGTTGGGAGTAATCATTAATGATAGTGCAGGAAGAGCCTGGAGGAATGGAACAACTGGTATTGCTATTGGATCAAGTGGAGTTTTAACTTTATCGGATTTGAGAGGAAAAAAGGATTTATATGGTAGATTGCTAGAAGTTACCCAGATAGGATTAGGGGATGAATTAGCTTCTTCAGCTTCAATTCTTATGGGGCAAGCAGATGAGGGGCTTCCTGTTGTTCTAATTAAGGGTTTAATGCTTCCAACAGTAGAACAATCAGCAAAAGAATTACTTAGATTGGCAGACCAGGATTTATTTAGATAAGTTGAAAAAAAAATACTTAGCATTATGCGGCGGAATTGGCGGAGCTAAATTAGCCTATGGTTTATCAAAAAAACTTTCATCTGATGAATTAATCTTTATTGTTAATACTGGAGATGATTTTATTCATTTTGATCTAAATATTAGCCCAGATATTGATACTTTGATTTATACATTAACAAACATGAATGACCATACAAGGGGCTGGGGCATAAAAGATGAAACTTGGGAATTCATGAGAATATTAGATCGCATTAAAGAAGATACCTGGTTCCAATTAGGAGATAAAGACCTTATGACTCATATAAAAAGAAGTTTCTTAATAAAAGAAGGAGGTCTTTTTTCAGAAGTTATCACTAAAATTGCAGTTGATTTTAATGTAAATTATTCAATTTTTCCTATGTCTGAGATTCCTGTCAGTACTATATTAGAAACAGACATAGGCATATTATCATTCCAAGAATATTTCGTTAAACATAAATGCCATCCCGCAATAAAAGAGATTAACTTCAGAAATAGTATAAATGCCAAAGTTCCTGACTCTTTATTACAAAAAATGCAAGAAAATTATTTTTCTGGAATTATTATTTGTCCTTCAAATCCTTATTTAAGTATTGATCCAATCTTATCAGTCAAAGATATAAGAGATTTTTTGATTAATAGAAAATGCCCAGCAATAGCTGTTTCTCCAATTATCAAGAATCGTGCTATTAAAGGCCCTACAGTAAAAATTATGGAAGAATTAGATTTGCAAGTTAGTATAGATACAATTTTAGATCATTATAAAGATATGATTGACATACTATTGGTAGATCATGAAGACAAGTTGTCTTTTTCTGGCAGAGAAAATATTCAAATAGAATTTGATGAAATATTAATGACTGATACAAAAACTAAAATAACTTTAGCTGAAGCTTGTTTAAATTTATTAAATTAAAATGACTATTTGGTCTCTAGTTCCCATTAAATCATTCAAAAGACCTAAAAGTAGATTAAATGATATTCTTTCTTTGGATGAGAGAAGAAGTTTAGTTCGGAAAATGCTCTCGGATGTCATTAAAGTTCAACAGAATACAAAAGCTTTCACAGAGCATTTGATAGTAACGGAGGACGAAGAGGTTATTAGGTTTGCTAAGAAACTAGGCTGTAAATCTTTATTGCAAAAAAAACCAGGTTTAAATCAAGGTGTTAAAGAAGGAGTATCTTACTCTATGAGTAATGGAGCTAAGTCTATATTTATAATGCATGGAGATATTCCGGGAGTCGATCAAGCATCAATATTTTCAATTATTAATGCGCATAATGAATTATTGATAAATAATGTAGCCGCTGTAACTTTATTACCAGATACAATTGGAGCAGGTACTAACTGTATGATTTGCACTCCTCCAAATGCAATTAAATTTAGATATGGAATAGATAGTTGTAGTTATCATCTTGAAGAGGCTGGTCAAGTAAAAGTAAAAATAAAGATCCATAAGGCTAATAAATTATCAGCTGATATTGATGTTCGTCAAGATTTAGATGATTTCCTGACCGAAAGAAAATATTTAAATTTAGAGGGTTATTTAAACAGTTAGTATTGTTTGATTACTGTTCTGGAATAAAAATCTATTTCAGCAAGCATGCCATCTAAAGTTCGATCATCTTTACCACCTGCATAACTATCTCTAAAACCTACAGCACACTCATTAACGCCTATAGAATTTAGTTTCGATACTCCTTCAGGTGAATAACATTCAGGCCCCATTGAAAGATTATAAAATTCTTTATCTTTTGTTCCATATTCAGATCTTAACTCATTTATTCGGTTAATAATTCTTTCAGTTTCATCTATTTCTAAGCCAGCACTAGTCCATCCATCAAGAAATCTTGCAGCCCTTTTTAGAGCCGGTTCACTATGACCTCCCATTAAAAGAGGTATCTTCAAAGAGGGAACAGGGCATATTTTGATAGAAGGAAGTGTATAGAATTCCCCTTCGTAGCTAAAATAATCTCCTTTTAATAAACCTCTTATGATCTCTATCATTTCATCCATTCTTTTACCTCTTCCGCTCCATTGGGATTGAGTAACTTCAAAGTCTTCAATCCAAGGACTTAGACCAACGCCAAAAGTAAATCTATTATTAGATATTACAGCAACTGATGATAATTGTTTTGCTACTAGGACAGGTTGCCTGATAGGCAATTTCATTACTTGAGTAGTAAATCTTAATGAAGAAGTGTGAGAGGCAAGAACAGGTATAAGAGTAAAAGGTTCTAAAAAAGGAACTCCATCTAGAAAATCACCTTTACCAGTTTCATTATATGGATATTTCGATTTCGATGGGGTCTCTGGAAAACATATGCTATCCGGAATAACAAAATTATCAAAACCAGCAGACTCAGCTGCCTTGGCTAGAGGTATATAGAATTCTGGGTTGCACATAGCTGCGTGATATCCAAATTTCATTTTATTCCCCTTTTATTTTTCATAACTTAACTTTTTTTCATTTATTATGTAATTAAAGATATTATATCAACCAAATGGAACATGAAGCATACGTAAAAAACTACAAAGATCAAGATATCCTGAATCTAGCTAAAGCTACTGATACTGAATTGCTATCATTGAATGCTTCTTCTTTGAGAGATTCAAACTTCTCTAATATTATAACTTACTCTCCAAAAGTCTTTATTCCATTAACTCATCTTTGTAGAGATGTTTGTCATTACTGCACTTTTGCTAAGACTCCCAAAAATGTAAAAAGTCTTTTTATGAGTATTGAGGAGGTTGTAGAGTCTGCAAAAAAAGCAGAAAAAGCAGGTTGTAAAGAAGCTTTATTTACCTTGGGAGAGAAGCCTGAATTAAGATATTCTGCAGCGCGAAAAGCCCTTAAAGATTTAGGTCATGATTCAACTCTATCCTATCTGCACGAAGCTAGTTCCGCTGTTCTTAAAGAAACAAGTCTTCTCCCTCATCTAAACCCGGGATGTATGACATCAGAAGAAATAATATCTATGAGAGAAGTATCAGCCTCTATGGGTTTAATGCTAGAAAGCTCTTCATTAAGACTTTGTGAAAAAGGCGGTCCACATTATGGATCTCCTGATAAAGATCCTCGAGTTAGATTACAAACTATAGAACTAGCGGGTATCCATAAAATTCCTTTCACAACCGGGATACTGATTGGTATAGGTGAGACTAGGCTAGAAAGAATAGAGTCCCTTATAGATATCAAGAATATACACGATAAATATGGACATATTCAAGAAGTCATAATTCAGAATTTTAAACCAAAACAAAATACAAAGATGTCTGCATCTGAAGAGCCATTGACTGAAGATCTAATATGGACAATAGCTATTGCTAGAATTATCTTTGGAAAAGGAATGAGTATTCAGGCCCCTCCTAATTTAAGCCCAAATAAATTAAATCTTTTAATAAATGCAGGTATAAATGATTGGGGAGGAGTTTCACCACTAACGCCAGATTATGTTAATCCAGAGTTACCTTGGCCTCATCTTGAGGAGCTTGCTAAAGAAACTTTAGCTTCTAATAAGATTTTAGTTCCCCGTTTAACTATTTATCCTAAATATCTTGATGATTTAAATCACTGGAGTCATAAGACACTTCATGCAAAAATTCTTTTTTTATCAGATGCTACAGGTCTATCAAGAGAAGATAATTGGATAACTGGTAAAGGAAAAATTCCAATAAAAAAAGATAGTGTAATTCCTCTGCATAAATCCATAACATTTAAAGAACATTTAAAAGTAGTTGAATTAGGAAAGTCATTAAATAATAAACAAATAATAGAGTTATTTAATGCCAGAGGTTCTGATTTTAATTATGTTATTGAAGCAGCAAATGAACTTCGAAAAGACCAGATAGGTAATGAAGTCACTTATGTTGTAAATAGAAATATTAACTACACAAATATTTGTTATTTTGGTTGTACTTTTTGTGCTTTTTCCAAGGGGCAGGGTAATTCAGATTTACGCGGATCTCCATATGATATTCCAATATCTGAGATTCTAAGACGATGCCAAGAGGCAGAAGATAGAGGAGCAACTGAGGTATGTCTTCAAGGTGGAATCCACCCATCTTACGACGGTCATACGTATATGGAAATCGTCAATTCAATAAAAAAACATAATCCTTCTTTGCATATCCATGCATTTTCTCCATTGGAGGTTTGGCAGGGAGCTAGCTCTCTAGATCTTAGTTTAAAAGACTATCTAACTGAACTTAAACGAATTGGGTTAGGTACTTTACCAGGAACAGCTGCAGAAATATTAGATGATTCAATAAGACAAATTATTTGTCCTGATAAAATAAACACATCTCAATGGATAGAGGTTATGAAAACGGCACATGAAATAGGTTTGGCATCTACTTCTACCATTATGTTTGGGCATATTGAGAAACCTGAGCATTGGGCTAATCATCTTATGCAAATAAGAAGACTTCAAGAAGAGACGGGCGGTTTTACAGAATTTGTACCACTACCATATGTTGCTCAGGAAGCTCCAATGTACAAAAAAGGTAAATCGAGGTTCGGCCCTACCTTAAGGGAATCAGTCTTGATGCATGCAGTTTCAAGGTTAGTATTTCATGGACTTATAAAAAATATTCAAACCTCATGGGTTAAAATGGGACCTTCTGGAGTAAAGCTATGTCTAGAAGCTGGTGCAAATGATCTTGGTGGAACTTTAATGAATGAATCTATCACCAGCGCTGCAGGATCAGAGCATGGACAAGAACTATCACCTTTTAAATTAGAGAACATAATTCAAGACATGGGAAGAACTCCAAGGCAGCGAAATACTTTATATGGACAAGTAGAATCTCAAATCTCATCCAAAGCAAAAACTCCTTCAAAGTTGCAAGAGCCTATTAATGGATTGGTTGATAGAAAAAAAATAAAAAAAGATCTTATAAGAATTAAAAATATTTAGACATAATTATGACCAGCAAAAATAAAGATCTATTAATTTGTTCTTTTATTTATCTTTTTACTTTATTAATCTCCCTATGTATAGGTTATTTTGTATCAAATCTAACTCAATGGTTTATTATTTTGGCTGCTCATCTAGCAGCTACATGTATTATTTTTGTTTTTAGTTTTTTATTAAAAAACTCTAGTCTATATGACCCTTTCTGGTCTCTTGGGCCTTTACCTATAGTAATTTATCTAAGTTTTTGGCCTGTTTCAGGAGTAATAAACTATGAAAAAATAATATTTGTTTTACTACCAATATTTTATTGGTCTTATAGGTTGACGCATAATTGGGCTAGGCATTGGCAAGGTTTACAAATGGAAGATTGGAGATATGTTGATTTAAGAAAAAAATCATCTCAATCGCCTTACATCATAGATTTCTTTGGAATCCATTTATATCCTACCTTACAGGTTAATTTTTCTCTATTTCCAGTTTATTTTGTTTTATCAAGCTCTACTGACTCCATAAATAGTTTTTTTTACCTTTCTTGTATTTTTACATTTTTAGCAGTAATTTTAGAAAAAATAGCGGATGATCAGATGAGGAATTTTAAGTCTAAATCAGTCAATTTTAATTTAACCATGAAGCAAGGATTGTGGAAATATTCAAGGCACCCTAATTATTTAGGAGAAACTTTATTTTGGTGGGGACTTTATTTGATGGCCATTAGTCTCAACTTAAATCTATGGTGGCTATTTATATGCCCCCTAAGTATGACTTTTATGTTTATATTTGGAACTTGCAAGATGATGGATGATAGAAGCCTTGGGAAGAGATCAGACTATCTTCCTTATATGAAAAAGACGTCTATGATAATGTTGTGGCCGAATAAGTAGTGATTAATGAATTAATATTTTTTTACCATTCCTACATATTTACCTTCAAATTCAAGTACACAAAATTCTATCTGATTTTCCTCTACAAATTCTCTAAAAGCTGAGTTATCTTCAATGTCATCTGAGATGAAAATACCTCCTTTCTTTAAGTGCTTCCAAATTAAGGGTTGAGACCATTTTCTACCATAATAAGATTTATCTGAGTCATAGTGGGCTATATCAAAACTATCGCCATGTTTTTTTATGGCCTTCCTTAACCCAAATTTATCTGGCTCCCTTATTAAATCCCAAAACTTTAGATTTTCTTCATGAACAGCAGTCCCTATTAAGTGATAATCGGTTTGTTTCATCATTGGCATATCAACTGATATTAATTTTCCAGATCTCTTGGAAAGAGATTTAAGGATGGCAGATGATGACCATCCATATGCAACTCCCGTTTCTACAACTTTTGTTGCTTTTAATCCTTCACATGCTATGTATAAAAGATCTATATGCCCTTGACCGCCAAAATTTGACCTAGATTTATTTAATCTATTTTCTACTTCTATAATATAGTCATTACTAAATATAGGATCTGCTGGCAACGTAAAACCATATTTTTGAACACATTCCTCTAAGGAAATGCTGTGTTTTTCACACCAAGATCTTTCTAATTCTTTATGTTGTAAAGAGTCCTTAAATGGCAAGAATTTTCTTAAAATTAAAGAAAACATTGTAGGATAAAATTTGGGCCCTTTTAGTAAAAACCAAAGTAAAGTCTTTAAATCTTCTAGCATTGTTATAGATTTTTAATTAAAAAATTGCTTCATTATTTTTGGAAACAGTATATTAGACCTTTTGCTACCAATAGCTATCATAAAATTAAATCTAAATACTCCTTGCCTATTTTTTCAATAGAAAAATCTTTTGCTCTATTTTTTAGTACGCTTGCGTCTAAAGGATTTAAAAGACCTTTATGGATAGATTTAGATAAGTCCTCTGCATCATTAATTTTACATAAATATCCTAATTCACCTTTTAAAAGAATTTCACTTGGTCCAGATGGGCAGTCAGTGGAGACAACATTTATGCCTTCAGAGAGAGCTTCAGCTATAACAACCCCAAAACCTTCAAAATCAGATGAGAGAATAAATAAATCTGATTCTTTTAAGAAGGGCATAGGGTCATCTACCCAGCCAGGCAATGAAAAAAAATTTTGTAAGTTATGACTATTAATTTTAGACTGAATAAATTCCCTTTCTTGCCCGTCACCTAAAATTAAAACTTGCGGTTTTAGTTCATAGTTTTTATAGAAATGAGCCATAGCTTCTACTAGATTAGGAAAGTTTTTCTGTTTTTTAAATTGACCTATGGCAATAAGTTTTTTTTCTTTTGAATTTAACCATTTATCTATTTTTATATCAGAAAGAACAGACTCAGACGAAGAATGCAAAGGATTATAGATAACCGATAATTTTTTATTAGTTACTCCTTTATCTTCTAAATCTTCTTTTACACCTTTAGACACAGCTATTACATGGTGTGCTAATTTATAAAAAAGTATAATTGAAATATTTTGCATCTTCTTAAATAAAAAATTATATTTCTTAAATTCAGCTGATAAATTGCAATGGTCTATAAAAACTAGTCGCGTTTTAGGCGAGATAAGATTTATAAAGCTAGATATGATTGTTAAAGGCCAGACATTTGCAATAAAGACATCAATCTTATTTTGTAATACAAATCTATACAAAGGAAAAAAAGCGGAAGAGATTGTTTTTTTATTTAAGCTTCTTATATTAATTCTTGGATCAATTAGGTCATTAAGATGATTCTCATTCGAGATTGTAAGAATAGACACATTTAGATTCTGTTGAACAAAATAATTCGCTAAATAGATAACCACTTTCTCTGTACCTCCTATTCTGAGGTCATAAAGAAAGAAATAAATAGAGCTATTCTTACGGTCCATAATTCATAAAATTTACTTAAAAAACTCTCATAATTTTAGAAAAATACTTTCGATAAATTAAATAAAGGAGTTCAAGTTTTTTTTCTTCATTTGGATAGTCTTTATAAGATTTAGGCTTGGCTCTAATAATATTTTCAAGATCTTCATAACTAATGCCAAGTTTTTTACTAACATATTCTTTATCTGATCGAAGTGTTTCTTGATTAAAAGGTACTTTTTTTAGATCTATCAGGGCTTCTTCTCTTGAAATATCACCATTGCATATTTGACTCGAAAAGGTTGCTTTTCTGTAATCAAGATCAAATTTTACTGGCTGAAGATACGACTGAACAAACCTCGTATAAACTGATTCATGATGTTTTCCACCATAATTTTTCCAGCCTACCTTTTCCTCTAGTTCACTTATTGCCTTAGATTTATTAAATGGTAAGTAATTTAGTAAATATACTATTTTGATTCGTCTTATAAATTTATAGTAGATTTCTATTTTGTAATCAAATGTAGGAAAATCACCAAGTCCCTTTGAAGCAAATTCATTATGGATGGATTTTAGTAATTTAAGGTCTTTTGGATTGTAAAACCAAAGGTTTGGCAATATTCCTTCTGTTGCATAATTACCTCCGCCTATAATGTATTTAATATTATTTTCAGATGCCACCTTGTGACATACTCGTGTTATTGCTACATCAGTGGGTATTTCTACTTCAACAATAGAAGATTTAAGAATAGAAAGTTGTATCTCTTTAAATTGTTCCCAATTCAAGACATAACTTTGATAATCTACATTGAGTTTGGTGCAGACATTTTTTATATTCTTGACAGCCTCTTCTGAATTCCAGCCATTGTCCATATGCACTGCCAAAGGTCTTAACCCAAGTTCTACAGCTTTATAGGTAACATAGCTGCTATCAACTCCTCCACTCATACCAATTAAACAATCATATTCTTTACCTTTTCCTGCAGCCTTAATCCTTTTTAAAATTAGTTCTAATTGCCTATCACTTTCTTCTCCGTGATAAACAATATCTTGGGAGGTAGTTAAGAAATCATTGCAATGGTTACAGTTACCTAATTCATCAAAGATAATTTCTGGATCGGAAGTATCCATTACGCATCTTTTGCATATTTGGTGAAGATTATTCATATAAGAATTATAGGTGCGTGAAATTTAGTTAAATTATAAATCACTTAAAAAGCGAAAGAGAATCTTTTTCTAAATAATTTATTAAAACACCCTTTTTTGGGCCTTGATAGACAAACATACTTCCTGCGGCCAAGGCACTAGCATGAGCTTTTTTATACCCTTCTATTAAATCCTCAATTTTACCAGCGCCCCCTAAAGCAACTACAGGAATCGAAACAGATGTAGAAACATTTCTTATTAATTCAACGTCATAACCATTCATTTGACCATCTCTATCAATACTTTGTATGATAATTTCTCCAGCTCCTTTATCCTCTAGCATCATGGCGCAATCAATTGGAGATAAATTAGTTGCCTTTTTTCCACCATGAGTCCAAACAACTTCTTTTCCAAAAAATCTCTTTTTTACATCTATGCAAACTGTAATTGTGGATGTACCAAAGTTATCAGAGGACTCTTTAATGAAATCAGGATTAGAAATCGCTGATGTATTTAAAATAACCTTTTCAGCCCCTTTGGCTATAATATATTGAATTTCTTTTAGCTTTGTAATTCCGCCACCCACTGAAAAGGGCATATTTGCTTCTTCTCCTACTTTTTCTACTAACTCTAGTGGAATTATTCTTTTTTCAATCGTGGCTGATATATCTAAAAAAGTTAGTTCATCAGCTTTAAGGTCATTAAAAACTTTAACTGCATTTATAGGATCACCAATATATCTATATTTTTTAAACTTTGTAGATTTAACCAATATATTATCTTTTAGAAGAAGTACTGGTATAACTCGCGGCCTAAACATTAAATCTTTATGAAGTTTTTTAATAAAGTTTTCCCATGATCATGACTTTTTTCAGGATGATATTGAACTCCAAAAATATTGTCATCTTGAAAAGCTGAAATAAATCTATCTTCATATTTTGTCTCATTGACAATGTATTTCTTATTTTTTGTTACAAAGTGATAAGAGTGAACAAAATAGAACTCAGTATTATTTTTAATATCTTTCATTAGAGGGCTGTCTTGAGTAATTTCAATGTTATTCCATCCAATATGTGGTACTTTATATTTTAAAGAGTTTTTAACTCCAAACTTCTTGATTTCGCCATCTATCCAGCCTAGTCCTTCAATATTTCCTTCTTCGCTTTTTTTTGCCATCAACTGCATGCCTAAACATATACCTAGAATTGGTTTTTTTCTAATAAGGACTGCATCATTTAAAGCATCTATAATATTTAGTGATCTTAAATTTTCTAAAGCTTTCTTAAAGTGGCCAACCCCTACAAGAATAATTTTATCAGCTGAATCAATATCTATTTTAGTTGAGGTGATGATAGGGTCTACGTTCAAATAATTAAGGGCTTTTTTAACTGAATGCAAGTTACCCATGCCATAATCAATGACAGCTATATTGGAGGTCATTAATTTTTATTTTATTTAATTTGTATAGAATTGTTTAAACCATCTTCTAAAACCAGCAATTGGTCCGTCTTTAGAACATAGTATAGGGTTTTCTAAATATTTTTTATTTTCCCATATGGGTATGTCCTCTTGCACTTGCTTATTTATATCAGCAATTATTGCAGCAGCCACTCCTCCTTTAGAGTCTTTCCCATCTTCCTTTTCCTGACAAAAGGCAAACCTTAATTCCATCTTTTCAGAATTAATTGGAGTAGGTAAACCCATAAGAAATGTTTCACAAATTCCAGTAAATCTTGTTGAACTTTGACCAGGACCTGATCCAAAAATATTGATAGAACCATCTACCAGTCCCCTAGGTGTTGGCATTTTTGCTTTCATTACTCCAAGACGTTTATGTTCTTCATAAGAAAAATCCCATTCTGGAAGAGTTGCCGTACCATGTACATATACAAAGTGAGCTGAATCAGCTCCATTTTCCGCTGTTTCTTGTAAATGAGCATTGAATTTATATTCATATTTATCAAAATTTGTCCAATTAGCATTTGTAGCTTCATCATAAATATCTGGTTCCCATATAGGATCTAAGTCATCTGGATGATACCAGGCCATTATTGTTCTATTTACTTCTCTCGTAGGAAAAGTTTTTATACATTTTTTATCTTTAATTTTTGGTGGAATTTTATCAGCATAGGGAATATCAACTACGTAACCCTCTTTACTGAAAGTCCATCCATGGAAAGGACATGAAATATTATCGCCTTTAACGGGTCCGCCTTCTCCTATGTTTTCGTGAATACCATGACCAAGATGAGCACCCATATGTGGACAATAGGCTTCCATAAGAACTGGATCTCCTTTTTTTGTTCTATATAAAACTAACTCGGTATTAAAATAGTTTAAAGGTTTTGATTTTTCCTTAATAAGATCTTCTGAATAAGAAACAAAATACCACCCATGTGGAATTGGCATTGGAAAACGACTCACAAATTTCTCCCTTCTCTGTTAATTTAAGTATTATAACTAAGTTTTTGGATTTATATTAAAACTACAAAGCATAATTATGACTGTTAAATCAAGTTATTCGTATGATGTAATAATAATCGGTTCAGGAAATGGTGGAATGACAGCTGCTATTTCTGCGCACGATCAGGGGCTTAATGTATTAATCATAGAAAAAAGTAGATTATTTGGGGGCTCAAGCGCAACTTCTGGTGGAGGAGTTTGGGTACCTAATAATAGATATGCAAAAGAATTAGAGGCAAATGATTCCTTGGAAGAGGCAAGGACATATATAAAACATGTTTCCCCTAAAGAAAAAATAAGTGATGACTTGATAGAGACATACTTAATTAAAGGGCCTGAGATGATTGATTATCTTCATGAAAATACACACGTAAAGTATATGAGTCTTGAACACTATCCTGACTATTTTCCTGATGATCCAGGCGGCAAGTCAGGCCATAGATCAATGGAGCCAGAGCCTTTTTATGGAGACTTATTAAGAGAGGACTTGAAATTTTTAAGGGGTCAGCATCCTCAGACAAAAGGACCAATGGGCATTAATTTTACTCAAGTAGAAGGCCAAATATTATTAGGTGGATTATCGGGATGGGTTATTTTGTTTATCAAACTTCTAATAAAATTTTTGTTTGATTTTCCATATCGTTTTACAAATTTCAAAGACAGAAGATTGACAATGGGTAATGCTGGAATTGCTAGATTAAGAATGTCGTTAAAAGAAAGAGAAGTTCCTTTTTGGCTTAATACCTCTTTTAAAGAATTTGTATTTGAAGGCGGAAAGGTAACAGGAATAAAGGCTATAAAAGAAGGAGATGAGGTTACTATAAATGCAAGACATGGGGTTGTTTTGGCCTCAGGTGGATTTGAACGCAATCAAGAAATGAGAGATAAATTCCTGCCCAAGCCTTCTAAAACATCATGGAGTGCCGCAAATCTTGATAATACAGGAGAGGTCATCACAGAAGCAATCAAGATAGGAGGTAAGACTGATCAAATGGAATCAGCCTGGTGGTCAACAGTTATGCAAGTTCCCGGAGAAGAAAAAGCTAGACTTTCAATGGTAGATAAATCACTACCTGGGGCATTTTGTGTAAATTCTAATGGTGAGAGATTTTCAAATGAATCTCAAAATTATGTGAGTTTTGTTGATGAGATGTATGATAAATTTTCTGTTGGAAACCCTTGCATACCTTGTTTTATGATTTTTGATTCAGAGTATAGAAAAAAAAGGCCTTGTGGACCTCTTCTTCAGTCCTCTATGATGCCTGATAGCTTGGTACCTAATCATTGGTGGGATAATTCTTTTCTTGTAAAGGCCAATTCTTTAGAGGAATTGGCTGATAAACTCTCTATAAATAAAGATGGCTTTATGAAGACAATAAACAAAGTGAACACCTTTGCTGCAGAAGGTATAGATTTAGATTATAAAAGAGGAGATAGTGTTTACGACAGATATTATGGCGATCCTTCAATCAAACCTAATCCATGTCTAGGTACAGTCAGCAAACCTCCTTTCTATAGTATTACTCTTTATCCTGGGGAAATGGGCACAGCTGGAGGCCTAGTAATAGATTCAAGAGCCAGAGTTTTAGATTCTAATAATTCACACATACCAGGTTTGTGGGCTTGTGGAAATTGTACTTCTGCACTTTTGCCTAGGTATCCAGGACCTGGATCTACTCTTGGCCCTGCCATGACTTTTGGTTATATTGCCGGTAGAGACATAGGGAGAGCTAATTGAAAGTAGAGGGATATTGCGACTCTAAATTTTTAGAAGTAAGAGATCTTTTTCAAAAAAGTTTTGATTCAGGGTTTGAGTTCGGTGCGGCTATTGCAATAGAAGTTGAAGGAGAAATGGTTATAGATCTCTGGGGAGGAAGGGTAAGTAAAAATTCAAAAGAACTATGGAAAAAAGATACCATAGTAAATGTTTTTTCTACAACAAAAGGAATTGCGGCAATTTGTTTTTTACAGTTACTGGAGGAAGGTTCAGTCAATCTTGATGATCCTGTTTCTAAGTATTGGCCTGAATTTAGTCAAGGTGGGAAAGAGTCCATACCAGTAAGGTTTTTATTAAGTCATCAATCAGGTCTTTGTGGAATTAAAAAACCTTTACCTAGTGGTGCTTGGACGGACTGGAATTTAATTACTACATCTTTAGCGGAACAAGAACCTTGGTGGATTCCAGGTTCTAGACATGGCTATCATGCACTATCTTATGGTCATTTGGTGGGAGAGTTAGTAAGAAGAATTTCTGGTAAGTCGATCGGTACATATTTTAAAGAAAATATACAAGAGCCACTGGAATTAGACTTCTGGATTGGATTACCAGATGATAAGTTTGATAGAGTCACGAATATCCTTAAAGCAGAAACTCCAATAGTAGATTTTTTCATGCCAATTCTTAAAAAAATCCCTCAGATGCCTTTTTATCCTCCTTACTTAAAAATCTTATTAAATTTTTTTGACTCTAACACTCCTCAGGGTTCTGCTTTTTCAAATCCTGAATTTAATATAGAGTATGTTAATACTAAAGAATGGAGAAATGCTGAAATACCAGCTGCTAATGGTCATGGAACAGCTCGTGCCTTGGCCAAACTTTATGGCATACTTGCTAATGGAGGTTCGAGAGATGGTATTCATATATTAAATCCAGAAACAATAGAAAAAGGAAGAACCGCCGAAGTCGAAGGTAAGGATCTTGTTCTAGCCAACATTAAAAGTAAATTTGGATTAGGTTTTATGCTTGGAACTGAGCATATTAGTATGGGTCCAGGAATAAAATCTTTTGGACATGGAGGCGCTGGTGGATCTCTCGGTTTTAGTGATCCAGAAAATAAAACATCTTTAGGTTTTGTTATGAACCAAATGCATCCTGGCATAACAGCATGGAAGACGGCAAATGATATAGCATCTTTAGTATATAAAATAAGAGGAGTTTAAAAAATATGAAAGCAATAAATTATCACGATGGACAGGTCAATATTTTTGATACGCCAGCTCCCTCCGGTGAGGGGGTATTAGTTAATATTCTCGCATCTGGTATTTGTGGTACTGATATCCATTTATTTTCATCCGGATTAGAATCTCCCCATATAGCAGGACATGAATTTTCTGGAATCACTGAAAATGGAAAGCCAGTAGCTATAGAACCTTATACAAGATGTGGAAAATGTAATTCTTGTTCGATAGGTGATAGTCATTTATGTACGGAAGATTTTTCTTGTTTTGGGGTTAATTCGAATGGTGGAATGACAGAACAAATGATCGTACCAGAATATTGTTTAGTTCCATTGTCAGATAAAGTAGAGGTAAAAGATGCTTGTCTTGTTGAGCCTCTTGCAGTTGCTTTTCATGGCCTAGTAAGAACAGGTACAAAATCACATCATAGAGTAGCAGTAGTAGGGGCTGGGAGTATAGGACTTTGTGCAGTCGCAGCAGCTAGATATATTGGATGTGAAGTTGGTTTGCATGCTAAATATGATCATCAAATGGCTGCGGGAGAAAAACTAGGTGCCGAGCCTATAAAAGGAACATATGACAGGGTTATTGATTGTGCTGGTGCTTCAGGTGTTATGGAATTATGTCATTCACTTGCTAACCCTGCAGCATGGGTAATCCTTTTATCAGTTTATTGGGATCAATTTGAAATGCCTGGAATATCTGCTTTTGTTAAAGAATTAAAAATATTTCCTTCTATGATGTATGGTCAGACCAATGGAGTCAGAGATATGGATGAGGCAGTAACAATTTTGACAAAGAACCCCCAAATAGGTGAGACTTTAATCTCTCATAGATTCCCTTTGGAAGCAGCAAAAGAAGCATTTGATACTGCTAAGGACAGGAAATCAGGAGC